>Ga0209066_10006133_pt1 | contig 12384 bp, 3 predicted proteins | sample All_14_2_FD_187198 | JGI IMG/M metagenome (GOLD analysis project Ga0209066, IMG submission 187198) | Freshwater microbial communities in response to fracking from Pennsylvania, USA - Allegheny Zone_MetaG_DW_15 (SPAdes) (version 2) ...
ACCTATTGGTGCGGGGCATAATTTTGCCGTTCCGAACGGGCAACTCCACCAAACTCTACCAGCAGCTTTGGACGCCGGACGGCTCGCCGCTGAAGGTTTATGGCGAGCGACTGGCGGCGGGTGTGCAGCAGCAGTTGGGGGAAGGCTACGGTGTGGAGCTGGCAATGCGCTACCAAAATCCTTCGATTGAGTCAGCGATTGAAAGGCTGATGGCGCAGCAGGTGCGAGAAATCGTGGTGTTTCCACTGTTTCCACAGTATGCCAGCGCCACGACGGGTTCGGTGCATGAGGAGGTGATGCGTGTTTTTTCGAAAAAACAAACGGTACCGGGTCTTCGCTTCGTGAATTCCTACCACGACCTCGGTGCGATGATTGATATTTTCGAGGAAAATGCCCGTCAATTCGGCATCGAAAACTACGACCATGTGCTGTTCAGTTACCACGGCTTGCCGCAGCGGCATTTGCGTAAAGCAGATGCAGAGCAGGGTGGGGGGCATTGCCTGAATAGCCCTGACTGTTGCCAAACGCTTTGCGCCAAAAACCAATTTTGCTACTCTGCCCAGTGCCATGCTACAACAGCCGCTTTGGTGAAAAAACTGGGCCTGCAAAAAGGCCAGTACACCACCTGTTTTCAGTCCCGCTTGGGCAAGGACCCTTGGGTGATGCCCTACACCAGCGAGGTGATTGAGGAGCGGCAAAAGCATGGCGACAAAAAGCTGCTGGTGTTTTGCCCTGCTTTCGTTTCCGATTGTTTGGAGACGACGATTGAGATTTCCGTGGAATACCACGAGGAGTTTCTGAAAAAAGGCGGGGAAAAGCTCGACCTCGTGCCCAGCCTCAACGACCACCCTCGCTGGGTGGAGGCGGTCGCCAATTTTATCCAAAAAGAAAGCAGCGCATGGCAAAGACCCTCGTGATTTTTGACATTGACGGCACGTTAGTATATAGTAACAAAATTGACAGCCAGTGCTTTGCATTAGCTTATCAAAGGATTTACGGCTTGGACTTTCCGTCCATTGATTGGACAACCTACCCTCACGTGACGGACACGACGATTTTCAGAACGGTGATCCGCCAGCATTTCGAAAGGGAAGCCGAGGATTCCGAAATGGTAGAATTCCAGCATCACTTCGTGGAACTGCTTCGAGAACGCAGAATCTCACAACCTGAAGAATTTTTTGAAGTGCCACATGCACGGCGCACGGTTGAACGCCTGTTGGAAGACGAGCGCTTTATCGTAGGCATTGGGACTGGCGGCTGGTTGCGGCCTGCGCATTTGAAATTGGAACATGTGCAAATCCCGTTCGAGTCCATCGTGGTGGTTGGAGCTGATGGGCATGAACAGCGGGAGGGCATCATCGGGCAAGTGGTTGAAACGGTAACGGGGCAACACGAGATTAGCCGCACGGTTTATGTCGGCGATGCGGTGTGGGATGTCAACACTACCCGGAGGATGGGCATGAACTTCGTCGGCATCAGGAGGAAAGGCGACTTTGAGGTTTTACAGAATTTGGGAACGGGAACGGTGCTACAGGATTACTCGGATTATGACCTGTTCATCAAGGCTGTATTTGAGGCGAAGCCGCCAAAATAAAGCTGCTAAAAAAGACAATCATGGAAACCTTCTTGGATTGGCTGCTGTTCTAGGTTGGCATTTCTGAATCCACGACACATTTTTTTATAAAAATTTGATTTGGTGGTTGGATTTGAGAGATGTAGATGTATCTTTGCCGCCGCTTTTAAAGAAAAGCTAAACCAAATAAGATTCGGTAGCTCAGCCGGTAGAGCACTTGACTTTTAATCAAGTGGTCCTGGGTTCGAATCCCAGCCGAATCACGAAGCCTCGATGCGAAAGCATCGGGGCTTTTTTTTATTCCATTTTTGAAGCTGGAGCATTCCTGAGCGCAGTCGGCAGGGCATCCCGTCCTTTCGGCCGGGATGATACTGGGTTCGAATCCCAGCGGAATCACGAAGCCTCGATGCTGATGCATCGAGGCTTTTTTGTTTTCGGCAATGAAGGCGGATGCTAGGAATTCTAGAAAGTCTGTTTTTTTTGAATTGGTACGGTATTTGAAAATCCCCTTCCAGATTCCCTTTCTTATCCCCCTGTGTTTTAGAATTTCTCCCCCTTTTAAGGTCTTACTTGTTTGTCCCCTATTCGAATTTTTGGCAAAAACTATTGAACTTGAACCATTACTACACCCTTTTTTGCTGCTTACCCACTCCCACTTCTGCAAGCAATGCTTTCCGGTTAGGTAATTTTCATTCCAACTGTTTTTCCAACTGAAACTTCAATCTCCCGTGTTGACTGCATTCAATACGGATTTCTTACAAATGCCTCAGGGCAAAACAAAACACATATCACTCCCCCCGGTATGATACCTTCTCATAAGACATTCAATTCAATAAAAACTATGAAATCCAACCTTTACCGCGCCAAAAACCTGCTGCTAGCTGCCATGTTGCTGCTTGTAGCATTTGCTACCCAGGCCCAGATTGACTTGCGGGTAGGGCTTTCAATTGATGGAAAGACTTACACCGTTTACGCAAAACCTCGGCCTCAGATTAACCCCAGTTCAAGCACCATGACTGGTACTGCCCAAGTAACCTTGGTTGTGCCTCATGGATTTGTTTATAGCGGCATTACCAATATTAAAGGTATTTGGAAAGCAGAGCCGACCGTTAAGGCTCCGGTAGAGAATCCAAATTTCGATTACATCGCCATCGGCCTTGTAAGTGACAATCCGCCACCCAACAACATTATTTATGTTTCGGGGCAGGAAACTGCGCTTTTCAAACTGGTTCGGACCTCAGCTTGTGCGGGGCCCGTTTTTGTCATTGAACTTGACGACCCATTCATGCCACCAAACTCGGTCAATGCCAACGTTGGCAACGACTTAGGTGTGATTGACGTCGGTAAGCCTGGCTTCCCGTTCTACACCTATTTTGAAAACTACGGTTCTGCTCCGGGTTGCGATGACAGCGACTCCGACGGCCTTTTCAATTTTATTGAAGATAAAAACGGCAACAACCAAGTGGATGCCGGGGAAACAAACCCTAATAACCCTGACACAGATGGTGATGGAATTGCTGATGGCTCGGAAGATGCCAACCACAGTGGAACTGTTGATGCGGGTGAATCTAACCCTACCGACAAGTGCAGCCCAAATGCCACTTTCCCAAGCTGTGATTTCGACCAGGATGGGCAGAAAAATGATGTTGACAACGATGACGACGGCGACGGCGTAGCAGATGCTGACGACGTTCAAAACTATAATGCTGACAGTGACAGCGACGGTGACGGCATCAGCGACGATGACGAAACTGGAAACGATGGAGTGTACAACCCAGGGCCAGACAGCGACCCATTGAACTCCTGTGATCCTAATGCAAATTCACCGGCTTGCACAAATACCGACAATGACAAGGACGGTTACTATGTTTCAGGCTCAGGTACACCTGACCCTGATGACAATAACCCATGTGTCCCTAACCCAGAGGTTGGCCAATGCGATTTTGACGGCGATGGCGTCAAGAACAGCAATGACCTCGATGATGATAACGATGGGGTATCGGATGTAAACGATTCTGGCCCTTACAATATTAATAGTGACAGTGACAACGACCTTTTGACGGACAACGTTGAGACTGGCGGCGACCACGAATACAACGATGGCGAAGACACCAACCCACTTGACCCTGATACGGACAGCGATGGCATCAAAGATGGCACGGAGGACACAGACAAGGACGGGACATGGGATTTTGGAGTGGAAACCAATGCCCTGAACCCCAACACTGACGCAGATTTGTTGGAAGATGGCGAAGAGGACGCCAACCACAATGGCGTCGTGGATGTCAACGAGAGCGACCCGTTGAACGGCTGCGACCCGGTTGCAGTTGGCCCAACTTGTGACTATGACGAGGATGGAAAATCCAACGAAACTGACCCTGACGACGACAATGACGGGGTCGCCGATGCGGATGATATCAACGACTTTGACCCTGACAGCGATAGCGACGGTGATGCGCTGACGGACAGCGATGAAACTGGCGGCGGTTCGAACCCACTGAATGCATGTGACCCGAACCCGAACGCCTCAGCTTGTCTTCCGCTAGACCAAGATGGTGATTTGTTCCATCCTAATTATCCAATAAACCACCCAAAATACGACCCAGACGATGCCAACGCCTGCGTTCCGAGCGCTGCAGCTTTGACCTGCGATTTTGATAACGATGGCGTCACTAACAAGGACGACGGCGACGACGACAATGACGGTGTGACGGACTTGTACGATTCGGAAGATTACAACCCGAACAACGACAGTGACGGCGACGGTTTGTCAAACACCATTGAAGTGGGTGCCAACCACGTTTACAATCCTACCTTGGATACCAACCCGCTCAATGACGATACAGACAACGACGGCCTCAAGGATGGTTGCGAAGATAAAAACAAGAATGGCCAAAATGACCTGGGTGAAACCAACCCATTAAAGGCTGACACAGACAACGATGGCCTCAAGGATGGTGTCGAGGATGCCAACAAGAACTGTGTCCTTGACCCAGGGGAAAGCGATCCCTTGGAAAAATGTAGTCCAAACAAAACGCTGCCTTTCTGTGATTTCGATGGTGATGGCATCATTAACGCTGATGATTTGGACGACGACAAGGATGGCGTTGCCGATGCGGATGATGTTGACCCTTTCAATCCAAACAGCGACAGCGATGACGATGGCCTCGTTGACAACTTGGAAACAGGTGAAGACGGAGAGTACAATGTTGATGTGGACACCAACCCGTTGGATGACGATACTGACGATGATGGTATCAAAGACGGCACTGAGGATAAAAACCAGAACGGCAACCGTGAGCTTAGCGAAACTGACCCAATCAATCCGAATACGGATGGGGACTCGATTTCCGATGGGGAGGAAGACATTAACCACAATGGAACCCAGGACCCTGGAGAAAGCGACCCGCTTGACCCATGTTCTCCGTTCTCGATAGGTTTCTGCGATAACTTGGACCTTGACAACGACGGTTACTTCTCCGACGTACCTCAGAACGACCCTACTTACGACACAGACGACAACGATGCCTGTGTGCCGGTTGTGTCTTCACCAACTTGTGATTTTGACGGAGATGGCTTGCCAAACCAAAATGATTTGGATGATGACAAGGACGGTGTAGCGGATGCACAAGATGCTGATGACTACAACCCTAACAACGATAGTGACAGCGATGGCCTTTCCAATATCAAGGAAACGCATGCCGATGGTGTTTACAACAACGGCACGGACACGCACCCACTCAATCCAGATACCGATGGGGATGGTATCAAAGACGGGACAGAAGACAAAAACAAAGATGGTCAATACGACCCACTATCGGAAACAAACCCATTGGCCAAGGACTCTGATGGCGATGGCATTGAGGACGGCGTCGAAGACTCCAACAAAAATGGCGTCGTCAATGGTGGCGAGACTGACCCGAAGGACAAGTGTAGCCCATACACAAACTTCCCGGGCCAATGTGTTGCTGCCGATTTTGACGCTGATGGCTATTTCGGCGATTACAATCCAAACCATCCTGATTATGATGAGGATGATTTCAACGCCTGTGTGCCAGACCATACAAGTGCACTCTGCGATTTCGACAACGATGGCGTTGTGAATGGTCAGGATTTCGACGATGACAATGACGGCGTAGCGGATGGAGATGATGAAGATGCCTACAATCCCGACTCCGATTCTGACGATGACGGTCTGACGGATAGCCAAGAGACAGGTGGAAACGGCATTTACGACCCATCGGAAGGGGATAGTGACCCACTCGACCCTTGTAGCCCAAACCAGAACAACCCTGCCTGCAATGGCACTGATTCGGACAATGATGGGTTCTATGCCAACTTTGCACCAAACGACCCAGGTTTCGACCCTGACGATACTGACCCATGTACGCCTAACTGCCGCCTTGGTCTTTGTGACTTTGATGGTGACGGCATCATCAACAGTGTTGACGCTGATGATGACAACGACGGTGTCAAGGATATCAATGAAGGTGTTGACCCGAACCTAAACTGCGATGTTGACAACGATTCAGATGGCGATGGCATTTCAAACAATGTGGAAACAGGTGGTGACGGCGTTTACAACGCCGGTGTTGACACCAACCCATTGGGCCCTGATTCTGACAACGACGGCATTTCCGACGGCATTGAAGATGCCAACCACAATGGCCAACATGACGACGGCGAGACGTTCCCACTTGACAACGACTCCGACAACGATGGTTTGACGGATGGGAATGAGGATACCAACAAGAATGGCAACGTTGATGCTGGCGAAAGTGACCCATTGGAATTTTGTAGCCCGATAGCTACAACGCCAACTTGCGACTTCGATGGCGATGGTGATGCAAACAATATGGATGATGACGATGACAATGACGGTGTCGCTGACGTAGATGATGAAGATGACTTTGACGTCAACAGCGACTCAGACCACGACGGTTTGGCCGACATCATCGAGCAGGACATGTCATCAGACCCACTGAACCCTTGCGACCCAAGTTCTTCAGCGCCAAACTGCCAGCCAAACGACAACGATGGAGACGGATATGCCTCCAACTTCCCATCTGACGACCCGCTGTTTGACCCAGCAGACAATAATCCTTGTGAGCCAAACGTGGCTGCCACAACCTGCGATTTTGACCAGGACGGAAGCACGAACGGTATTGATGCAGACGATGACAACGACGGTGTGGCAGATGCAAGTGATGAAGACGCTTACAATAAAGAAAGTGACTCTGACCATGACAATGTCACGGATAATACGGAGACGCAAAATGATGCTCAGTACAATGTAGGCACGGACAGCAATCCTTTGGATGCTGACACAGATGATGATGGCCTTGCCGACGGTGTTGAAGACGCCAACCACAACGGCAAAAAGGATGCGACCGAAACAAGCGCCATTCTGGCAGATACAGATGGTGACGGCCTCAACGATGCCAACGAGGTGAACAACGGCACTGACCCATTGGACAAATGTGACCCGAACAGCACATTGGCTGACTGTGATTTCGATAATGATGGTATCAAAAACGGTACAGACCCTGACGATGATAACGATGGGGTAGTGGATGGCTCTGATGTTAACCCATTCGACCCACAGAGCGATTCAGACGGCGATACGGTTGCGGATATTACTGAAACAAATGGTGGAAGCAACCCGCTGAACGCATGTGACCCGAATACGAGTGCCACTGCGTGCCAGCCGCACGATGCTGATGGTGACTTGTTCTTCGACAACTATCCGCAAAACAATCCTGCGCACGACCCAGACGATGCCAACCCATGCGTTCCGAGCGTCAGCGCAGGCCAGTGCGATTTCGATCACGACAACGTTAAAAACAGCGTTGATAATGATGACGATGCTGATGGCGTAGCCGATGCAAATGATGTAGATGCCTACAATCCAAACAGTGACTCTGATAATGATTTAGTCTCAGACATCAAGGAAACAAAGGGTGACGGCGCCTACAATGCGGGCGATGACTCAAACCCACTTGACCCTGACACGGACGACGATGGCATCAGCGACGGTATCGAAGATGCTGACCACAATGGCTATTTTGACCAAGGTGAAACCAACGCAGTTGACTCCGATACGGACAATGATGGTTTCCACGATGGCCAAGAAGATGCCAACCATAACGGCCTGCTTGATTTGGGCGAAAGCAATCCACTGGACGTTTGCGACCCGAATGCAACAACCGCTTCTTGTGACTTCGACAACGACGGCACTATCAACGATGTGGATGCCGACGACGACAATGACTGCGTAGTGGACGCTGACGACGTGAACGATTTCAACGCCAGCAGCGATACTGACGATGACGGCACAACTGATTTGGAGGAATGCCAAGGAGGCAGCGATCCGCTGAACCCATGCGACCCTGCACCTGTCGGCCCGCTTTGCAGCGGACAAGTGGATACAGATGGTGACGGCTACTACGCTGATGTCACTTCTGATAACCCAACTTTCGACCCAGATGATGCTGATGCTTGTGTACCTTCGGTAACAGTAGGAGTCTGCGACTTCGACCACGACGGCCAAACCAACATTGTTGACAGCGATGACGACAACGACTGTGTGCCAGATGCTGCCGATGCCAACGACTACGATACCCAAACTGACACCGACAACGACGGTGTAGCGGACGGCTCGGAATGTCAAAATGGCTCTGACCCACTTGACCAGTGCGATCCAACGCCTTCCGGCCCGAACTGTGCAGGTGCGTTCGACCAAGATGGTGACGGCTATACGACGGATGTAAACCAAAATGATCCGAACTTTGACACAGACGATGACGATCCATGTGTGCCAAATAATGCAGCCGGTGCTTGCGACTTTGACAATGACGGCCAAATCAACAGCATAGATGCTGATGATGATGCCGACTGCGTCAATGACGCCAACGATATTGAAGACTATAATGCGCAGAGCGACACAGACGGTGATGGTGATACTGACTTGGTTGAATGCCAAAACGACACCGATCCACTGAATGCCTGTGACCCGGACAACAGTGGCGCTGATTGCGATTGCGACAATGACGGTGCAGCAAATAGCGTGGATACCGACGACGACAACGACGGTGTGTTAGATGCGAACGATGCTGACGATTGCAATCCGAACAACGACTCCGACAACGATGGCAGCTCAAATATTGATGAGACAACCGACGGAACCGATCCGCTTGACCCATGCGATCCAAACCAGAATTCAAGTGCATGTTTGAATCCTGACCAAGATGGTGACGGAGTCGTTAAGGCAGATGACCCAGATGACAACGATCCTTGCGTGCCCAATCCGGCATTCGGTGGTTGTGACTTCGATAGCGATGGTTTGGCAAACAACGTTGACCCTGATGACGACAATGACTGTGTCGAAGATGGTGAAGATGCCAATGCTTACGATGTAAGCAGTGACAGTGACACCGATGGCATTGCCGATGGGACAGAGTGCCAAGACGGTACCAACCCACTTGACAAGTGCGACCCGAACATGACTTTTGGTGTCTGCGATTTCGATGGCGATGGTCAAATCAACAGCCAAGATGCTGACGACGACAACGATTGTGTGAGCGATATCCAGGACGTGGATGATTTCAACCAACAGAGCGACAGCGATTTGGATGGCGTGAGCGACCTTGCCGAGTGTCAATCAGGTGGTGACCCAATGAACCCATGCGACCCTGACCCGAACAGCTTGGCTTGTACAGGTACAGATGCAGACAACGACGGGTTCATCCAAAATGCACCGCAAAACAGCCCACTTTGGGATCCAAATGATGCCGACCCTTGTATCCCAAATAATCAGGCAGGTGCCTGCGATTTTGATGGGGATGGCCAAGTCAACAGCGTTGACAACGATGACGACAAAGATGGCGTCAACGACAACGACGACACAGATGACTACAACGTAAACAGCGATAGCGACGGCGACCTAATCCCAGATGGCGTGGAAACTGGCGGCGACGGCAAGTACGATGTCGGAACAGATTCCAATCCGCTTGACACGGACACGGATGACGATGGCCTCGCTGACGGCCTTGAAGACAGCAACCAAAACGGCATTGTTGATGAAGGTGAAACTGACCCTGCCAGCGACGATACCGATGAGGATGGCCTGACCGACAACCAAGAAGACATCAACCTCAACGGTTCGATTGACCTTGGCGAGTCAGACCCAACCAACCCTGACGATGACAACGACGGCATCTTGACCATTGACGAAGACACCAACTTCGATGGCAACGTGCTGAACGATGACACGGACATTGACGGGATGCCTGACTTCATGGATCCAGACCCATTTGCCTTCGTGAAAATTAAGGCGTTCCTGCAAGGCTCGCTCGTTACTTCGACAGGTTTGATGAACGACAAGCTGCGCACGACCCTTGATGCAGATGGCAACAGGTACCTGCCACTGAATGAGCCATTCTCGGCACTGACAATGGCAAATGGTTCTAAACCATTCATCCACCTTGGCAGCGGTAACGAAACCATCCAACCGAGTGTGTTGGCAGTGGAAGGGCCAAATGCAATCGTTGACTGGGTGTTCTTGGAATTGCACAGCAAATCAACACCAGCAAACAGGTTGCTGACCCGTGCGGCACTTCTCCAGCGTGATGGCGACATAGTTGACCTCGACGGCGTAAGCCCAGTGGTCTTCAAGGCGAAAACGGATGATTACTACATCGCTGTTCGCCACCGCAACCACCTCGGTGTGATGACTGCTGCAACTGTGACTCTAGTCAGAGACAAAGCAAATGCAGCCTTCGTTGACTTTACCAGCCCGAACACTGCCACTTGGGGCACAAACGCCCAGAAAGTTATGGGCAACTACAGGGCGATGTGGGCAGGCAACTCGAATATGGACAGAAGGATTGTCTATCAGGGAAGCGGTGCGGACAGGGATATTGTCTTCTTCGACATCTTCCTTGACCCGAACAACCCAAATGGTAGCTTCAACTTCATTGGTCATGGTTATAAATCCACGGACAATGATATGGACGGCAGGTACATCTTCCAGGGTGCTGGCAACGACGTTGACAACCTGATATTCTTCAACGTGCTGCTGCACCCAGGCAATACCGGCTCGGTCATCAACTACATCATTTACGAGCAAATACCATAGGCTCGGAAATAGGATACCATAACAAGCCTTAAATGCAAGGCACTGCATCTATGTCATACCATGATGTTTTGCCTTGCATTTAATGGTGAAAAATGGTTTAAGACGAAGCGGACGGTTCGTTATTATTCGAGATTATAATATCTCGATTTAAGGATGAATTCCTAGTGGATTTGCTTTGACGAATCGTCTGCTTTTTATTTAGAAAACCCTTGCGAAATGCTTTATTTACCCATATTGGTAAATAAATATTAGCAAATAATAATTAAGAAATTTATCGGTTTTTTCAGCAAATACGGCATGATTTTCGTCAATGATAATAAGTCTTAAAATAAGTTTGCTAACTTCGATTTAATAACCTAATTTTGACTTGTTTTTTGAAGATTCCCTCCTGTCGTAAAAGTTTTCCCCCCCAGTAAAATAGGCTAAACTCCTCCTAAAAGCATAAATCAAGGTTGCAAAACCATTTTTTAAAAGAACATAAAAACTAGAACAATGAACAAAGTTAACACTCTGTGTACAGCAGTCCTGCTGTTCATTTCTACAGCTTCCTTCTCACAAGTTCTGTTCAAGATTTCCTACAACCAGGAAACGGAGCGCTACACGGTTTCCGTGATTCCTCAGGCAACTTACACTTCGCCTCAGAACATCACTGGCACAGGACAAGTGACCATCAAGGTTCCAACCAACAATTTTGACCCGGTTGACATCGAAGACCACTTGACAGGCATGCACTGGGAAGCCAATGCTCGCAACAACTCACCTTCTGAGTCGCCTGAGTTTGATTATATCTCTTTCGGTCTCATCATCCAGGGAATTGCATTCCCAGAATATGAGTCAGGTGTAGAGCTGCCGCTTTTCAGCTTCCAGAATGCTTACGGTTGCGCAGGTGCCATCACTTTGGTGGACAACAACTCCGACTCTTTCATGCCACCGAACAGCCAGAACGCCAATATTGGCAATGCCCTGACCATCTTTGGTGCCGGCGGCGATGCTTACGGTGGCATTGAAGGCAGCCCGGTTGTCAACTGTGACCCGAACGCAGTGCTTTCTGCTCAGGAAAAAATCGGCCTCAGCGGCTATTCCATCTTCCCGAATCCAGCCAGCAACTTCGTCAACGTGAAAGTGGACTGGGACGGCGATGCCACGGATGCCAACATCCTCATCGTGGATGCTACTGGCAAGCAGGTGATGAGCCAACAGACGAACATTGCCAACGGCAAGAACGTCCAAAAAGTGGCCGTCGCTGACCTCGCACCTGGCAGCTACTGGGTTTATCTCGCAGGCAAGGACTGGAAAGTTGGCCTCGACCGTTTCTCAAAGCAATAATCACAAATTGAATTCGCCGAAAGGCGTTGCCGACCGAATGTCAGCGAGGGCTTGCCCCGCTCGCAAACGGACGCTGATGCCCGGAAATAAAGAAATAGCTGACTCATTCAGCTTAAGAAAATGAGAGGGAGAACAGAGAAGACTTTTGGTTTCGACTAAGATAATCTCTGTCATTGAGCGGCAGCCATGAGGGTTGCCGCTTTTTCTTATTTTAACGCATTGCCAAAAAAAATATGAGACCGATTTGGCAGCAACCGCTTTACATTCCGCATAATCAGAACTATCTTTGCACCGCTATAAGGACACAAAAGGCTAAAACTACACAAGCCTACCGACTAACTTCCGACAT
>Ga0209066_10006135_pt1 | contig 12383 bp, 8 predicted proteins | sample All_14_2_FD_187198 | JGI IMG/M metagenome (GOLD analysis project Ga0209066, IMG submission 187198) | Freshwater microbial communities in response to fracking from Pennsylvania, USA - Allegheny Zone_MetaG_DW_15 (SPAdes) (version 2) ...
ACGTCTGGCTCACGCTGCCCGAGTATAGCCGTCAGCTCAACGATTGGCTGCCGGGGCACAGCGAGGCTTATCTGGAGGCTGCCTACCGGTCGGCGCGTGCGCGTGCCGCCGTCAGGCTGCAGTCCGTTTTGGCTGAGACGAATGGCGTGTGCGCGGCGGCCATCGCATCGCGCAAAGAGCGGATTGCGGCCTGGATGAACGGGCTCCCGTCCGAAGCGCCCGCCGCGGCAGGTCGCCGGATGGATTGGGAACGCGACGCCTGCTATCGGCTCTGCGCGGCCGGCGAGGCGGTCCGGCTCACGGCCCGCCTGGCCTCGATGCGCCTGGCGGTCTGCGATCTGCGCGCCACGTTCGGCGGTCGGTATCCGCAGGCCGAGGCCGCGCTGCGCCGCATCGCCGAAGGGGAGGCGCGCCTTGACGGGGTTTGGGAAACGTTCTTTGCAGGGCACGCGGACGCGCTGGCGGCTGTGGTCGGCGCCTGCGAGGCGCTCGACTCCGTGCAGGCTGAGGTGCTTCTGGAGACGCCGCTGCTGGCGTTCGACAAATTGCTGGTCGCCAGAGGGGCGGTCGGCTTCGGCTCCAACTGGGACGGGCCGAACCGGATCGGCGACGAGCTGTGCGTGCTTTCGCCGGTCAGGCCGGACGGCCGGCTGACGGCGGTCCACAAAGGGGTGATTTCCGACTTCGACCTGAACTGGGACGGACGCCGCGTCCTGTTCTCGGACCGCCAGGCGCTGTGGGAGCTGGACCTTGCCACCACGGGCGACGTGCCGCGCCGGGTGTCGTCGGCAAAGCCGGACGTGTCGCATTACGACGGCTGCTACCTGCCCAACGGCCAGATCGTCGCGGCCTGCACCGCGTGTTATCAGGCCGTGCCCTGCACGGGCCAGCCCAACGTGGGCAACCTGCACCTGATGGATGCCGACGGCAAGAACGAGCGTCGCGTCACCTTTGATCAGGACCACGACTGGAACCCGACGGTGATGCAGGACGGGCGCGTGCTCTACACCCGCTGGGAGTACGCCGACATCCCGCACTATTTCTCGCGGTTCCTCTTCCGGATGAATCCCGACGGCTCGGGTCAGATGGAGCACTACGGCAGCGGGTCCTACTGGCCCAACGCGATGTATTGGCCGCGTCCGATCCCCGGCGATCCGAACGCGCTCGTGTGCGTCGTGTCCGGGCATCACGGCGTGTCGCGCGTCGGCGAGCTGGTCATTCTGGACCCTTCGAAAGGGCGCAGGGAGGCCGCGGGCGTTGTCCAGCGCCTTCCCGGCTACGGGCAGAAGGTCGAGCCGGTCATGATGGACCGGCTGATTGAAAAAGTCTGGCCGCGGTTCGCGGCCCCGTACCCGCTGGCCGAGCCGGGAAGCAACCTGGGCGCGGGCAAATATTTCCTGGCCTGCGTGAAGCGCCACGAGTTTTCCGGGTGGGATCTTTGCCTCGTGGATATTTTCGACAACATCACGCCGCTCTTGGCCTCCGGGTATTCTTCCGACGGGTCGCCCTGGTCTGCGGCGGGATACATGGCGCCTGTTCCGATGAGGCCGCGGCCCGTGCCGCCGGCCATCCCCTCGGCGCTGAACCCGGCGCAGCCGGACGGGGTGATCTATCTGGCGGACATCTACCGGGGCGAGGGGCTGCGCGGGTATCCGCGCGGCTCGATCAAGGCGCTGCGGATCGGCACGCACCACTACCGCTATTTCGGCAACGGCGCCACCTATTCCTGCTCGTTCGAGGGCGGCTGGGACGTCAAGCGCATCCTGGGCACGGTGCCGGTGCACGCGGACGGCTCGGCCTTTTTCCGCGTGCCCGCCAACACGCCGATCTTCGTGCAGCCGCTTGACGCGGAAGGCAAGGCGCAGCAGCAGATGCGGAGCTGGTACACGGCCATGCCCGGCGAGACCGCCTCCTGCATCGGGTGCCACGAGCCGCAGAACAGCGTGCCGCCTCCGTCGCAGGTCAGCCGCGCGGCGCGGGGCAAGCCCGCGGCCATCACGCCGTGGGGCGGCGCGGCGCGCGGCTTTTCCTTCGAGCACGAGATCCAGCCGGTGTTGAACCGGCGCTGCGTGGGGTGTCACTGCGACGCGCCCTACACGGCCGGCGGCCGGAGCGTGAAGCTCGAGGATTTCCGCGACAAGCGCCTGCGTCCGCCTGAGCCGGAGCTGATTCCGGGCAAGTGCGGCTGGTGGGGGTGGCTGGGCCCGTCCAACAAGCATCTCAAGGAGCAGCCGGACTGCTACAGCCCGGCCTACATGCGCCTCCAGAAATACGTCCGCCGCGCGGGCTACGAGGCGGACCTGCACCTGCTGTCGCCGGCGGAGTTCGATGCCGACACCAGCGTGCTGGTGCAGGTGCTCAAGAAGGGCCATCACGGCGTGACGCTGACCCGCGAGGAGTGGGAGGCGCTCTACACGTGGATCGATTTCAACGTGCCGTACTGCGGCACGTGGCGCGAGTCGAACCTTCCTCCGAACGAGCAGCACGTCGCGCGGCGCGCCGAGTATAAGAAAGTCTACGCGGGTCTGGACGACCGCGACGAGGAGGTCCGCCCCATTCCGCCGGTCGAGCCGTTCCAGGCGCCGCGGCCGATGGCGCCTGGGCAGGGGGCCGGCGCAACGGCGGAGGGGTGGCCGATGACGCCGGAGCAGGCGGCCGCGGCGCAGAAGGCGGCCGGGGACGCCGCGCTGGAGCTTGACTTGGGCGACGGGGTGAAGATGGCGTTCGCCCGGGTTCCCGCAGGGCGCTTCGTCATGGGCCGTGAAGGCGGGTGCCCGGATGAGCGGCCGCAGGCGGCGGTCGCGGTTGAGAAGCCCTTCTACCTCGGGCGGCTCGAGGTGACCTGCGCGCAATACGCCCGGTTCGACCCGCGCCACGAGAGCGGGTTCATCGAAGGCCGCAACAAGGACCGGACCACGCGCGGCACCGACATCGGCTCGCCTGCGCACCCCGTCGTGCGCGTCACGTGGAACGACGCGCTCGCCTTCTGCCGGTGGCTTTCCCGGAAGAGCGGGAGAACCTGCACGTTGCCCACCGAGGCGCAGTGGGAGTGGGCCTGCCGCGCGGGCACGGCCTCGGACTACGCGTTCGGGCCTGTCCCCCACAACGGGTTCGCCAACATCGCGGACGAGGGCATCCGGGACTGGAACTACGGGCGCGCCCAGGACGGCTACACCGACGGGGCGCCGTACAGCGTTCCGGGCGGGCGTTTCAAGCCCAACGCGTGGGGGCTCTTCGACATGCACGGCAACGTGGCCGAGTGGACGCTCAGCGAATACCGGCCCTATCCGTACGCGGAAGGTGGGGCGGCGGCGGGGGAGGCGATGAAGGTGGTCCGCGGCGGGTCATGGAACGACACCTTGCCGCACGTGACCTCCGCCTCGCGCTGGCGGTATCCGGCGCACCAGCCGGTGTACAACGTCGGGTTCCGCGTTTTGGTCACGCGGAACTGAACCGGCACCCTCGGGCATAAAAACCGCATTTTCGCGGTTGCGCCGGTCCATGGCTTTTGTTAATATTAAAAACTCGCTATGAAAATAGTCGTTCTGTTTGGTGCCCCGGGTTCCGGTAAAGGGACGGTCGCTGGGCGTTTGGTTGCGGCGGACAGCACGCTCCGGCATGTGTCCAGCGGCGACCTGTTGCGTGACGCGGTGAAGAGTCAAACGGCGGCGGGCGTCGAGGCGGACGGTTACATGAAGCGGGGCGCGCTGGTCCCTGACGTTCTGATCGCGCGGATGATCGCCGACCTGATGGCGGGTGCGGGCGGAGCGTGCACGTGGCTGCTGGACGGGTTTCCGCGCACGGTGGCGCAGGCCGAGATTCTTGACACGATGATCGCGCAGTGCGGCGCGAAGCTGGCCTCTGTGGTGATGCTGGATGTGGCGGACGAGATTCTGGTGGACCGGATTGCGGGGCGGCGCGGCTGTCCGCGGTGCGGCAAGGGGTATCACGTGACGAACATTCCTCCCCGCAAGGAGGGTGTCTGTGATGTCTGCGGAACGGCGCTGATCACCCGCAAGGACGACACGCCTGAGACGGTAAAGAACCGTCTGGCGGTGTATCGGGAGCAGACGGTCCCGCTGATCGACTTTTACGCGGCGCGAGGCGTGTTGCGGAAGGTGGTCGGCACCGGCCCGATCGAGGATATTGTCGAGCGGGTCAGGCACATTTTATGATGAAGATCCCGGTGAAAAATGCGGCCGAGCTGGCGGCGATGCGGACGAGTTGCCGGATGACGGCAGAGGTCCTGGGCCAGGTGGCGGCGGCGGTGCAGCCGGGGGTTACCACAGGCGAGCTGGACGCGTTGACCCGGCGGCTGATCGGGGAGATGAAGGCGAAGCCCTCGTTTCTCGGTTACCGGGGGTATCCGGCGGCGATTTGTATTTCGATTAACGACGAGGTGATTCACGGCATACCCGGGCGGAGGGTTGTCCTGCCGGGGGATGTGGTGAGTCTTGACGTCGGGGTGTATTACAACGGGTTCCATGGGGATTCCGCGACCACCGTGATGGTGGGCGTGACGGATCCCGATGTGGTCCGTCTGGTGGAGACGACCCAGCGCGCGTTGGCTGCGGCGGTTGCCGCAGTCAGGCCGGGGGGGCGCCTCTCGGATGTTTCTCATACGGTTGAGAGCGTCGCGAAGGCATCCGGTTGTTCGGTAGTCAGGGAGTTTGTTGGTCACGGCGTGGGGCGTCACCTCCACGAAGATCCGCAAATCCCGAACTACGGGGTGCCGGGGCGCGGCCCTGTCCTGAAGCCGGGGATGACGTTGGCGATCGAGCCGATGGTCAACCTCGGGGGGCCGGACGTGGCCGTGCTGGATGACAAGTGGACAGTCGTTACGCGTGACGGGAAACCGTCCGCGCACTTCGAGCACACCGTGGCCGTGCTTGAGGAAAGTGTGGAAGTTCTGACGCTGGCATAGAGAATTTCCAAACTTTATGATAGACAAGGTGACGGACTTTTGGTTAAATCAACAACCTTTTTTGAACAAGGAAAAAAGACCATGAAAGTTCGCAGTTCAGTGCGGCGCATTTGTGAGCGTTGCCGTGTGGTACGTCGCAAGGGCGTCGTACGTATTATTTGTACGAATCCCCGCCATAAGCAGCGCCAGGGTTAATTGGAGAGGACAACCATGCCGAGATTGATGGGTGTGGATATTCCGGGCAAGAAGCGCGTAGAGTACGCGCTCCGGTACATTCACGGAATCGGTCCCAAGAGGGCCAGTGACGTGGTCGAGCATTGCAAAGTCGACCCGGCCAAGAAAGCTGACGATCTGACCCCGGACGAGATCCGCCAGATCGTGGCTTTCATTCAGGACAACTACCGGGTTGAAGGTGATCTGCGCCGCGAGGTTTCGCAGAACATCCGCCGTTTGATCAGCATTGGCACGTATCGGGGGCTGCGCCACAAGCGCGGCCTGCCTGTCCGCGGTCAGCGGACCCGTACCAATGCGCGGACCCGTAAGGGCGGCAAACGGACGGTGGGTGCGGTGCGTGATAAAAATGCCCGCGCCGCCATCAAGGCCAAGACAACCCCTGGTAAATAACCCGGCGTCGGCGCGGAGTGCCCCCTCCTTGTTTGTCAAGGCGGGGAGGTGCCGCGTCCGCCAAGCATTTTTAAGGCTGAGCGCATGAGCGAAGAAGCTGTCAAAAAAGAAGAGCAGGCCGCTGCCCCCGAGCAGCCGGCGATGAGCGAGGCGCAGTCCGTGATGTCTGCGGGTGACGAGCCCGCCAAGGCCGCGGATGCCGCCAAGAAAAAGGGCAAGGGGAAGTCGATTCCCGCCGGCATTGCCTTTGTACGGTCGACGTTTAACAACACCTTGGTTTCGATCACCGACGCGCGTGGCGGCGTGATCGCCTGGAGTTCGGCTGGCAAGGCCGGGTTCAAGGGGTCTCGCAAATGCACCGCGTTCGCGGCGACCATGGTGGCGCAGGATGCCGCCCGTCAGGCCGTTGCCAAGGGCATGCACGAGGTCGAGGTCAGAGTTCAGGGCGCAGGCGCAGGCCGCGAGTCCGCCGTGCGGGCGATCCAGTCCGCCGGCATTCACGTCACGCTGCTTAAGGATGTCACGCCGATCCCCCATAACGGGTGCCGTCCGCGCAAACGGAGGAGAGTCTAACATGGGCAGATATACAGGTCCCGTTTGCCGCATTTGTCGGCGCGAGGGGCAAAAGCTGTTTCTCAAGGGCGCCCGGTGCTATATGGCCAAGTGCTCGATCGAGCAGGGTACGCCCGCTCCGGGACAGCACGGCGCGCGTCGCGGACGCAAGATGTCGGAATTCGGCCAGCAGCTTCGCCAGAAGCAGTGCCTGCGCCGCCAGTTCGGCATGCAGGAACTCCAGTTCAAGCGCTTTTTCAAGGAAGCGCTGCGCCGCAAAGGCGTCACCGGAGAAATTCTGCTGCAATTGCTCGAAACCCGTATGGACAACCTGGTCTACCGGCTCGGTTTCGCCTCCTCCCGCCGCGCGGCCCGTCAGTTCGTGCTGCACGGCCACATGGCGGTGAACGGCAAGAAGGTTTCGATCCCGTCCATGATCCTCAAAGTCGGTGACGTGATTGAAGTCCGTGACCGTCCGCGCAGCCGTGACTTTGCCACGCGCAGCCTCGAGGCCGCCACCACCCAGCAGATGCCGACCTGGCTTTCGCTGGACAAGAAGGCGTTCCGCGCGGAAATTTTGAGTCTCCCGACGCGCGAGCAGATCGCGCCTGTCGTGGACGAGCAGGCCATTGTCGAATTGTATTCGCGCTAAGTGAAGGTGTACTGACGGCCGCAGCCCCTCTTTCTTAGAGAGGGGCGCGCGGCTTGAAAGGACGGAAACATGCCGATTCGTTTGAGTCATTTTGAAATGCCCCGGCGCGTGCAAAAGGAAGAGAACACCGCAACTGCGACCTATGCGCGCTTTACCGCGGAGCCGTTCGAGGTGGGGTACGCCCGCACCGTCGGCAACTCCCTTCGCCGTGTCCTGCTGTCTTCCATCGAAGGTGTCGCGATTACCTCCGTTCGGGTCGGCGGCGCGAGTCACGAGTTTTGCGCCCTGCCTGGCGTGAGTGAGGACATGACGGACATCATCCTCAACCTCAAACGCGTGCTCTTGAAGAGCTACAGCCGCAACCCCGTCTGGCTCAAGTTGAACAAGAAGGGGCCCTGCGTGGTGACCGCCGCCGATTTCGCCGAGGAGAACTCGGTCGAGGTCCTCAACCCCACGCAGCATGTCGCCACGCTGGACGTGGACGGCACGCTGGCGCTGGAGGCGGAGATCCGCACGGGCCGCGGATTCTGCCCGGCCGAAGGGAACAAGACCGCGGAGCAGGAGATCGGGCGCATCCCGATCGACAGCATCTTCTCGCCGGTCACGCGCGTGAACTTCCTCGTGGAGAACACCCGCGTCGGCCAGCGGACCGACTACGAGAAGCTCATTCTCGATGTCTGGACCGACGGCCGCGTCTCGCCGGATGAGGCGCTGAAGACCGCCGCCGCGGTGCTCCGCCACCACCTCGACGTCTTCGTCGACTACAGCGAGGAAGTGCTGGAGTTCGAGGAGTCGGAGAAGAAGGTGGACGAGGAGCGTGACCGCCTGCGCCGTATCCTGAACATGAGCGTGAACGAGATCGAGCTGAGCGTCCGTGCCGCCAACTGCCTGAACAACGCCAACATCACGACCGTTGGCGAACTGGCGATGAAGACGGAGGCCGACATGCTGAAGTATCGTAACTTCGGCAAGAAGTCGCTCAACGAGATCAAGGACAAGCTCACCGAGCTGGGTCTCTATCTGGGCTACAAGTTCGACCCCGACCTGCTCGAAGGAAACAAGTAACACTGTTTGAGGTTTTAAGACATGCGTCATCATAGAATTGCCAAAAAGTTCGGGCGGTCCACGTCGCACCGCAAGGCGCTCATGAGCAGCCTTGTGACGAACCTGATTTTGCAGAGCAGCATCAAGACCACGCTGCCCAAGGCGAAACAGGCGCGCAAGGACGCCGAGAAGATGGTCACGCTGGCCCGCAAGGGCACGCTGGCCGCCCGCCGCCTGGCGGCGTCCCGGCTCCAGAGCCCGGTTGCCGTGCAGGTGCTGTTCGACAGCGTCGTCCCCTCCATGGACGGGCGCAGCGGCGGCTACACCCGCATCATGAAGCTCGGCCAGCGCCGCAGCGACGGGTCGGAAATGTGCCTGCTGCAGTGGGTTGTGCTCCCGGTCAAGGCGGAAGCCGTCGCCGAAGCCACCCCTGTTGCCGCCGAAGTCAAAAAGGCGTAACGCCACACGCGCCGAACACGCGCACGAAAAGACGGACGCCGCAAGGTGTCCGTCTTTTTTTTGGTTGCAGCATGATCGGGAAAGGAAACAGTGCGCGTGCCGCAGTGCCTTCGGGGGTGTGGATGACGGATTGCCAGAGACGATCGTCACGTCGGTTGCTCAGTTCCCCGATGGATATATTTGGCTGACCACGCCGCGGCATGTGGTCCGCTTCGACGGCGTCGAGTTTTTGCCGTGCCCCCTGAATCGTATTCCGCAGCCGCTGCAGATCCAGGTGTCGAGCTTCACCTGCGTTTTCTGGGCGCTTACCTGCCTGCAGATCGGCGCACGGACTCCGTCGGCGCTGGTCTGATCATCCGCGCCGAAATTCGCTCATGGACATGCCGAACGTCCGTTTGAACAGCGTTTTCAGGTGCGAGAGCGACTTGAAACCGCAGAAGGGGCCTATGCTGTCGATGGGTGTGGTCGTCTTTCGCAACATCTCCTTCACGCGCGCCAGACGTTCCGTCTGCAGGTCTTCGATCACCGTTCTGCCGGTCACCGCGCGGTAGTTCTTTTCGAGCAGGCGGGGGGACACGCCCAAACTGGCGGCCACATCGGTGACTCCGATTCCGGAAGGGGCGTGGCGGCGGATGAATTCGTGCGCGGCGGCTACGCGCCGGGCCGTGCCGTTGGTGTCGGACGTCGACAGGCGCTCCACGACGCCCTTGAGCCCGAATTTGAACGTTGTGTTTCGTTCCGTCAGCCGTCCGGCTAGCGCGTTATCAACGAATTCGGCCGCCTTGAAGCCGCCGCCTTCAAAGTCCGGCGCCAGCGACGAAAGTGAAGGCCCCGTCTGCTCGCAGATGTACGATTCGTTGTCAACGCCGAGAATCTGCACTTGGTCGGGCACGGTCACGCCCGCCAGATGGCAGGCGTCCAGCACATGTTTGGCTCGTTGGTCGTAAGCGGCCCACACGCCGCAGGGTTTGGGCAGTTCCCGTATCCACGCGGCCAACGCTTCCTCCTGCTGGCGCCAGCCGGTTGCGGCAGGTTCCCTGAACACCGAAAGCGCGTACCCACGTTCGCCCAGCGCCGCCTTGAACAGCCGCTTGCGGGCCTCGTTCCAGCGTTCGGTGCCTGGCGTGCCCACATAGGCGAAATGGGATAGCCCCTTGCGGACGAAGAGCTCCGCCGCCGCGACGGCGAGCAGCCGCTCGTCCGTGGTCAGTACGGCACGGGGCCGGCGCAGCCCCTGGCGGGGTGCGGTGTTCACGAAGACGACAGCCCGCCCGGCGAGGGCGGCGAACTCGTCGCGGGCGTAGAGGTGGCAGACGCCGTCCGTCACCAATGCGTCCGGACGCCAGTCGCAGTAATACTCGAACGGCTCGTTGGAAGGGTGCCCGCCCCAGAACTGGACTTCCCACTCGGGGTGGCCGGCGGCGTAACGCAGAATGCCACCCACCATCTCGCGCGAGGCCGCGTGGCGAACGTCGAGATGTGCCAGCAGGCGCAACTTGCGGTTCTTCGGTTGCCTCATTGGGGGAAAAATATAACACATTATGTGGTGCGTGTGTCTCGAAATAGTGTTCGTAAAAAAGAATATTGTTGTTCGTTATGCAGTATGTCCGGTGTGATACAATACGCATGTGAAGTGCCGATGCGAGGGTCCCCGTCCATACGGGAAAAACGATTTTGAGGCAACCGAAGAAAGAAACGAATGCCTAGACAACCCCCAGCTCCGGTTGGAGAGCCCTATGCGAGAAGGCCGCATGGCCTTTCTGGTGGTGAACGCGCATCGGCAAGACCGAGGCACTGTTGGTTGTTTCACATTCTGACAAGCGGCTTTTTGCCCGTTCTCGCCGTTCTCTGCCTCGCCGGGACGGCGCTCTGCGGCGAATCCGCCGCCATCGCGCCGGCTGACGATTTCAGGCCCGAAACGTGGTTCCATTTCGTCGGCGCGAACGTGAGTCGCGAGGGTATCGCGGCCGACCTCGCGGCCATTTCGGCGGCGGGTTTTTCCGGCGTTCAATTTTTCCACGGCAGGCAAACTCCGCCGTGGCCCGGCGTCAAGGAGCCGACCTTGTGCCTTTCGGAAAGGTGGGACGGACTGGTTGCGTTTTTCGCGCAGGAAACAGAACGGCGCCATCTCGCCTTCGCCATGCAGAACTGTCCGGGATGGGCGATGGCGGGGGGGCCTTGGATTGCGCCTGCGAACGCGATGCGCGTTTTGACCGCGTCCCGGACGGATTTTTCGGGTGGCGCGGTGGAGATTGATCTTGCCCGCGGTCCCGAACCTTGCGACGGCGCTTACCCGAGATGGACGGACGACCGGGAGCGGAATCTCGATTACCGCGATCTCGCGGTGGTGGTTTTTCCCGCGCCCGTTGCCGACGTTCCGGAAGCCATTCCGTCCGACGCGCCGCGCGGGAAGTTGGAGTTGGCGCCGGGCAGGCATGTCGTCGACTATGCGTTTCCTGCGCCCCATGTTCTGCGCACGATGAATTTCAACTACAACGGCTGGGAGAATCTGGCGCGCTGTTACGATCCGGACTGCTCGCTCCGGTTGGAGGCGAAAACGGCTGCGGGCGTCTGGCGCAAGGTGCTGGAAGCGAAACTCCCCGCCGTCAACTGGCAGGACTGGCTTGGGGATGGCATCGACTTCGCCCTGGACGAAACGGTGGCCGTTGGCGTCAGGCTGACGATCGAAAATCGCGATGCGCTTTCGCTGCTTTCCGCGCCGGCCTTTTATTCCGGCGCGCGCAAGGAAAACTGGCGCGGCGAATCCGGGCGTTCGCTGAAGGCGCTGATTCGGCGGACCGACCCCGGCCAGGATCCGGCCGCCTTCGTCCGCGCTTCGATCGTGCGGGTCTTCCCCGGCGGTACGGCGCTCAGGACCAGACTGCCTCCGGGCAAGTGGATCGCCTTGCGCATCGGCCACCAGAATGCGATGCGCCGCAACGGGCCGGCGCCGGCGGGGGCCACGGGGTGGGAATGCGACAAGCTCTCCCGGCGTGGCGCGGAAATTCATTTCGAAAACTACGTCGGACGGCTCCTCGCGAACGGGGCGGTGGCCGGCAAGTTGGACACGCTGCTCATGGACTCTTGGGAATGCAATGCGCAAACTTGGACGGACGGGCTGGACGAAACGTTCCGGGCGCGGTTGGGCTACGATTTGTGGCGTCATGCGCCCGCGTTGTTCGGCTTCGTCGTCGATTCTCCGGGGGAGACCGCGCGGTTTCTGACGGACTGGCGGCGGCTGCTCAGCGATTTGGTGACGGAGAATTTTTACGGGCGCATGGGCGAACTCGCGCACGAGAAGGGACTCAAGTTCCAGTTCGAGACCGCGTTTGCCGACGTGTTGCCCGGGGACATCATGGAGTATGTCAAACATGCCGACGTCCCGATGTGCGAATATTGGTATCCCGCGCGTCCCGAGCGCGAAGGGTCGCCGTTCTTCAAGCCCATCAAACCCACGGTTTCGGCGGCGCGGATGTATGGCAAGCGGCGTATCGCCGCCGAGGCGTTCACGTCCTTCGATCTCACCTGGACCGAACGTCTGTGCGATTTCCGCTTTGTGGCGAACCGTGCGGCGGCGGAGGGCGTGACCCGTCCCGTGTTCCACACCTACACCCATAATCCGATTCCGGATTCGCTGCCGCCGGGTCCCGCCTTCGACGGCGGCATCGGCTCGCCTTTCATGCGCAAGCAGACGTGGTGGCGATTCATGCCGGAATTCACGCGTTATCTTGCGCGCTTGGGCGAAATGCTGGAGCGGGGAGAGCCGATTTCGGACGTTCTTTGGTTCATCGGCGACGAGGTCGATCATCGCCCGCCCGAAATCGCGGCGGGTTTTCCCGCAGGCTACAAATACGATTACGTGAATCCGGATGCGCTGTTGAACCGGATTACGGTTCGCGGCGGGCGCTTCTTCACTCAGGAGGGGCTTTCCTATTCGGCGATGTGGGTGCCTTCGGGCAGGCGAATGCGCGCGGCCGTCGCGGAGCGGCTCGCCGAGTTCGCGGAGTCCGGCGCCAAAATCTTCTTCGGCGAGTTTCCGGCGGAGTCCGCCACGCTTGCGGACGGGGAACGCGAAACGAAGAAGTTGACCGCGGCGCTCGCGCGGTTGAAGGTGGCGGCGCGGTCAAC
>Ga0209066_10006136_pt1 | contig 12382 bp, 7 predicted proteins | sample All_14_2_FD_187198 | JGI IMG/M metagenome (GOLD analysis project Ga0209066, IMG submission 187198) | Freshwater microbial communities in response to fracking from Pennsylvania, USA - Allegheny Zone_MetaG_DW_15 (SPAdes) (version 2) ...
ATCAATGCCTTGGGCAACAGCGTATTTTGCCGCAGCATCGTGGGTTGAGAAATCGTCAACAAAGCGCATCACACGGCGGTGGAAGCGCTGCCGCGTCCACTGGCTATGGACACCTGTGCGGCGAAGCGCCCGCAAGGCAACGGGCGCGGGCAAGCCGCAATGCGGTATTTGCCCAAAGTGAGAGGAGAAAGACTCTTCGTTGTCGTGATCGTGGTCGTATGAATCATTAAAAACATCAGTGGGCAGTGGCCCGCAGCCACAGCTGCAAAACCTGAAAACGCCCGAAAAACAAAGTGGCAGCCCCAAGCGCCGGGGTGCCCAACTGAATCACCCGGAACCCGCACGGTGTTGGGAACACCAGGCCAGATCCGGTGCACGAGCCACGGCAGGGGCATCGGCAACAGGAGGGAAATATCGCAGCCGCGTCGTGAAAAAACGGGCATCGCTCGCGATGGTGGGGCAAGACAGGCAACCCCTCTGCCGGGGGCGGTGCGTCGAAACTTCAAAAATTTGACGCGGCCAGTCGCCCAAGGCGAACCCGGTAATGTAGCACGGGAAAGAAAAATACGCCCTTTTATTGGTTTTGGGCCCTGTCGCGTTCAGTGCTGAGGGCGTTTGGGTGTCCCGTTTTGGGGTGGCGAGCGGGCATGAACGAAAGACTCTCAGCCTCTCAGTCCCCGTCCCCCACATCGCGCCCTTTGCTGCTGCGCCAGATGGCACGCACCAGCCACAGCCCACCCACGAAGGCGCTGGCGAAGCCGATGAAGCCAAAGGCTGGCAAGCCGAACAGGGTGGGGCCGCCTTTGACGGTCATCACGATGGACGACCCGATGATGAGGGCGGCGATGACCAGCGCCATGGTGAGGCGGTTGGCCGCGCGGTCGATCTGATCGCCCACACGCTTGAGGTGGGCCAGCTCGATGCCCACGTGCACGCGCCCGCGGCGTGCGTTGCGCAGCAGGCGCGACACGTCGTGCGGCAGTTGCTCGGCCACGGCGAGGGTGCGGCGCAGGGTCTGCCAGGCACGGTTGGCCACCACCTTGGGTTGGTAGCGGGCGCGCACCACCTGGCGCAGCAGCGGCAGGGCCTCGGTGGTCATGTGAAATTCGGGATCGAGCCCGCGGCCCATGCCTTCCAGGGTGATGAAGGCCTTGATGAGCAGCGCCATGTCGGACGGCAAGCCCAGGTGGTGCTCGCGCAAGATGGTGGTGACGTCGGCCAGCATCTGGCCCAGGTTGAGCTGGGCCAGCGGGGTGCCGTGGTACTGGTCGACGAAAGCCTCTATTTCGGTTTCCAGCACGGCCAGGTTGACGCCGTGTTCGTCGCCGGTCCAGTCGAGCAGCACATCGGCCACGGTTTGGGGGTTGCGCTCCACCAGCCCGAGCAGCAGGTTGAGCAGCTCGTCGCGGCGGCGCTGCGAGAGGCGCCCGACCATGCCGAAGTCGATGAAGGCGATGCGGTTGCCTGCCAAATAAAACACGTTGCCGGGGTGCGGGTCGGCGTGGAAAAACCCGTCTTGCACAATCATTTTCAACACCGCTTGGCTGCCGCGTTGGGCCAGCAGATTGCGGTCAAAACCTTGGCGGTCGAGACCAGCCAGGTCGTTGCCGGCCACACCGCCCACAAAGTCCTGCACGTTGACGCGCTCGGTGGTGTGCTGCCAGTGGACCTTGGGCACCACGATCCAGGGCAGCGGCGCGAGGTTGGTGGCAATGCGCTCGGCGTTGCGGCATTCGCTGGCCAGGTCGAGCTCGCGCTTGAGCGAGCGCGCCAGTTCGCGCACCAGTTGCTGGGGCCGGTAGGGCTTGAGACTGGGTATCTCGGCTTCGGCCACAGTGGCGATGCGGGCGAGCAGGCGCAGGTCGGCTTCGATGGTGTCGGTGATACCGGGACGGCGGATTTTGACGACGACTTCGGTGCCGTCTTTGAGCTGGGCACGGTGCACCTGTGCAATGGAGGCGGCAGCCAAGGGCTCGGGGTCGAAGCGTGCAAACACGTCTTCGGGCTCACCACCCAGGTCTTCGCGCAACTGGGGGCGCAGGATCTCCAGCGGCACGGCGGGCACGTGGCTGTGGAGTTTTTCAAATTCGGCGATGTATTCAGGGCCGAAGAGATCGGCACGGCCGGCCAAAATCTGGCCGAGCTTCACAAACGTGGGGCCAAGCTCTTCAATGGCCAGGCGCACCTGCACCGAGGGTTCGAGCCGGGCGAGATCGGCGGCGTGCCCCCATTTGAGGGCATGGCCGGCACGTTCGAGCCGGTCGGCCAGACCCAGGCGGCGCACGCTGTCGCCAAAACCATGGCGAATCAGTACACCCAGAATTTGATGGAGCCGCCCCATGTCTCGGGCAGCGCCCAGCGTTTCGATCAGCATGGCGGGATGATAGACGGGCGACCAGGAGCCTGTGTGTGAGAAGACGTGCCCGCAAAACACAGGGGGGGAATCCTGGTTGGGCCCGCTGCCTTGCTCGCGCGGCAACGCCATCACGCTGTAGTACGGCCGCCCCTGCGTCGGGCTTGTTGTTTGGCGGCGTGTTTTCGGCGCTGGCGCTGTGGAGGGGCGCGTTGTGAGGGGGTTGCTGTCTTCTCAGCGTCTCGGCTCAGCGTTCACCGTCTCACCACTATTCTCCGTCCAACAAGACGGCAAGGCTCTGCTCCAGTTGGGTGGCAAGTTGGCGGTCACCCCTGGCCAAGGCCAAATCGTACTGCGTCATCAGAAAGGTGCGGGCCTCGCTGCTGTGAAATTGTGTGCGATCCATTACCGGAGCCAACAGACTTTCGGCTTCTTCCAACCGGCCCTCTTTGGCCAGGGAACGCGCCAACCCGCAACGGGCAAACAGGTAGTCTGGCGCTAGGTCATGTGCTTGTAGGTAGAGTTCCTTGATGGCTTGCGGGTTGTGCTTCAGTGCTTCTTTGATGGACGCCATATTAGCCAGGGGCGATGGCTTTTCTGGGTACCTCTGGTGCAACTGGGTGAACAAATCGAGTGCCAGCGTCAAATGCCCCTCGTGCATGGCGGTCAGGGCGCGCGCATTCAATTCGGTTCCCTCGGGCGGGAACGGACTGGGCAGGGGTTCACCCGAAATGGTCCATCCGCTGGACCGTATGGTTCTTATCTCCCCGTTGGTCCACACGTCCACGGGTGTACTTTTGCTGAGTATGTCTTCTTCGGTCATCCAGCGCAGCACATCCATGCGCATCGAATCGGACCCCAATGGAGACTTCAGCAGCGTGATCAGGACGTCATGAACCGCTTCGCTGTGGTGTTTGGCGCGCTCTTTGAGCACCGAGAATGCCAAGTGCCGACCGATCTCATCACCCACCTGAATCACGCGAGCCAGGTAGTCGGTGTGCGCATCGCAGACCGCTGCGAACGCTTGGTCCTGCTGCTCTAGCAGTGCGCTGTTTAGGTCTTTGTGAGCCACCAGGGCGTTGCGGTAAGCATCCAGCCATTTGCGAGGAAACCATGTGGCACTGCTGCCCGGCCATTTGGTCAAGGGGTCCTGCAACCCCAGGAACACGGTGCGCTGGTCTCGGGCGGTGTGGGTCCAAAAAGCGGCACGATCGGCATTGGTCCACGCCTGAGTGGCAGCGGTTTCAGCGCCCAGAAAGCGCAACCCCAGCACCATCGCAATGGCATCTTCTGCGCGCAGAGGTACGGTGTGCTGTAACGGCGCTTTGAGGCCCATGCTGGGGCTCATGCCCTTGAGCCAGCAACGCCAGCGAACGATATCGCTCAGCGCAAACAGGTTGTTGGGTTGGGTCTGCCAGTTGGCTTCGGCCACAGCCAGCGCCTCGCGTACTTGGCCATCAACGAACCAGGCCAGCGCCAGGTTGTTCTTGGCCGAAGGGTGGTCCACACCTTGCAGCGTGGCAATGGCTGCGGCTGTATTGTTGTCATCCAGGTGCATGCGCGACAGGTCCATGGCCAGGGCCTGTTCGGGTGTGAGTGCTCCCAGCGGGTTGTCGATGCTGGCGGGCACCACCGTGCCTGCTTTTCCATCCATCTGGCTCAAACGGTCAGCGGCGCGTGCGAACAGCATGAAAAAGCCCGCCAGGCGTGCGCTGTCGCAAACAGCCTGCACAGCCGCCCGGCTGTTGGGCGATGCCTGTTGCCATTCCAGCGCCCGTGCCGTGGCGCGCGCGGGCTCGTCACCCAGGTCTTCGATCTCCCAGGCCAGGCCCAACAAGGGTTTGAAGCTGGGAAAGGACTTGCGCAAGGCGGCGAGGCGCCGCCGCGCCTGCTCAATATCGCCGTTTTCTGCCAAGCGGCGAATGGCGGCTACCTGTTCAGGATTGGGCGAGGGCTGCGCGGTGTGGCGCCGGGTGTTTTTGGACATGAGGGAGATATTTTAGAAACGGCGGGAACGCCCGGGCGGCGCTTGAGGACCGAATGCAACAGGTCGCCTTTGCCAAGGCATACTGTCTCAACCCGCATTTTCAAACCCACGCACGACCCTTCCAACACCACAGGCCTTGAGGTGGAAGCAGCATGAGCATGGCCATTGACCCTGTATCGCCCAGGCCACGCAAAAAGCACCCCATTGGCGTGGAATCCGCAAAGACAGCTGCAACATCGTGGGCTGTGCTGTTGAAGTGGAATCAATGACGGATCTTGCATACAAGCCACCACCATGTACCCCTGTTTCACCGAATCCCTTCAACTGCAAACCGTACCCGATCTGAAAAATCTGCTGCCGCATGTGCCAGGCGCCAGCCATGCCACCCAGATCGGCAACAAAACCGCTCTGTTGAGCGCCATAGAGAGCGGTTTGCAGGGCGCGCACTTGCGCACCATGTGGGATGCCTTGGGGCCGGTGGAAAAAGATGCGGTGGCTGAGGCCGTTTACCACCCCGCTGGTGAATACGACGGTGTGGCGTTTGAGGCCAAGTACCAGGCCAGCCCCCTATTCGCGATCACGGCCAAACAACGGTACGGCACGCAAAAACCCACGGCCTTGTGCTTGCTCTTTTTCTATTCAAAAGAAACGCGCCGTTGGTACATTCCGCCGGATCTGCGCGCCCGCTTGGCCAGCTGGGTTGCCCAACCCGCCCGCATGGTCATGCCAGTTGCTCGGGATTTGCCCCCTGAAGACGAGGTAACCGTGCGATGCACCGAGCGCGATGCTTTGCAAGATGTGTTGGTGTTGCTGCGCTTGCTGGAGCAAACCCGCGTTCAGGTGAGCGACAAAACTGCGGTGGCCAGCGCAGCATCCCAACGCCTGATCAGCGCCCAAATTGCCGGTGGCGATTTTTATCCCTGGATCGACAAGCAAGACAAATGGGATCAGCAGGTTGGTCCCATCAAGGCGTTTGCATGGCCGTTGTTGTTGCAAGTGGGTGGGCTGGCAACCTGTGTTTCGGGTCGTCTCAAGCCCACCCCGGCGGGCATCAAGGCCTTGAGTGCAGCCCCCGCCCAGACCCTGCGTAGCCTGTGGCGAAAGTGGCTCAAGACGGCGGCGTTTGACGAGTTCAGCCGCGTAGATGCCATCAAAGGCCAGCAATCCGCTGGCCGGGTGATGACGGCCCTGGCACCACGGCGCGAAGCCATTCATGCGGCTTTGTGCGAATGTCCGGTGGGCCAGTGGATACAGGTCGAAACCTTGGGGCGCTTCATGCGGGGCCGTGGCTTCGACTTTGACGTGACCCACAACACATGGAGCCTCTACATTGCCGACAAACAGTACGGCGCTTTGGGCTACAGCGGATTCCACGACTGGAACATCTTGCAACTGCGCTACCTCATGGCAGTTTTGCTGGAATACGCCGCCACCTTGGGCCTGGTGGACGTGATGTACCGCGAGCCACAGGGTGCACGCACGGATTTTCAGAACAACTGGGGTGCAGACGAGCTGGTGTTTTTGAGCCGGTACGACGGCCTGCAGTGCATTCGCGTCAACGCCTTGGGTGCCTATGTGCTGGGTCTGAGCGAGGATTACCTGCCCATGGTGCAGGTCAGCGAGGCCCGTCTGCTGGTTTTGCCCGATCTGCAGGTGAAGGTGCTGCGGGGCACTCTGGAGCCAGAGTCGCAGCTGCTGCTGGCGATGTGGGCGGTTTCCGTGGATGCACGGACATGGCAGCTCACACCATCCAAGGCCGTGGCCGCCATCGAAAAAAGCCACGATATCGACCTTTTGCGCCAGTTTCTGGCATTGCACAACGACGGTCCCCTGCCCGAGGAAGTGACGGTATTTCTGGAGCGCTGCGCGCAAGATGGCACCGCGCTCAAAGCCGTTGGCGCGGCCACCCTCGTGGAATGCCGTGACGAGGACACCGCCGAAACCCTTGCCATCCACCCAGAAACCCGATCGCTGTGCTGGCGGGTGGGTCCTGCGTTGTTGATGGTGCGCAATACCCATCTGGACAAGTTCCGGGAGCGCTTGCGCGGGTTGGGTTTTGGGATGGTGGGTTGATTCCCATCCAAAGGCTGCGGACGCCCTCCCGGGCGGCTTCAAACCTTGGTGTCCAGGGCAGCCTCCACCCGTTCGAACAGCAGGCGCAACACTCCGATGCGGCTCCAGCGTTTGTCGTCACTGGCCACTATGTGCCAGGGCGCGATGTCGGTGCTGGTGCGGTCCATCATGGCGTCGTCGCGCATCTGGGTCGGTCTGCTTTGCGGCCGGCTGGTGTTCTCAGCGCTGGCGCTGTGGGTGGGGGCGGGCTTGGCGCTGCGGCAGCGGGCGTTGTGAAAGGTTGCTGCCCGACCCGCACCTGTGGGTCTGAGCAAGGGTCAGCGTTTAAACCACCCAAGTGTTTCTGTTCAGGTTGTTCATTTGGGTCTGGCGCTGTGCATCAGTGGCCTTGTCAATGGCCAGCAGGCTTGACCACGCCACCGGCGGTACACATTCAAAACCAGGGCGTGCAAACAAATAACCCTGAAATTGGCGCACGCCGGCAGACTGCAGCCACTGCCATTCCTCTTCGGTTTCAACACCTTCAGCCACCACCGTAATGCCCAGGCAGAAGCAAAACTCAATGACCGATCGCACGATGGCCTGTCGTGGTCCGCTGGTCTGCACGCCCTGGATGATGGATTTGTCCAGTTTGAGTTTGTCGGGCTGAAAGTCTGCGAGCAGCGACAAGCCCGCATGCCCAGCCCCGAAGTCGTCTATGGCCACTTGTACGCCTGTGGCCCGAAGCTGGCGCACTGCGTTGCGAAAACCGTCAATGTGTGTGATGGCTTCCTCTTCGGTCACCTCCACCACCAAGCGCTCTAACGGCCAGTTGTAACGCTGGCATTGCTGGACCAAAAAATCGATCGCGCCCGGGTTGCACACCAGCGACATGGGTAACAGGTTGATGGACAAGGTGCAGTCCAGATTCAGCGCCGAAGCCAGCGCAATGGCGTCGGCCTTGCAGTGCAAATCAAACGCATGCAGCTGCTCGGCAGGTACCGATGCCAGCACGGTCTGCGGCGACTCGCCGTGTGGACCGCGCAGCAAGGCTTCCACCGAGGTGATACGCCTGTCTCTGGTATGAACAATCGGTTGAAGTGCAAACCGTGTACGTTCATCGCCCCGCATCACAACCGAATGGGCAGGCACAGCCGAACGTTTGGGTAGCCGGTCACGCTCACGCCTCTCACTGAACCAAGTCACAGCAGGCACAGGATCGCGCCAACGTCCCCGCACAAACGCCTCCACAATGCGCTCCGCCCTTTGTTCTTGGTGCGATTGCATGCCCAGCGTGGTACACCAGCGCGACCAGCGCTCCGAACTGCTGAGTGACAAGCTTTCGCGCATATCCAGCACCTCCACCCGCCACTGGTCAAAGTGAATATAGGGAATCGGATCGCGCAACAGCAACACAACATCGTTGTGCCGTGCATCTCCAACAATGCGGGCATACAGCGTGTCAATGGCACTTTCTTCGCCCTCCAACACCTGCATGAAATACTCTCCGTCGTAGAGCAACATACCGAAAATCTGGCGCTGCTGGTTCCTTTGACTGCAGGATGTGCCCAATGCCTGGAGTGCTTCCTTGGTCAGCGCGAAACGGCTGTGGCTGCGGTAAATCAACTGAATCAACATGGCTGCAAGCTCCCTGCACGAGGACGACTTCCAAATAATATCGTTACGAGCTGTTGCGCCTTGATTTCGCCCTACCATCCTTTGATGGTTTCATCAAAGGATGGTCAGCCCTTGGTACCCAGCGCCACTTCCACCCGTTCGCACAGCAGGCGCAGCACTTCGATGCGGCTCCAGCGTTTGTCGTCGCTGGCCACGATGTGCCAGGGGGCCATGTCGGTGCTGGTGCGGTCCATCATGTCGTCCACGGCGCGGGCGTATTGCGGCCACTTGTCGCGGTTGCGCCAGTCGTCGGGCGTGATTTTGTGGACTTTGTGCGGCGTGTTTTGCCGCGCTTCAAAGCGCTTGAGCTGTTCTTCCTGCGTGATGGACAGCCAGAACTTCACCACCACCGTGCCCGCCTGGGTCATCTGCTCTTCAAAGGCGTTGATCTCGTCGTAGGCGCGGGTCCAGTCGGGCTCGGTGCAAAAGCCTTCCACCCGCTCCACCAGCACGCGGCCATACCAGGAGCGGTCGAACATGGTGGTGTGGCCCCAGCGCGGCAGGTAGCGCCAGAAGCGCCACAGGTAGGGTTGGGCCCGCTCGGCCTCGTTGGGGGCTGCCACCGGAATGACGCGGTAGTGCCGCGCGTCCAGCGCCTGGGTGATGCGCCGGATGGTGCTGCCCTTGCCGGCCGCGTCCATGCCCTCGAACACCAGCACCAGCGAGCGCTGCTGCCACTCGGGTGCGCGCAGCAGCTTGTTCAGACGCCCTTGCAGGCGCTCCAACTGGTCTTCATAGGTGCTGCGCTCCAGGGTGCGGGTGTAGTCCTGGGTGGCCAGCAGGCTGCGCCCGTCCAGCGGTGGTGGGGGAGGCGGGGCTGCGTGCCCGGTGACCGCAGGGGCAGAGGGACTCTGTACCGCTCGCAGCAGGTTGTCCAGCAGGTATTGGCCCGCTGTGATGGCGCGGTAGTTGGGGTCGCTGCCGTCGATCACCAGCCAGGGCGCTTCGCCGGTGCTGGTCTTGCGCAGCGCCTTGGCCGAGATGGGTCTAAACCGGTCGTAGTGTTTGAGGCGGTCCCAGTCGTGGGCGGTCACGCGCCAGGCGGTTTTGGGGTCTTTTTCCAAAGCCTTGAAGCGTTTGGCCACGCCTTCTTTGGTCATGTGGAACCACAGTTTGACCAAGCACACGCCCTCGGCGCTGAGCATGCGTTCGAAGGCGCGGATGTCGGTCAGGCGCTCGTCGAAGCGGGCTTCTTTGTCGTGGCCCAGCGCGTGCTGCACGATGGGGTCGGTGTACCAGTTGCCAAACAGAATGCCCACATGCCCTTTGGGCGGCAGCACCTGCCAGAAGCGCCACATGGTGGGACGGCCCAGCGGCGCATCTTCGCCGATGGCGTCGGGGGTGGCGAAGGCTTCGGTGCGGATGTGGCGCGGGTCCATCCATTCGTTGAACAGGTTGACGGTTTCACCCTTGCCCGCACCGTCCACACCGTTGATGAGCACGATGACCGCGCGCTGCTTGTTGTCGAGCAACTGGTATTGCGCTTCCAGCAGCGCCTGGCGCAGTGTCGCCTCGGCTTCCTTGTAGGCCTTGCGGCCGATCTGGTGGCCAATTTCTGCGGATTCAAACATGCAAGGTCTCCACCTCAAAGCCCACGACATTGCGGCTGTCTTTGCTGAACTCCACGCCGATCAGGTGAATGGGCTCACCGCGTGCGCGGTATTTGTCGGCGTAGCCTTTGTCTTTGATCTGCTGCAGCGCCTTGCCCTGCGGCGCCAGTTCCACCACCTTGAATTCAAACAACAGCACTTCGTTGTTGAACAACACCGCCATGTCGATGCGGCCATGGTTGGTGGTGTCTTCCAAGCGAATGTCCAGCCCCAGCGCGGCGAAGTAGCTGTAGAAGATGCTGGCGTAGTAGCCCTCGAACTGGGCCAGTTGGTTTTTGCGGTACCAGTCGTGGGGAATGCCGGCAAACAGGGCGTGAAACAGGGGTTCGAGTCCGGCCAGGTTGCGGGTTTGCAGCAGCTCGATCAGCGACAGCCGGGTGCTCAGGGCGTGTTGCTCGCTCAGGCCGTAGCCGGTGAGCAAGGCCATGTTCAGGCTGGATTCGACCTCGCGGTTGGGGTAGCCCAGGGTGTAGACCCAGTTGCCCAGCAGCGGCTCGCGGCTGTCGTGAATGGTCAGGTAGCCGGTCTGAAACAGCAAGGCTTCGGGCGGGATGTTGTCCACATCGAACGTAGACAGCAGTTTTTCGTGGGCCACCACCTGGCTCAGGTTGGGTGTGAAGAACTGCCGCTCGGCCAGCAGCTGGATGAGAAAGGTGGGCGTGCCGGTTTCAAACCAGTAGGGTTTGAATTTGCGGTTGCGAAACAGCAGCAGCAGGTCAAACGGGTTGTAAACGCTGGTGCCCAGCCAGTTGTAGCCGTTGTACCAGCGGCGCACTGCTTCGCGGTCCAGCCCAGACAATTCGGGGGCAAACACGGTGTCCACATCCTCGTCGGTGTAGCCGCAAAGGGCGCTGTATTCGGGCATCAGCGTGATGTCCTGCAGGTTGTTCAGGCCTGAAAACAAACTGACTTTGCTGAACTTGGAGACGCCGGTGAGGAAGACGAACTTCAGGTGTTCGTCGGCGCCTTTCAACACCGAATACAGATTTTTAAGCCCCTCGCGCATCGCCGTGGCGGTGGGTGCGTCGGTGATGTTGTCGAGGATGGGTTTGTCGTATTCGTCGATCAGCACCACGGCCCTCTGGCCGGTGCTGCGGTGGGCTTGGGCAATGAGGTGGGATAAGTTACCGGCTGTGTCCACCTCGGGCCAGTCGGCGGGCCGGGGCAGGCCCAAAGTCTCGCGGTTGGTGCGCAAAATGGCCTGTATGCGCTGCTCCAGTTCCGCCCGGCTTTGCAGCACCCCATCGCCCAAGCTGATGCGGATGACCGGGTACTTTTTCGTCCAGTCCCACTGGGTTTCAGCGGCCAGCCCTTTGAACAGCTCGCGGTTGCCCTCAAACAACTCTTTCAGCGTGTCCAGAAACAGGCTTTTGCCAAAGCGGCGCGGGCGGCTCAGAAAATAGTGGCCGCCCTCCCGAATCAGACGCAACGCATACGGGGTTTTGTCCACGTAATAACACCCCTCTTCGCGCAGCTTGGCAAAGCCTTGGATGCCGATGGGCAGGTTCTGTTTCCGTGCTGTCATAGCGTCTCCACCTCAAAGCCCACCACATTGCGGCTGTCTTTGCTGAACTCCACACCGATCAGGTGGATGGGTTCACCGCGTGCGCGGTATTTGTCGGCATAGCCTTTGTCTTTGATCTGCTGCAGCGCCTTGCCCTGCGGCGCCAGCTCCACCACCTTGAATTCAAACAGCAGCACTTCGTTGTTGAACAACACCGCCATGTCGATGCGCCCGTGGTTGGTGGTGTCTTCTAGGCGTATGTCCAGGCCCAGCGCGGCGAAGTAGCTGTAGAAGATGCTGGCGTAGTAGCCCTCGAACTGGGCGAGCTGGTTTTTGCGGTACCAGTCGTGGGGAATGCTGGCAAAAAAGGCGTGGAACAGGTCTTTCAGACTGGCCAAGTCGCGTGCGGCCAGCAGGCGGTACAGGCGGCTGATGTGCGGGCCGGGAATGGCCAAGCCGCCGCTCAGGTGTTGCAGCAAGCTGTCGTTCAGGCTGGCTTGCACTTCCAAGTTGGGGTATTTGAGCGTCAGCTCCATCTGGCCGGGAATTTCCCAAACCGAATCGATGGTGAGGTAACCGGCCTGGAACATCAGGGCTTCGACGGGAATGTGGTCCACATCGAAAGTAGACAGCAGCTTCTCGTGGGCCACCACCCGGCTCAGGTTGGGCGTGAAGAATTGCCGCTCTGCCAGCAGCTGGATGAGAAAGGTGGGCGTGCCGGTTTCGAACCAGTAGGGTTTGAACTTGTGCTGATCAAAAAACAGCAAGAGGTCAAACGGGTTGTAAACGCTGGTGCCTAGCCAGTTGTAGCCGTTGTACCAGCGGCGGATTTGCTCTCTGTCCAGCCCAGGCAGTTCGGGGGCAAACACGGTGTCCACATCCTCGTCGGTGTAGCCGCAAATGGCGCTGTAGCGGGCATCCAGCGTGATGTCTTTGAGGTTGTTCAGACCTGAAAACAAACTGACCTTGCTAAATTTGCTCACGCCGGTGAGGAAGACGAACTTCAGGTGTTCGTCGGCGCCTTTCAGTACGGAATACAGATTTTTGAGCCCCTCGCGCATGGCCGTGGCGGTGGGTGCGTCGGTGATGTTGTCGAGAATCGGTTTGTCGTATTCGTCGATCAGCACCACGGCCCGCAGGCCAGTGCTGCGGTGGGCTTGGGCAATGAGGTGCGAGAGGTTGCCGGCTGTGTCCACCTC
>Ga0209066_10006137_pt1 | contig 12379 bp, 10 predicted proteins | sample All_14_2_FD_187198 | JGI IMG/M metagenome (GOLD analysis project Ga0209066, IMG submission 187198) | Freshwater microbial communities in response to fracking from Pennsylvania, USA - Allegheny Zone_MetaG_DW_15 (SPAdes) (version 2) ...
GGATCGGCCAGGGCCCGGGCGAACCAGGCCATATGGCCATCGAGGCTCGCCACCTGGCCGGCCCGGTAATACCGGGCGGCACCGCCCGCCGTGCGCCATACATGTACCGCCGGCCCATCGGCCAGGAGCGCCGGCCGGACCGAGAGACCGGCCGCGCCCAGGACCCGGGCAACCCGCATGGCGCCCCCGCCGTCGCAGATGGCAGCGGCCGTCGCCGAAAGCCCGGCCAGATTGAGGTGACCCCAGACCTCGGCCAGGCGGTGGGGCCATGCCGCCCCTTTCGCCTCGCCCAATAGAACGGCCGCGCCGGCAAGATCGAGAGCGGCGGCCGCATCCCGCTGGTTGTCGGCCAGGACCAGCATCAGGGACGGCAGGCCGAGGCAGCATCGCTCCCAGGCAGTGCCCCCGGCAGCGCCAATGGCAAGATCTGCCTGAAGCATCAGCCCGGCCATGTCCCGAACATTCACCAGCACAGCCGTCGGCACCGGCATGGCGGCAGCCTTGGCCTGGACAGCGCGGACATGGGGCGCCGATGCCCCCATCACGACATCGATCCGAAGCCCCGGGGGTAGCGGTAAGGCCGCCAGTGCCGTCAGAATGGCACCGGTGACATCGTCCTTATCGACGCCGCCCATGGCGATGAGCAGGCGCGAAAATTCGGGCGCACGACGCCGGGCCAGACTTTCTTCCCGACGCCGGGCAAATTCGGGACGCAGCAGCGCAAAGCCCGGCCCGACCAGCCGGAGGCAGCTTTCGGTCAACAGGTCGTCGTAATCTCGCGCATGGCGCCCCAGGTTCTGGTCGAGCAGAATATCTGCGCGGTGGGGACGATCAGCCAGGTCGTCGATCACCATCAGACGCCGGGGGGCGACCGCCGCCTGCCAGCGGGCATCGAAGGCATAATGGTCGAGCACGAGGAGATCGGCGCCAAGGCCGGCCAGCATGCCCCGGGTCTCCGCCGCATCCCGGGCCCAACCCGTTCCGGCCCAGGCAGCATGGGCGGTATCGCCCGGCGCTGCCACGAAATCATCGGCGACCGGCAGCAGATGGACGACATGACCACGGGCCGCGATCAGCGCTGCGGCATTTCCCGGCAAGTCCCGGCAGATGAAATGGCAGGACCGCCCCAGGGCATCGGCCAGGGTGAGGCAGCGCATGACATGGCCACTGCCGATGGCCAGCGACGCATCGGCCCTGAAGGCGACGTTCAAGTCTCCGCCCCCTTAAGCGCGGCAAACATCAATTCGGCACGGGTCCAATCCTCCGGCGTATCGATATCCTGCACCCGATGGCGCGGCAGGATCACCGGCAACGCACGGGGTGAAAAGATTACCCGTCCCTCGGTCCAGGCTTCGGCCCGCCCCCAATAGAATTGCCCGGCATCGTGATAGGCTTCTTCGAGGTCCTGGGATCGGGTGGCGAATTGATCCGGCTGAAACATCTCGACCCGTCCGGCTGCGGTCAGGCGCAGAGCGCGCTGGATCGGAAAGCCATAAGATGTGACGGAGAAGGCGTAATCGACACCATCCCCGGCGGCCTCCAGCAGGGCGGCGCCCCGGCGGATATCCTCGGCCCGGAGAAAGGGCGCGGTCGCATAGGCACAGCAGACGAGCGCCGGCGAGAAACCGGCCGCTCGATAGTTGTCGATGGCATGGGCAATCACCGGGATCGTGCCCGTATGATCGTCCGACAGTGCCGCCGGACGGCGGAAGGGAACCTCGGCACCGGCGGCGCGGGCGATGGCGGCAATCTCGTCATCGTCGGTCGAAACCGCAATGACATCGAAGGTGCCGGCCTCCCGCAGGGCGGCAATGGTCCAGGCGATCATGGGGCGGCCGGCGAAGGGTTTGATATTCTTGCGCGGGATGCGCTTGCTGCCGCCCCGCGCCGGGATGATCGCCAGTTTCATGGATGCAACGCCCCGGCCAGGGTTTCGACGACGAAATCCTGTTCCGCTTCGGTCAAGCCCGGGTGCAGCGGCAGGGTGATCGCCCGCCGGTAATAGTCTTCCGCCACCGGAAAATCCCCCTCGGCAAAGCCGAGCGACCGGTAATAGGGCTGGGTGTGAACCGGAATATAGTGGAGATTGGCACCGATCCCCGCCGCCCGCAGGGTATTGAAGGCGGCCAGACGATCGATCCCGGGATCGAGCCGGACGATATAGAGATGAAAGGCGGAGTAACCGCCAGGGGCCTGGAAGGGTACGGTCAGCGGCAGGCCGGCCAGCAGCCGGTCGTAGCGCGCAGCCAATGTGTGACGCCGGGCGACATAGGTCTCGAGCCTTTCGAGCTGCGACAGGCCGAGAGCGGCCTGAAGTTCCGTCATCCGGTAATTATAGCCCAGTTCGACCTGCTGGTAATACCAGGGGCCATCCGGGGCATGGGTCATGTCGGCGGCATCGCGGGTGATACCATGGCTGCGGAGGCGTTCCATGCGCCGGGCAAGCCCGGCATCCCGGGTCAGCGCCATCCCCCCCTCGCCCGTGGTGATGATCTTCACCGGGTGAAAGCTGAAGACGGTGATGTCGCTCCAGGTGCCGGCGCCAATGGGCACGCCTTGATAGCGCCCGCCGATGGCATGAGACGCATCCTCGATCACCCGGAAGCCGAATTCCCGGCCAAGCTCGGCAATCGCGGCCATATCTGCGGGTTGGCCGGCGAGATGGACCGGGACCACTGCTTTCGGCAGGCGCCCGTCCCGCCGGGCCTTGACCAGCCGATCCCCGAGGGCAATCGGCGACAGGTTGAAGGTCTCGGCGTCGATATCGACGAAATCGACCATGGCACCGCAGTAGCGGGCGCAATTGGCGGTCGCGACAAAGGTAATCGGCGTGGTCCACAGCCAGTCGCCGGGGCCAAGGCCAAGGGCGAGGCAGGCGAGATGCAGCGCCGACGTGGCACTGTTCACGGCGACCGCATGGGGGGCGTTGCAGGCGGCCGCCACGGCCTGCTCGAAACGAGGCACCACGGGGCCCTGGGTCAGGAAATCGCTCCGCAGCACGGCGGCGACGGCATCCACATCCTCAGGGGTTATATCCTGGCGACCATAGGGGATCATCACAGCATTCCGATCTTCGCCCTGTTCTGCTCTACCCAGGCGGCCAGCATCGCCGGACTCATCCAATCGCTATTGTTGTCGCTGGCATAGACGAATCCTTCGGGCACCTTGGTGCCGCCATGGATCGCCGCCGCCCGCTGGGTCCAACTGTGGATCGAGGGCAGGATCTTGAAATATTTGTCGTATTCGTAGGTGTAATAGGAATCCTCGGCACTGATCATCTGCTCGTGCAGCTTTTCGCCGGGCCGGAGGCCGATGATATCCTGGCGGGCCTCCGGGGCAATGGCCGTGGCGATATCGGTCACCTTCATCGACGGGATCTTGCGGACGTAGATCTCGCCCCCTTCCATATCGGCGAAGGCGTGCCAGACCAGTTCGACGCCCTGTTCGAGGCTGATCATGAAGCGGGTCATGCGCTCGTCGGTGACGGGCAGCACCCCCTTGTCCCGGATCGACAGGAAGAAGGGAATGACCGACCCCCGCGAGCCCATGACATTGCCGTATCGGACGACGGCAAAGCGCGTGTCGCTGCTGCCCGAGTAGGAGTTGCCGGCGACGAAAAGCTTGTCCGACACAAGCTTGGTCGCGCCATAAAGATTGACCGGGCTGCTGGCCTTGTCGGTGGAGAGTGCGACCACGCGCTTCACGCCCTTGTCGATACAGGCATCGATCAGGTTCATCGCGCCATGGACATTGGTCTTCACGCATTCGAATGGATTGTATTCGGCGGTCGGTACGATCTTGGTCGCGGCCGCATGGACCACATAATCGACACCGTCGAGGGCGCGATAGAGCCGGTCGCGGTCCCGCACATCGCCGATGAAGAAGCGGACCCGGCTTTCCCCTTCATACCGTTTCGCCATCTCCCATTGTTTCATCTCGTCGCGGGAATAGATGATGACTTTCTTCGGGTTGAAGCGCGCCAGTGTCATCGGCACGAATGTATTGCCGAAGGAGCCGGTACCGCCGGTTACCAGGATCGTGCTGTTCGGAATCATCCAAGGCCTCTCCGCTCGCTGATGAGCGGAAATTAACCATGAAACTCCTTTTATTTGGTTACCGCCCGCCGTTCGGATCTCGGGCCGCCGCTCAGAGATCGGCGGTCGTCAGATCGGGACCTGCGCACTCGAATTCCGGCGGAATCGCGCTCTCCCGATTCCTCGCCGCCCCGATGACCGAGAGAACCTCGCCGAACCGGGCGGTGGCACCGGGGCGGAAGCACTTGCAAGTCAGCCCCTGGGACGACCTGTTCTGTTCAATCATCTGTTTGGGGAAATGGTGAGCCGGGCGGGAATCGAACCCGCGACCACATGATTAAAAGTCACGTGCTCTACCGACTGAGCTACCGGCTCACACAGGTCGACGCGTGAGTCGGTATCTCACGCGGGCCGGCACCATAGAGGGGTGCCGGGGATAAGGTCAATAGTCCGCGGTACCGGATTCGAAGGCTTCGACGAATGCCGCCATGCGCCCGAGGCGGATGGCGCCGCGCATGCCGGCCATCAGGTCCTGGTAATGGCGGAGGTTATGGGCGGTCATCAGCATGGCGCCGAGAATTTCCTGAGACTTCACCAGGTGATGGATATAGGCGCGGCTGTAGTTGCGGCAGGCCGGGCAATGGCAGCGCTCGTCCAGCGGGCGCTGATCCTCGGCATGGCGGGCATTGCGGATGTTCAGCGTGCCCTTGCGTGTGAAAGCCTGGCCGTTCCGGCCGGAGCGGGTCGGCATCACGCAGTCGAACATGTCGATGCCCCGGGCCACCGCGCCGACCAGATCGGACGGCTTGCCGACCCCCATCAGATAACGGGGCCGGTCCGCCGGCAGATGCGGCGTGGTCGCGGCGATGGTCTCGAACATTTCGGCCTGGGGCTCGCCCACCGCCAACCCGCCGAGGGCATAGCCCGGAAAGCCGATATCGACCAGGCCCTCCGCCGAGGCACGGCGAAGCTCCGGGTCGGTGCCGCCCTGGACGATACCGAAGATCGCCCGCCCCGGCGGCGGCTCGCTGGCGTAGAAGGCATCCTTCGAGCGCTTGGCCCAGCGGCGCGACAATTCCATGGCCCTGGCCGCCTCGTCCCTCGTCGCCGGCAGGGCAACGCATTCGTCGAGCTGCATGGCGATATCGCTATCGAGCAGGCGCTGGATCTCGATCGAACGTTCGGGCGACATGGCGTGCTTGCTGCCATCGATATGGGAGCGGAAAGTCACCCCTTCTTCGGTGATCTTGCGCAGGCCCGACAGGGACATGACCTGGAACCCACCGCTGTCGGTCAGGATCGGATGGGGCCAATTCATGAATTTATGCAGCCCGCCGAGGCGTGCCACCCGCTCCGCGCCCGGGCGCAGCATCAGGTGGTAGGTATTGCCGAGAATGATGTCGGCGCCGGCGTCGCGCACGGTTTCCGGCATGCAGGCCTTCACCGTCGCCGCCGTACCGACCGGCATGAAGGCGGGGGTGCGGATCACGCCGCGCGCGGTGCGGACATGGCCGGCACGGGCATGTCCGTCCCGGGCCTCGACAGTGAAACCGAAATCGAGGGCGGTCATTCCGAAACCTCCAGACGGTCGATCAGGCTGGCATCGCCATAGGAATAGAAGCGGTAATCCGCCTCGACCGCATGGGCGTAAGCGGCCTTCATGCGCGCCGTGCCGGCCAGGGCCGAAACCAGCATGAACAGCGTCGATTTCGGCAGGTGGAAATTGGTCATCAGGACATCGACAGCCCGAAAACGGTAGCCGGGCGTGATGAAAATATCGGTCCAGTCGGCAAAGGGTTTGAGGCGGCCATCGGGGCCGGCGGCGCTTTCGATCAGGCGCAGCGCCGTGGTCCCGACCGCGATCACCCGCCGCCCCTCGCGCCGGGCCCGGTTGATGGCATCGGCGGCGGCCTCCGTCACCTCGCCCCATTCGGCATGCATGCGGTGGTCGCTTGTATCGTCCACCTTCACCGGCAGGAAGGTTCCGGCGCCGACATGAAGGGTGACCATGGTCTTCTCGACCCCCAGGGCGTCCAGGGCGGCCAGAAGCGCCGGCGTCAGATGCAGGCTGGCGGTGGGGGCCGCCACAGCGCCTTCCCGGGCCGCGAAGACCGGCTGATAATCCGCCCGGTCCTGGGCATCGGGGGCGCGCTTCCGGGCGATATAGGGCGGCAGCGGCATGGTGCCGACCCGGTCGAGGGCGGCCATGAGATCGGTGCCCGCGCAATCGAATTCCAGGGTGATCGTACCCTCCGGGTCCTTCGCCGTGACAGTGGCCGAGAGACTCTCGCCGAACCGGACGGTGGCACCGGGGCGGAAGCGCTTGCCCGGCCGGGCCAGGCATTCCCACGTGCGGAGATCGAGCGCCCGGATCAGGTTCAGCTCGACCCGACCTTCACCGATCAAGCCTTCAAGACGGGCGGGGATCACCTTGGTATCGTTGAGGACGAGAAGATCGCCCCGGCGCAACAGGGCCGGCAGATCGCCGACGGTGAAATCCGCCAGGCCATCGCCGGTGATGCGCAGCAGTTTCGCGGATTCGCGCGGCACGGCGGGACGAACGGCGATCCGGTCGGCCGGCAGGTCGAAATCGAAATCGGCGACTTTCATCTCATGTCACTCAAAGACAGCAGGCCCAAAAGACGATGGCCGGGGGTTCCCCGGCCATCGCCATCCGTCATGCAGACAGGATTACTTCCGGTCGGCCTGAACCTTCATGGAAATGATCTTGTCCGGATTGGTCACGGTACCGGACTGGCCGACGCCGCGCTTGATCTTGTCCACGAATTCCATGCCCGAGATCACCCGGCCCAGCACGGTGTACTGGTTGTCGAGGAAACGCGCCGGCTGGAAGCAGATGAAGAACTGGCTATCCGCCGAATCCGGGTTCTGCGCGCGGGCCATGCCCAGGGTGCCGCGCAGGAAGGGCTCATTGGTGAATTCGGCCTTCAGCTTCTTGCCCGAACCGCCCATGCCGGTGCCGGTCGGATCGCCGGTCTGGGCCATGAAGCCCTCGATCACACGGTGGAACACGATGCCATCATAGAAGCCCTGACGGGTCAGTTCCTTGATGCGGGCAACGTGCATGGGCGCCAGATCCGGGCGCAGCTCGATGACGACGGTGCCGTCCCTCAGTTCGAGCAGAAGGGTGTTTTCAGGATCGGCGGCAGCCGCAGCAGTGGTCATGGCAAACATCGCTAATAGAATGGCAAACAGGCGCTTCATACCCCAACTCCTCCCGCAGGTCTTGGGTAAAGGATCCGCGTCAGGCGGATTTGAGCGATTCGAGCTTCAGGCGCAGCCGTTCCGCGACGACGGGCGGCACGAAAGAGGCGTAGCGCCCCCCCAGCTTTGCCACATCCTTGACGAGGCTGGAGGCAATCGCCTGATGGGCGAGATCGGCCATCAGGAATACGGTCTCGACCTCCGGCGCCATGGTGGCATTCATGCCGGTCATCTGGAATTCATAGTCGAAATCGGTGCCGGAGCGCAGCCCGCGCAGCAGCACCGTGGCCTTGTGGGCACGGGCGAAATCGACCACCAGCCCCCTGAAGGGCACGACCTCAATCTCGCCGACGCCCGGCTCGTCGGCAAGGCCGGCGACCAGTTCGCGCATCATCTCCAGCCGCTCCTCGAAATCGAAGAGCGGCGATTTGCTCGAATTGATGCCGATACCCAGCACCAGGCGGTCGACCAGCTTGGCACCCCGGCGGATGATGTCGAAATGGCCAAGCGTAGGCGGATCGAAAGTGCCCGGGTAAACGCCGATACGGTTCATGCGTCGCCCCCCTCGCCGGCCTCGGCCTCGCCCTCGGATTCGGTATCGGCGTCAGCCTCGACTTCATCCATGGCATCTTCAAGGCGGGTGACGGAAACCACCCGCTCGCCTTCCGCCGTGCGGAACAGGGTGACGCCCTGGGTATTGCGGCTGGCGGTGCGGATGTCGTGGACCGGGCAGCGGATCACCTGGCCGCCATCCGTCACCAGCATCAACTGGTCGCGGTCGGTCACGGTGAAGGCGGCCACCAGACTGCCGTTGCGGGCGCTGGTGGCGATGGCGATGATGCCCTTGCCGCCGCGCCGGGTCAGCCGGTACTCATAGGCCGAGGTGCGCTTACCATAGCCATTCTCGGTCACGGTGAGCAGGAACTGCTCCCGGTCGCGGAGTTCGGCGAAACGTTCGTCGGTGAGGGTGACCTCGGTGCTGTCCTCGCCCTCTTCCTCGTCGTCCGGCAGGTCGATCGCCTCGTCATCGCCGGCCTTGGCCGCCTTCAGATAGGCGCGAAGTTCGGCCGGGGTCGCCTCCACATGATCGAGCAGGGCGAGATCGACCAGATGGTCGTCCTTGTCGAGGCGGATGCCGCGCACGCCGGTCGAATGGCGGCTGGCGAATTCGCGCACTTCATCGACCGGGAAGCGGATCGCCCGGCCGCTGTCGACGGCGAGGAGGATATCCTGAGTCTCGACATCGCAGGGGGCGACGGCGATCAGTTCATCGTCCGCATCCTCGCCCTCGAACTTCATGGCGATCTTGCCATTGGCCCGGACATCGACGAAATCCGACAGCGCATTGCGGCGGATATTGCCCTTCCTGGTCGCGAAGACGACGTGGAGCTTTTCCCAGCTTTCTTCATCCTCCGGCATGGGCATGACGGTGGCGATGCGCTCGCCCGGCTCCAGCGGCAGCAGGTTGATCAGCGCCTTGCCACGCGACTGCGGCAGGCCTTCCGGCAGGCGCCACACCTTCATCTGATAGGCAATGCCGCGCGACGAGAAGAACAGCACCGGCGTATGGGTATTGGCGACAAAGACGCGGGAGACGAAATCCTCGTCCCGCGTCGACATCCCGGTCTTGCCCTTGCCGCCCCGGCGCTGCGCCCGATAGGCGGTGAGCGGCACGCGCTTGATGTAACCGCCGTGGGAGACGGTCACCACCATATCCTCGCGGGCGATCAGGTCCTCGTCCTCGAGATCGCCGGCATAGGCGACGACTTCGGTCCGGCGGGGATTGGCGAATTCCGTCTTCACCGCCAGAAGCTCGTCGCGCATCACGCCGAAGAGCACATCGCGGCTGCGCAGCACGGAAAGCAGATAACGGATCTGCTCGCCCAATTGCTTCAGCTCTTCCTCGACCTCGTCGCGGCCAAGCGCGGTCAGGCGTTGCAGGCGCAGGTCGAGGATGGCGCGGGCCTGCACTTCGCTCAGGCGATAGGTGCCGTCCACGGCGCCGGCATGGCCCGTTTCCTCGACCAGCTTCAAGAGGGCATCGACATCGGCCACCGGCCAGTCGCGGCTCATCAAGGCTTCGCGCGCCGAGGCCGGATCGGGCGAAGTCCGGATCACGCGGATCACTTCGTCGATATTGGCGACGGCGACCGCAAGGCCGGCCAGGACATGGGCCCGGTCCCGGGCCTTGTTCAGCTCGAAGCGGGTGCGGCGGGTGATGACCTCTTCGCGGAATTCGACGAAGGCGCCGATCAGCTGCTTCAAGGTCATGGTCTGCGGCCGGCCATGATCGATGGCCAGCATCTGGATGCCGAAGCTCTGCTGCAAGGGCGTGTGCTTGAACAATTGGTTCAGCACCACATCGGCAATGGCATCGCGCTTCAGCTCGACGACGACGCGGACGCCGTCGCGATCCGATTCATCGCGAAGCTCGGCGATCCCCTCGATCCGCTTGGAGCGCATCTCCTCGCCGATCTTCTCCAGCAGGGTCGATTTATTGACCTGATAGGGAATCTCGGTGGCGACGATCGCCCAGCGGTCCTTGCGGATTTCCTCGACATGGGTGCGCGCCCGCATGAGCACCGAGCCGCGCCCGGTGAGATAGGCCTGGCGCGCGCCGCCGCCACCGATGATCAAGCCGCCGGTCGGGAAATCGGGGGCCTGCACGATGTCGATCAGGGTTTCGATCGGCACATGCGGATTGTCCATATAGGCAAGGCAGGCGTCGATCACATCGCCGAGATTATGCGGCGGAATATTGGTCGCCATGCCGACGGCGATACCGCCGGCGCCATTGACCAGGAGATTGGGGAAACGCGCGGGCAGAACCACCGGCTCGCGCTCGCTGCCGTCGTAGTTCGGCTGGAAATCCACCGTCTCCTTCTCGATATCCTCGAGCAGGGCGTGGGCGGGTTTGCCCATGCGGATTTCGGTATAACGCATGGCGGCGGGCATATCGCCGTCCATCGAACCATAGTTACCCTGGCCGTCGAGCAGCGGCAGGCGCATGGAGAAGGGCTGCACCAGCCGCACCATGGCCATATAGACCGCGCTATCGCCATGCGGGTGGTATTTACCGATCACTTCACCGACGATACGCGCCGACTTGCGGTAGGACTTGTTCCAGGCATAGCCGCTTTCGTTCATCGCATGCAGGATGCGGCGGTGCACCGGCTTCAGGCCGTCGCGGGCATCGGGCAGCGCGCGCGACACGATCACGCTCATGGCATAATCGAGGTAGGAACGGCGCATCTCGTCTTCGATCGAGATCGGCGCGATATCCTGGCGCGGCGGCACGCCACCCCCGTTCGGGGTGCTCGCGTCCTGCGGCTCCGGCTGGTCTGCGGTATTGGGTTCGCTCAAGAGAAATGCTTGCTGTTTGCGCCGGTGGTCGGCGTCTGGGAAGGCCGGCGGCGGGCCTCATCCGTGGCCGGACTGTAGCAAGACCGACACGAACCTGACCAGCACCAATTCACCCCCCATAAGTCATTGAAATTTATTATAAATTCCCGTCTTTTCAAACCCCTCGCCCGGTTTCCCGGCCAGGTGCCCGAGAATCGGGGCGGGACAGGATCGTTCTTTGATGGTTAGAGTTGGGCTTTGTGCCGGGGCGTCCATGATCGAAACCTTCCTGATCGCCTTCACCACATTCTTCGCGACCATCGGCCCTGCCGATGTCGCCGTGCTCTTCGCGGCGCTGACCGGCAATAATACCGCTGCCGAACGGCGCCGGATCGCGCTGAAGGGCACGCTTTTTGCCGGCGGCATCATGCTGGTCTTCGGCCTGGCGGGGGAGCCCTTGCTGAAGCTTTTCGGCATCTCGCTACCGGCCCTGCGGGTGGCGGGCGGCATCCTGCTGCTGCTGATCTCGCTGGAGATGGTTTTCGTTCGCGAATCCGGCAGCACCTCCACCACCGACGAGGAAGAAGCGGAGGCGATGAACCGACCGGATATTTCCGTCGTGCCCCTGGCCACGCCCCTGCTGGCGGGGCCCGGCGCCATCGGTTCCATCATCCTGCTGACCTCGGCCAATAGCGGCGATCCGCTGAAGGAAACCATGGTCTTCCTGGGCCTCGCGGCGGTTCTTGTCGTCGGCTATCTGATGATGCTGGTGGCGACCGGGGTGCAGCGGGTGCTGGGCGTCACCGGGGTTCATGTCATCAGCCGGATTTTCGGCGTGCTGCTGGCCGCGCTCGCCGTTCAATTCGTCTTCGATGGCTTGAAGACCAGCGGCCTGTTCAATTGAGCACCGGCGGCTGTCTGTGCGGCGCCATCCGCCTGGAGACCAGGGGCGCACCGCTGCGGGTCGGGATCTGTCATTGCCTCGACTGCCGGAAGCATCACGGCGCCCTCTTCCACGCCTCCGCCATTTTCCCGCAAGAGGCGGTCCGCATCACAGGCGCGACGAAGAATTATGCCGGCCGGCATTTCTGCCCGGGCTGCGGCTCCCCCGTCTTTTCCCGCACGGGCGAGGAGGTCGAGGTTCACCTCGGCACGCTTGATGCGCCGGATCAATTCGTGCCGACCTATGAACTCTGGTGCAGCCGGCGGGAAGGGTTTCTGCCCCCCTTCCCGGTCCTGCAGCGCCACGCCCGCGACCGGGATTAAGCGGCCACCGCGTCCAGCGTCAGGGCGAAACGCACCGCCGCCTGGGCATGTATGGCGGTTGAATCGAAGCCCGGCAGGGGCAGGCGATCCGGGTCCAGCAGCAGGGAAATCTCGGTACAGCCCAGGATCACCGAATCCGCGCCGCGCTGCCCCGCCCCCGCGATCATCGCCAGCAGCCGCTGGCGGGAGGTGTCGCGGATATCGCCCCGGCATAATTCGGTGAAGATAATGTCGTGCACGGCCGACCGCTCCGCATCCCCGGGGACCTGAACCGCCAGCCCGTGGCGCGCCATCCGTTCGGTGTAGAAGCCGTGTTCCATCGTGTAGCGGGTGGCCAGCAGCAGGGGCGCCCTGCGGCCCTGTGCCTTCAGCGCCGCAGCAGTTTCATCGATGATATCGATCAGGGGCACGCCCGACATCCGCGCCACCGGTTCGGCCACCAGATGCATCGTATTGGTGCAGATCAGCACGCAATCGGCCCCGGCACGCACCAGGCCTTGCGCGGCGGCGCC
>Ga0209066_10006139_pt1 | contig 12377 bp, 10 predicted proteins | sample All_14_2_FD_187198 | JGI IMG/M metagenome (GOLD analysis project Ga0209066, IMG submission 187198) | Freshwater microbial communities in response to fracking from Pennsylvania, USA - Allegheny Zone_MetaG_DW_15 (SPAdes) (version 2) ...
AAATGTGGCTATTCCCCTCACCGTTCAAACCGACTGTCCTCAGTCCGGCTGAAGAAAAACGGCTCGAGGTCAAACTGGCGAGATTCGAGCAATTCGGCAGTCTTTCTCCTCCCGCTGTCCCGGGACATGCTCCTCCCTCTGCTTCGGGCCGGGGAAAAGCGTCCGTGCCGGCAGGACCACTGGAGCCGGAGGCCTATTCCGAGGAGGGTGCTTCCCGCGAAATCAAACTGTCGGAACGGGAAGTCAATGCGATGATCGCAAAAAACACCGATCTCGCCAGCAAGGTGGCCATCGATTTCGCCAACGATCTGGTCAGCCTCAGGATGCTGATCCCGGTGGACCCGGATTTCCCCTTCTTCGGCGGCAAGACCTTGAGAGTGCGGGCGGGGGCCGAAATCGCCTTTCGTGAAAACATGCCGGTGGTGATCCTGCGCGGCATTTCGATCATGGGCGTACCGGTTCCCAATGCCTGGATGGGAAACCTGAAAAACATCGACCTGGTGAAGGTTTTCGGCTCGGAACCGGGATTCTGGAAAGGTTTTGCCGCCGGGGTCGCCGCCATTCAGGTACAGGATGGCAATCTCCAGATCGTCCTGAAAGAATGACCAGGGCCGGGGGCGTCGTGGCGAAACATCGTTTACTCAACTCACAAGGGGGACACTATGGCTGGATGGTATGAATTGAAAACGACCGACAAGGGACAATACGTATTTGTTCTTAAGGCCGGAAATGGTGAGGTTATTCTGCGCAGTGAGCACTACAAAAGCAAGAATGCGGCGATGAAAGGCATACTCTCCGTCCAGGACAACTGCACCCTGCAAGAGCGATACGACCGTAAGGATGCCGCCGATGGCCGTTCGTATTTCAATCTCAAGGCCGGGAACCACCAGATCATCGGCACAAGTCAGATGTACAAGTCTGTCGCCAGTCGCAACGCCGGCATCGAATCAGTGAAGAATAATGGTCAAAGCCCGGTTATCAAGACCGATGTCTGATCGCCCGTCGATCATCACGGCGGCCACGGCCTCGTGGAAGTGCCCTTGTCTTCAACCGGTATCTATGCCATAATTTTTCCAACTGCAACAGGCTCACCCCAAAGATTGTACACCGCACACGATCACGCCCATGCCGGGCGCCCCACCCGTCAGAGGTCAACAGATCCATGCCGCGATGCGGCTTTGCCGGCAGAACGAAGGAGATGCCCATGAAATTGACCCTACTCGTGCTTACCGCCATCATCGTCGGACTGAGTTCCTGCAGCACCGTGTACTACGGGACCATGGAGAAGATCGGGGTCCATAAGCGCGACATCATGGTCGACCGCGTCGAGGAAGCGCGCGACACCCAGCAGGAAGCGAAAGAGCAGTTCCTGACGGCGATGGAGCAGTTCAAGAGCGTCGTCAACTTCCAGGGAGGCGATCTGGAGAAGGAGTACAACAGACTCAACGCGACACTGAAACGGACCGAGACCGAGGCCGCCAACGTGCGCAACCGCATCGATGCCGTCGAGAATGTCTCCGATGCGCTGTTCAGTGAATGGCGCGCGGAAATCAAGCAGTACTCCAACGACAGCCTGCGCCAGGCGAGTCAGCGGAAGTACGTCATCACGGAAAAGAAATACGTGGAACTGATCCAGGCAATGAAGAAGGCCGAGACCAAACTCGAGCCGGCATTGGTCCCGCTGCGGGACCAGGTCCTGTTCATGAAGCACAACCTCAACGCCAGAGCGATCACCGGGCTGAGCGACGAGGTCATCAGCGTGCAGACGAACGTCGACCGGTTGGTCCGTGACATGGAGAGCGCCATTGCCGAGGCCGATCAATTTATTGCCGCACTGCAGGAAGAATAGATTGGGCAACGTTACCGGCCAATCCCTGTCCTTACTGCAAGCCCCCCTGTGTCCGTCCTGGTCGGGGAAGGATCGAAAATGTTTCAAGAAGGTGTCAGAGGATGAACGATGAATAGAACCCGTACGTTTTTCCTGATGCTATCGCTGACGATCCTCTTTGTCATTATCGGTGGTGCTGTGGGAGGGGGCCGGGGAGCCGCGACGGCCTTTCTTGCAGCTGCCGCCATGAACTTTTTTTCCTACTGGTTCAGCGACAAAATGATCCTGAAGCGCTACGCTGCTGCGGAGGTCGGGCCGGACGATCAGTCACGCCTGTACCGGATTGTCGCTGAAGCAGCCAGTAAGGCAGGATTGCCGATGCCGAAGGTTTTCGTTATCCCCGAACAGAATCCCAACGCCTTTGCCACCGGCCGTAATCCGGAACATGCTGCCGTTGCCGCGACAGAAGGAATACTTGACCTTCTTGATGACGACGAGTTGGCGGCAGTCATGGCGCATGAACTGGCGCACGTCAAACATCGTGACATTCTCACGGGCACTATCGCCGCAACCTTTGCCGGGGCTATTGCCATGCTCGGACAGTTTGCCCGTTCCGGTGTCGGGAATCAGAACCGGCGAGGCAATTCTCTGGGGACAATACTGATCCTGATTGGCGCACCTCTGGGGGCCATGTTGATTCGCATGGCCGTTTCCCGTGTTCGGGAATACGCCGCAGATGAAGGAGGGGCTGAAATAAGCGGGAAACCTTTGGCGCTGGCAACTGCCTTGGAAAAACTGCAGCGGGGGGTGCAGATGGTTCCCTTGACTCGAGGAAATCCAGCTCATTCTCATATGTTCATCATGAATCCTTTCTTTGGCGGTGTACAAAGGCTGTTTTCAACTCACCCGCCTGCGGAAGAACGAGTCAGGCGCTTACGGCTTCTAGCCGACAAATATAGTAGCCTGCCGTAAAGAGTACCGCAGCACCCACCAGGGAGACAGCCGTTCAGGCGAAGTCAAGGCTGTCGACAAAACGAAACAGACCGTAGACACCTCTGTTTTTATCACCCATCGCAGCGTGATCGCTCTTCATGGGACACAGGTTTCAGCCCATCAACTGCATCACATCATTTCGGTCAAACCAATGTATAAGGAGGCACTATGAGTATCTTCAGCACTATTCTCGCCAAACTCGGTTTCGGTAAAGAGGCTCAGGCACAAGCTACAGCTCCCTCGGCTCCCGCCCAGACCCAGGCACCTGCTGCCGCGGCACCCTCGGGGGCCGCTCCGGCGTCGCCACCCGCCCCTGCCACGATCAGCGTTGTCGACGTGGTGGCCAAGTTGGAGACGATGGCCGGGGCCCACGGCGAAAAACTGAACTGGAAGGCGTCAATCGTCGATCTGCTGAAACTGCTTGGCCTGGACAGCAGTCTGGCGGCTCGGAAGGAACTGGCGGCCGAACTCGGCTGCCCCACGGAGAAGATGGGCGACTCGGCCCAGATGAACATGTGGCTGCACAAGACCGTACTGAAAAAACTGGCCGAAAACGGCGGCAACATCCCGGCGGACCTGCTGGACTGAGCGGACCTTGCCGGCAGATCCTGCTTTGACAGTCAAGTATGGTTTTTGACAGAGGAGGCCGATCCGCTCCGGATCGATCTCCTTCCTCGATGTCAAGGCACCCGATCAGGCAGTCTGTACTCCAAGGGTGCCTTCGATATAGCGCACCGTCTCGGCATTGAGCCCCAACCCGGCGGCCAGGTTCTGCATATATGCAATCTCCTGTGGCGTATTGACCTCAATTGCCAGAAGTGACGCGGCATAGATCTGCGCCGCCAGGTCGCTCCTTCCGGCCGCGGAGGCGACAACGCCTGCCAGGTCCATCGGCTTTGTCGATTCCGTCATGAAAAATTCCCTTTCTGCCTGATCAAGACCGTCTTCCGCAAGTTTGCCGACAATCTTCTGCAGTTCTACCTGATCAATCGCCCCATCGGCCTTGGCCGCATTGATCATCGCCCGGACAATGACATTGGCGTCGTCTTCCAGTTCCTGCCGCTGTTCAAGGGTTTCGGCGCCAAGCAGGGCCCGTGGCGGTTGCGCTGGCTGTTGACCGGCCTGCTTGAGCGCGGAAAAGGCCAGAGAGGCGAGCATCGCCAAGGCCCCCCCGCCGATGGCGCCTCTGGCCGAGCCGCGCCCGCCGCCGAGCAACGCCCCACCCAGGGCCCCAAGCCCACCGAGTGCCGCCTTGTTGCCGGCAAGGCCGCCCAGGACTTCGTTCAGCATCCCGCCGAGGCCGGCACCACCTGTACTTTGACCACCGCTCATCATTTTACCGAGACTGCCGACAATATCACCAAGCGAACCGGCGCCCCCTGCCCCGAAGGCATTGGTCATCCGTGTACTGCTTGACTTTGACAAACCATTCTGTACCAGTGCTCCTAAAATATCGCTGAACCCGGCCATAATCTCCCCCACAATAATGAATAGTATTGATGTATCACCACTTGGCGTTCCGCAGGTACACGCCACTGAAAACAGGTACTTTCGCACCATTGCACTTTCCATCATAGACGATATGAAGGGGAAAATTCAAATTGATCCCGCCTCGCGCTCTGCCGATCCTGGCGAAGTTACCTCCGGCGGGTTGCACACTTCTGCTTTTGCCGGGCGATGGTCGTGAAGAAAAACCGGGAGGGAGAGAGCAGACTGGTGCCGGCAGGGAACGCCCGGCGAAGGAAGGATCGTATCCTCTTTCTTGTCAATGAATACGGACGATGTGAGAGCGGGAAAAAATTGGAGACCTGGCTGGTGGGAAAACTGAAGGACCGAGAACAACGACTGCAGCACATCCTCCCCGCTGTTGAACGAAAAATCCTGACTGTCGAAGCCTCTGTTCCTATCGACCGGAATCCACGATCTCAATTAACGCCTTCTTGGCTCGATCCAACATCCAGTTGACGTTTGGCCCGTCAGCAATGGACGAGGCAAAATACTCCTTGCCGTCCTTGTGCGTGCCGATGATAACGACTTCTTCAAGCTCGCCGATTGCAGCCTCCAGTACCTGGTCGACAGAGACTTCAGGACTCGTTATCCCGTTCACGATTACAAATTTATCACTCATTGCCATTCTCTCTTTGTTCTGCTGTCCGCAGAACTATAAGTGAACGCCATCCATCTCCGTGCACATCCCGGCGGTTCGTGCACCCTCCTGCGCAACCGCCCAATCAGGCATAACTTCATCTGTTTAGGGGCCGTTACGAAATAACCATTACATCTTCACACATTTCGTTACGGCCCCTTATGCCGGTATCGACACTCCACCGTTACGGTTATTTTTATACAACGGCTTGTCGGATCAACCCGCATATTCTCCGAATAGTCCCCGGATCCGAGTTCAGTTGTCATATACAACGATCAGCAGAGCAAATCGTTACACATTGAAGGAATTTTTTCTCTGGTAGCCGAGACAGGTCATCGGCAAGATCCGGCTGTGGCGAGGTCACCGATACGAACGAGAAGCCCCCGATCCCTGCCCCCCTCTACCGTCGTTCCGGATTGATCGCGCCGATCGGGGTTCACTCTTCACTGCCCTGCAGGGAATACAGCTTCCTGCTTATTCCATAGTAAATTTTGGCGGCATATACGGCCATCAACACAAACGCCGTGACAGTGTGGACCAGAGAACAGACATACAGAAGTTCAGGGGTCAGCTGATTCCGGAAAATCATACCGGTACCAGTCAGAACCATCATCGCTATCAGGATTTTGCCACCGGATACCCCAAGATGGCAGATCGCTGTATTTATCTTCGGAAAAAACAGCCGGCGAATGACGATACAGGCCAAAATCGAGGCGACGAAGACGATCCCGCCGTTCCAATGCAGCGTCACCGCTGTTTCCGGCGAGGCGAAAAATATCTGAATCAGGTTGATCTTGTTGAAGAAAAAGAACAGTCCCGTGCAGGCAAGAAACAAGAAACCGACATTGCGCACCAATAGCAACAGGGCTACGACAAGGAGCATTCTGCTCGGCAGCACCGGCCCCAGCATTGGCATCGGCATGACTTTCGCCTGACTTTCGCGGAACAGGATCAACGTGAAAATGGCGACGAAAAGCATTGGTATGAGATATGTTTTGGCGGCATTGTACTTGTGCAGCTGATCGAGGTAGTACACACGGGAATCCTCATCAACGAAGAATCTGGCAAGGAGCCTCTGTTTCCCCTCCTCGTGCTTGCCGTTCAACCAGCTGGAGAAAATGGCCGCCCTTTCGGCATGACAATCGGAGCAACCGTTCGAACCCAAGGCCATCCGGGTCGGGGCGACATTATGGCTTACATTGAAATTGTTCGGCTCCGCCGCCCAGGAGGTATCTTTCTCCATGGTGAGCTTTCCGGCTGTGTCGAAGTGGTAGACCACCCCGTCGCGGTGGTAACAGGGAAGCACCCGTTGAAAACGCGGATTGTCCTTCAGCGTTGCCGTCAGGGCCTTGAGCATGACCGTAATCTCACCCGTCGTACTGACCAGGGGTTCTGAAAGCGCCTCCTGCTTGAATTGCGTGGAAACGGTTTTGAACGCTTGTTCCACCTCCCTGGCAAAGAGAGGGACATATACACCGTCAACCTCCTTGCTGGTGAACAGGTTGGGCCTGAAGGCGTTGACCGGATACAATTTCCTGTCCGCCCCCATGCTCATCTCGGGAAACCAGATCAATTCACCGCCGACCTTCTTCGCTCCGCTCCTCGAATACAATCTGACCTTGCCGGTGGAGACATCGAGACCGAGAGCGGAGGAGCGCCCGAGCTGCGGGATATGGCACACCTCACAGCCCAGTTTTTCCAGGTGGTTCGGGCGGACCTTGCGGTGCTCCGGCTTCGGCGCTCCCATATACCCCGAGTCGTGGCACTGTTTGCAGGTTCGCATGGTGCCGTCGAGATCGTTGCGGACCGTCGACAGGTTTTCATTACCTTTGGCAAGTTGGTGTTCCTTGTTGCCGGGATGGCAATAACTGCACTTGATATTTCTGGCATTGTGGATGTCATGGTTGCCGTGGTCATTCCAGGAAAATCCCCTCTTGAGCATGTCCGCCGGCCCGTGGCAGAACAGGCAGTTTTCCGAGTTGGGTTCGGCCTCCAGACTGAAAACGATTTTCCCGTCATCGTTAAAAAAGCGTTTGTTATAGACAACCTTTGGTTTTTCCCCGGCCTTGACCGAGCCATTGACCAGGCCGACGCCGGAGCCGGCGACGATCGCCCACCGGAAGTTCAGCATATCGAGATTTTTCACGCGCTCCTTGAAAGCATAGCCGGGCAGGTGGCAGATCAGGCAGTCGGCCTCGACCACACCCGATTTATCCCATTTGCTCTGAAAATAGTCGCCGTCGAGCGATGCCGCCAGTTCCGGATTTTTTCGCAGTCGCTCGTCATAGCGGAAACCGTCGCGGTCATACTCCAGTCCGCCGCCGCCGGGGTGACAGCCGCCGCAGCCCGGTTTACCGACATCCGGACTGGCGCCGGCAGTGATCCAGGTGAACGAGGTAAGGTCGATCTGCTCGGCGAAGACGTTGTTTTTTTTCGCCAACTGGCGAAACGACGGCGGTCAGTGCTTGCCCATCATCCCGTCCGAGAGCACCCACGGCATTTTCTCACTGTAGGTATCGCTGATCTTCTCCCAGCCCTGCTGGAAATGAAAACCTTTGGTAATCACGTCGTAATCGTGACATGCCCCGCATGTTTTCCGGCTGCTGAACGGTTGATCCGCATTTTCTCCGGTCAATGGGTTGATGACATCTCCCTGGCTGTTGCGGAGGAAAAACGACCCGCACGTCTTGGACCCTGCAAGCACCGGGTCCGCATTTCCTCCCCCAAGACAACATACAGCAACGATGGCGACCCCTATTGTTAAGAGAGTTTTTTTGATATCATTGACTTGAGAGTGGTTGGCAGCGATAGTTTTTCCCATGGTACACCCCTCTTCATTATGGTTTTGAATCAACGAGAAAAATTTCAACTACCGGTCGAAATGTCTGCAGCATGCAGTCGTCAAACCATTTCGCTGCTCTTTCTCTTCGACAATCAATCTGCAGGAGGATTGCGGCTGCTTCCCGGTCATCGCCGGCACTCCGTCATAACGACGTGGGGCCTCGATCTTGATGGTATCAAAGAACATGCCAATAGGGCGTGTTCACCTAGAAGCTTTATTTTATCTATAATACCTGACACTTGGATTTGTCCGATCAATGAACCAACAACCGACGCACGGTGTTTGAAGTGTGTCATGATTCAGTTCAGGGGCTGGCACAGGAGTGGGTAGTGGCACACTTTTCTGCCATTCCTTCCCTTCCGGAAATCAAACCTTTTTCCCTCAGGTGTGTCGGATGCGAGAAAGACTGAATGAATTTTTCGACGGATCTTCCCACATCATCTGGATCGGCGCATTTTTCGCTGCCTCGTCCTGGCTCATTGAATCGGCGGTACACACCCATTTGTTTGAAACTGGGCCGTTCTGGACCCATGTCGTCGATCCCGATCCTCACGAAACCTGGATGCGCCTGATCGTTGCGGCGCTGATGATGGTCTTCAGTCTTTATGCCCAGAAGGTCATCAATCATCGTTTGCGAATCGAATCAGCCCTCATTGAACGTGAACAAGAGGCACAGGATATTCTGGAGCACAACCCTGCAGCCATCATCCTGGTCGACTGCGACACCCGCAAGATCGCCTACGCCAACCACAACGCCTTGAATATGGTCAACGTGCCTGCCGACACGATGGTCGGCGGGTTGTGCAACACCTATCTGTGCAGGACGGCAAAAGGAAAATGCCCGATTCTCGATCTGAAACAGCACTGGGATATATCCGAGCGGGAAATCATAACCGCGACCGGCAGGACCATCCCCATCCTCAAAAACGTTACGACAGTCACGTACAAGGGAAAACCCCACCTGCTGGAGGCATTCTTCGATATCACCCCCCAAAGGCAGCTGCAGCGATCTCTCAAACAGGCGAATATCGAATTGGTGAAAATCTTCCAGACCGCATCGGTCGGGATGCGACTGATTGATCAGAACCATACTATATTGAAGGTAAATCGTGAATTATCCAGGCTTTCCGGAGTCGCTCCAGAAGATGCGGTGGGAAAAAAATGCTTCGAAGTTTTCGGCGGCGATTTTTGCCACACTGCCGACTGTTCGTTACGAAGGATTATGGAGGGGAGAGAACTGGAGAGCTACGAGGTCAATAAAATCGGCGCCGACGGCTCGACCCTTGTCTGCGACCTCAATATTTCACGCTTTGTCGGAGTTGACGGCATGGTCGGGGTGGTGGAGTCGTTCAAGGATATCACGGAGCTTAAAAGAATCCAGAATGAACTTCAATCCGAACGGGATCTGCTGCACCGCATTCTCTTTCATCAGTTTGAAAATTTAGGCATCATCAACGACCGCTATGAATTGGAATACCAGAACGAGATGCTCGCCGACTTCACAAGAGGAAAAGAGTCACGTCGCTGTTACGAGGTTTTCCGTTATCGCCCCGACCCCTGTGACGACTGCTCCATGCAGCGGGCCTTTCAGTCGGAGTCGATCCAGCGCTGCGAATTTGACACCACCTCCGGCTCGAGCTACCAGCACACCTATACCCCGTTTGTCGACAACAACGGCCAGAAAAAAGTGCTGCTGTCCCGGCGCGACATCACTGAAACCAAGGCGTCCATCGCCTCGGCTATCGGTTCCGAACGTCTGGCTGCCCTGGGAGAACTGGCTGCCGGCGTCGCCCATGAGATCAACAACCCGATCAACAGCATTATCAATTACGCGCAGATCCTGGTCAACAAGACCAACACCGGAGACCAGTTGAACACGATATCCAACCGGATCATCGGCGAAGGGGACAGGATTGCCGCCATCGTCGCCAGTCTGCTGTCGTTTGCGCGGCATGAAAACGCCGACCGCAAGCTGGTCGTTGTATCAGACCTGCTCCTGGAAATACTGACATTGACGGGCGCTCAGCTCCGAAAAGACGGGATTACATACTGCATCACCACCAACGGTGATCTGCCGCCGGTGCATGTTGCAGTCCAGGAAATTGAACGGGTCTTCCTGAACATCATCAACAACAGCCGCTATGCGTTGAACGAAAAATTTTCCGGCGCCGCAGACATGAAAAAATTGGATATCGATATCGGCGTGATTCCGGCCAACGGTCAGAATTTTCTGAGGATCGTTTTCACGGATTACGGCGTCGGCATCCCGGCCAATCTGCTCACGAAGATCATAAATCCTTTTTTTTCCACCAAACCGAAGGGCCAGGGCACTGGTCTCGGCCTGTCGATCAGCCAGAGGATCGTCGAAAACCATGGCGGCAGATTCTTCATTGACAGCGTTGACGGGGAGTACACCAGGGTGACCATCGACCTTCCCGCCCGGCAGAGGTGACGGCAGATACGGATATCTTTTCCGGATATTTCCGCATATTCGGAAAAATCCGGAATTATGGATCGTTGATGGGCGATTCCAACCTCCTTGTCGGGGGAGACGTTGCTCAACAATATAAATGATATCGATGGCAAATAGAAATAAACTTGATCTGGTTAAAATTTTGCATGTACAATTGATTGAAGCAGGTAGAAGCTCTCCGGACCTCTTTCTATTGGCGTTTCCTCTCAACTTTGCAGGGCGGCAATGATGAAAAAGAGAATACTGATTGTCGATGACGAAGAAGGTCTCCGTTTCACGATGGATGTCTTCCTGAGCGAGGAAGGGTACGAGGTGGCCCTGGCCGCCAACTATGACGAGGCCGTCTCCCGGATGGCCGAGGCAACGTTTGACCTGATGTTCATCGACATCGTCATGGAGGGAAAATCAGGGATCGAGCTGCTCCGTACCGTCAAGGCCGACAACCCCAATGCCCAGGTCATCATCATTACCGGGGCGCCGAGCGCCGAAACGGCGGCCGAGGCCCTCAGGCTCGGGGCACTGGACTATATCGTCAAGCCGGTTCGCCAGACCGAACTGATCAGGGCCGCCGGCCTGGCGTTGCGCCATAAACAGCTGGCCGACGAAAAAGACCGTTACCGCCTGAACATCGAGGCGATTTTCCGGAGCGTCAAAGACGGGATCGTCACCGTCGATGCCAACATGCGGCTTGTCGATTCCAACAGCGCCGCCATGCAGATCTGCGGTTTCGGCAGGGAAACCTGCACCGGCGCAGAGATCAGATCGATCACCGGTCGCTGCAGCGGCGCCTGCCTCGAGGTCCTGGAGGAGATCCTGGCGACAAAGAAAGAAATTGCCGTGCACCACATCGAGTGCCATCGGGAAAACGCGCAGAATCAGGTCGTCAGCATCAGCGCCTCGCCGCTGATCGACCATCGGCAGCAATTTACCGGCTGCGTGATGGTCATGCGGGATGAAACCAGATTGTACCATCTGGAAAAAAACCTCATGGAAAACCAGGCGATGGAGCGGCTGATCGGGGTCAGCCCAGAGATGACGAGGGTCAAAGAGCTGATCAAGGCCCTGGCGGATGTGCAGACGACGGTGCTCATCACCGGCGAAAGCGGCACCGGCAAGGAACTGACCGTCGAGGCCCTGCACAGCGCCGGTGCCCGCCGTGATGCCCCACTGGTAAAGGTCAACTGCGGGGCGCTGGCGGACAGCATCCTGGAGAGCGAGTTGTTCGGCCATGTGCAGGGAGCCTATACCGGGGCGGTCAAGGACCGGATCGGCCGGTTTCACCTGGCCAACGGGGGCACGATTTTTCTTGATGAAATCGGCGACATTTCCGCCAAAATGCAGCTGCAGCTATTGCGAGTCATCGAGAGCATGTCGTTTGAACGGGTCGGCAGTTCCCGCACCGAGCAGGTCGATGTCCGCGTCGTCGCCGCTACCAACCGCGATCTCGCCGCCAAGGTGGCGGCCGGGGAATTCCGCCAGGACCTCTACTACCGGTTGAAGGTGGTGCAGCTCGGCCTGCCGCCGCTCAGGGCGCGCAAGGATGATATCCCGCTGCTGGCCCGCCACATGATCGACAGGTTCAATCACAAATTCAACAAGAAGATCAAGGCGATATCTTCCGAAGTTGAACACCTTTTTCAACTGTACCCGTGGCCGGGCAATGTGCGTGAACTGGAAAACTGCCTGGAATATGCCTTCATCATGTGCAAGCACAATGTCATAACCGTCTCCCATCTTCCTGTCGAGATGCAGGTTCGACACAGCACGTCACCGCACCGTATCTTTCGGGACAAAGATCTGGATGCCGAACGGATTGAACAGGCGCTCGAAAAAACCGCCGGCAACAAGGCCAAGGCGGCCAGGATGCTGAGCATGAGCCGCCGGACCTTCTACCGCAAGATGAACAAACTGGGGTTGACCCTGATGACCCCTGACCTTGCCCAGGAGAAAGGCGGTCAGGATATAGAGGAAATGGCTACAGAAAGCTGAACAACCCGTGCAGTGACACCCTGCTGTCGATTGAGAGCGGCGATTGGTTTAAAAAGAGTCTTGCGCAATTTCGATGACTGCAGGGTTTATCATTGCAGCCTTCCCC
>Ga0209066_10006140_pt1 | contig 12374 bp, 10 predicted proteins | sample All_14_2_FD_187198 | JGI IMG/M metagenome (GOLD analysis project Ga0209066, IMG submission 187198) | Freshwater microbial communities in response to fracking from Pennsylvania, USA - Allegheny Zone_MetaG_DW_15 (SPAdes) (version 2) ...
CGCGAGGGGTCGGTGCTCACCATCAGCCGGGCGCCGAAGCCGGCTTCGATGGTGGAGGTCATGGCCAGCGCGTTGCCAAACCGGTCGACGATGCTGATGTGGCTGGTGCCGTACTCGGCTTGTTCGGGCATGGGCGCCCAGGCCATGGCGCGGCCGCCCGGCTGGCCGGCGGGTGCCTGCGGCAGGCGCACCGGGCCGATCAGGCGGGCGCGCTCGTCCAGGTAGCGGGCGTCGAGCAGGCTGCCCCAGCGCCCGGCCGGTGGCGCCACGAAATCGGGGTCGGCCAGGTACAGCGCGCGGTCGGCGAACGCCAGGCGGGACGCCTCGGCGTAGGTGTGCAGCCAATCGGGGCCAGGCAGGCCGCCCGACAGCGCCGCATCGGCCTGCGGTGTGCGCGCGAGCATGCCAAGGATCTGTCCGACGGCGATGGCCCCCGAACTCGGCGGCGGGAAGCCACAGATGCGCAGCGCGGTTTGTGCGGCTGTGTGGTCGAAACACAGGGCTTCGCGCTCCTTGGGCCGGTATGCCTTGAGGTCGTCCAGGCTGAGCCGACCCGGGTTGCTCGGGTGCTGCTGCACTTTCGCGACCAGCGCCCGCGCCACCGGACCTTCGTGCAGGGCCAACGGGCCGATGGCCGCTATCTGGCGCAGCACCTGCGCGAGTTCGGGGTTGCGCAGCACATGGCCCACCGGGTGGGGCTGGCCGTCGCGCTGGTAGAAGTAGGCCGCAGCCACCGGGTCCTGTTTCAGCGCGCTTTCGGCCTCTAGCAGCGTGTGCAGCCGCGGACTGACCGGAAAACCCTGGTCGGCCAGCCGGATCGCTGGGTCGAACAAGCGCGCCCAGGGCAGCCGGCCGTGTTGCCGGTGGGCCAGCTCCAGCATGGCCACCGTGCCGGGCACACCCACCGAACGGCCGCCCACCACGGCCTGCAGGAAGGGCAGGGGTTGGCCGTCGTCCGCGAGGAACAGCTTTTCCGTCGCCGCGGCCGGTGCCGTCTCGCGCCCGTCAAAGGCCTGGACACGTTGACCATCGTGGTGCAGCAGGAAGGCGCCACCGCCGATACCACTGGACTGCGGCTCCACCAGGGTCAACACCATCTGCACGGCGATGGCCGCGTCCACGGCACTGCCACCGGCGCGCAGGATGTGCACACCGGCTTCGGTGGCCAGGGGGTTGGCGGCCGCCACGGCGTGCTGGCGCAGCACCCAGCCCGGCTTCGGGGTTGCACCCGTTGCCGCTTCGGGTTGCGCCACCGGGCCGATGGGCGCAGGCACCGACGCGGTGTCGAGGGCGGGGGGTGCGGTGCAGGCCGTCAGCAACAGCGCCAGGGTGAGCACCACCGGCCAGGGGTGCGTGGCAGTTCGACCAAGGATTTTTGTGCGTTCTGTCATGCTTGCGGTTGGTTAGGGAGGGCAGCCCATGCGCCGCTTGCCAAAAATCAAGCAGCATGAAAGGTGGTTGCGCTATTTTGAATCCTGAAGTGCAATCCAGCCCAATAGCCAGCCCAGAAAGCCCTGATGACGATGACCACGCCGCCCCTCTCCGCCAACGCACTCGGTCCCTTTGGTGGACCCACGCGTCAGGTGGTGCACAGCCTGCCTTTGCTGATGGCTGCGCTGGAAGCGCAGCATCACCAGCCCATCGTCACCTTGCGCGAAGCCTTGCTGCAGCTGCGCATGCTGGACGAGCCCACGCTGGTGGCCCTGGCCGAAGAGAGCCCCGATCTGTTGCGTTCCCGGTCGTCCGAACTGGTGGTGCGCCTGCTGCTGACGGACGACGAACTGCAGCGCGCGCTGGCCCGCGTGGCCGGCGTGGTGGAGATCGAGGTGCTGGGCTTTGATGTTGAGCGCGATGCGTTTGGCATCCTGCCCTTGCGCGCAGCACATGCCCACCATGTGGTGCCGCTGGGCATGGTCAACGAGCAGTTTTATGTCGCTTCCTGTGCGCCGACCAACGAAGAACTGCAGCGCCAGTTGTGCACGCAGACCGGCCACACCGTGCGCCTCGTGTGGGCCAGCCGCGACGCGATCGAGCGGCGGCTGGAGTTGCAGGACCGCATTGAACACGCCGGCCATGCCCACAGCCCCAGCGCCATCGTCGACGACGTGCGGCGCCGCATGCTGCCGCCCCAGGCGCTGGCGCAACACAACGAAGAGGCGGGTCTCGAAGATCTCGTGATGCAGGCCATGGTCGAAGTGGGCACGGCCGGCGAGGCCGAGCAGCTGGCTTCGGCGGCGGAGTCGGCCGGCATGGTGCGGCTGGTCAACCAGATGATTGCCGAGGCCCAGCGCACCGGCGTGTCCGACATTCACATCGAGGCCAATCCAGGCGACGCGCTCACCGCGATCCGGTTCCGGCGTGATGGCGACCTGGAGCCCTATCTGTGGCTGCCCGCCAAACTGCGCGCACCCCTGGTCTCGCGGGTCAAGATCATGGCCCGACTCGACATCGGCGAGCGCCGCCGGCCGCAGGACGGCAAGATCGATTTTTCCGAATTCGGTGGCAAGGCGCTGGAGCTGCGCGTGGCGGTGATGCCCACGCACGACGGGCTCGAAGACGTGGTGCTGCGGTTGCTGGAGTCGGCCAAACCGCTGCCCTTGTCGAAGCTCGGTCTGCAGCCGCGCGACCTGGAGTTGATCGCCAGTTTTTCAGAGCGCACCTTCGGCATGGTGCTGGCCGCCGGTCCCACCGGTTCGGGCAAGACCACCACGCTGCACTCCATGCTGGCCGAGGTGAACACCACCGAGCGCAAGATCTGGACGGCAGAAGACCCGATCGAGATCACCCAGCCCGGCCTGCGCCAGGTGCAGATGAACAGCAAGATCGGCCTGACGTTCGCCAGCGCCATGCGCGGCTTCCTGCGCGCCGACCCCGACATCATCATGATCGGCGAGATCCGCGATGCCGAGACCGCCAAGATCGCCATCGAAGCCTCGCTCACCGGGCACCTGGTGCTCTCGACCCTGCACACCAACAACGCTTGCGAGAGCGTGGTGCGCCTGCTGGATCTGGGCATGGACCCGATGAACTTCGCCGACTCGCTGCTCGGCATCGTTGCCCAGCGCCTGGTGCGTGCGCTGTGCACCCATTGCGCGCAGGAACGGGCTCTCACCGCCGAGGAGTGGGAGGCGCTGCTGCAGGAATACATGGAGGGCAGCAGCCTGAGCCGCCAGCAGGCCGAGAAGCGCTTGCTCACGGCGGCGGGCGTTGAATCGGCGGCCGACATCCGCACGCGCCAGTCGGTGGGCTGCGAGCACTGCAGTGGCAAGGGTTACAAGGGCCGGCTGGGCATCTACGAAATCCTGCAGAACAGCCGCGCCATCAAGCTGCTGATCCAGAACCGCGCCCGGCCGTCCGAGCTGTTTGACACGGCGGTGAGCGAAGGCATGCGCAGCCTGCGTCACGACGCTCTTGAGAAGGTGGTGCAAGGGCTGATCGATCTGAAGCAAGCGAGGATCGCCTACCGCTGATCGTGCTCGGCGGCGCAACATGAGGTGGGCAGGGCCGGTCGCGAATCCGCCGGCAGCACCCCGTCACAGGACTGCACACGCCCCTGGACCGTTGCTCTGGTGCCATGCGCTGGCAGCCATTCAGGGTTGCATTGGGTATGCCAGAATCCACGCCCAACACCATGCCCAGCCTAGACCCCGTCATCCTTTTTTTTCTGTTCGGGCTTGTTGCCGGGCTGTTGCGCTCGGAGCTGAAGTTGCCGAGCGCGCTCTACGAGTCGCTGACCATTTTCCTGCTGCTGGCCATTGGCCTCAAGGGCGGGCAGGGTTTGGCGACGCAAGCGCTGGGGTCGCTCGTCCCGCAACTGGTGGCCGTGATTGTTCTCGGCAGCCTGCAGACCCTCATTGCCTTCGTTTTCCTGCGCTCGGCGTTCGGGTTCGACCGCCAGAACGCAGCCTCCACCGCGGCACACTATGGATCGGTGAGTGTGGCCACATTCGCTGTTGCGGCTTCGTGGTTCGCGTCGCGCAACATCGAGGTGGAGCCGCAGATGGCCGCGCTGTTGGCGGTGATGGAGATCCCGGCCATTCTGGTGGGCATTGTGCTGGCCCGAGGGGTTGACAGGAACACTGACTGGAGGGCCCTGTCGCACGAAGCGTTCCTGGGCAAGGGTGTGACCCTGTTGTTGGGCGGTATGGCCATCGGCTGGGCGGCTGGGCCGGAAGGGCTCAAGCCCATCGGCGGACTGTACTTCGACCTGTTCAAGGGCATCCTGGCGCTGTTCTTGTTGGAAATGGGTTTGATCGTCAGCCGCCAGGTCGGTGAAATTCGCCGCCGGGGCTTGTCGCTTATCACCTTTGGCATTGGCATGCCGCTGGTTTCAGCAGCGATGGGTCTGGGTACCGGCTGGCTGCTGGGTTTCTCAGTGGGTGGGACGGCCATGCTGGCGACACTTGCGGCATCGGCCTCGTACATCGCGGTCCCCGCAGCCATGCGGATTGCGGTGCCGCAGGCCAACCCGGCGGTGTCGCTGGCGGGTTCTCTGGGGGTGACGTTCCCCTTCAACATCATCGTGGGTATTCCCCTCTACCACTGGATGGCCACTCGCCTGGCCGGAGCGACGCCATGACCAGCCTGCACACCGAGAAACGAACGCTGCTGACCGTGTTTTCCGAAGCGTCTCTGGAGCCTTTGCTGATCCGCGATATGGACCGCATGGCCATTCGCGGGTACACATTCTCCGATGCCCGCGGCAAGGGCAGCCGGGGGGTGCGCGATGCGAGCTGGGACGAATCTCGCAACATCCGGCTCGAGGTCATTTGCGCCCGTGCACAGGCCGAAGCCCTTCTGGCACAGCTGCAAGAGCGTTTCTACGCCAATTACGCCATGGTGGCCTACCTCTCAGAAGTCGAGGTGCTGCGACCTGAGAAGTTCTGAGGGTCGCAGCGGTTGCGTGCAGCTTCGCTCAGCGTGGAGCCAGGCGGATCGCACCATCCAGGCGGATCACTTCGCCATTGAGCATGTCGTTTTCAAAGATGTGTTTGGCCAGTTTGGCGTAGTCCTGCGGCGTGCCCAGGCGGCTCGGGAAGGGCACACTGGCGGCCAGCGCGTCCTGCACTTCCTGCGGCATGCCGAACAGCATGGGCGTGCCGAAGATCCCGGGGGCAATCGTCATGTTGCGGATGCCGTTGCGCGCCAGGTCGCGGGCAATAGGCAAGGTCATGCCGACCACGCCGCCTTTGGACGCTGCGTAGGCCGCCTGGCCGATCTGGCCGTCGTAGGCCGCCACACTGGCGGTGCTGATCATCACGCCGCGTTCGCCGGTGGCCTCGGGTTCGTTCTTGCACATGGCTTCAGAAGCCAGGCGGATCATGTTGAAGCTGCCCACCAGGTTGACCATGATGGTCTTGGTGTAGACGGCCAGCGAGTGCGCGCCGTTCTTGCCCACGGTCTTTTCGGCCGGCGCGATGCCGGCGCAGTTGACCAGGCCCATGAGCTTGCCCAGGGACAGGGCCTTGGCCACCACGGCCTGGCCGTCGGATTCGCTGCTCACGTCGCACTTGACGAAGGCGCCGCCGATGTCCTTGGCGACCGCTTCGCCTTTTTCTGCCTGCATGTCGGCGATCACGACGGTGCCGCCGTTGGCCGCCAGCATGCGTGCCGTGCCTTCGCCCAGACCGGATGCGCCGCCGGTGACGATGAATACCTTGCCTTGAATGTCCATGGGTGTGCTCCTCGGGTGGTGAGTTGACGTTGACGTAAACGTCAATTATCGCTCACGTGCCCGGCCGGTTTCAGGCGGCCGGGAGTTCCAGGGTAACGTCGGTGCCGTGGCCCGGTTCACTGGAAACCAGCAGCCAGCCGCCGTGCAGATCGACGATGCGTTTCACGATCGCCAGGCCCAGGCCTTTGCCGCCTTCGCCGGTGGCGGGCGCCACGCTGGACCGGCTTTGGTAGAAGCGGTCGAACAGGCGGGGAATGTCCTGGGCCGCAATGCCCGAGCCGTTGTCGCTCACCCGGACCGTGACCACCTCGCCGTGCGTGCCGGTGTGGCGGTCGGCGCTCAGCTGGATCACGCTGCCGCTGCCCGAGAACTTGAGCGCGTTGTCCACGAGGTTGGCCACCGCGCGCTCGAACAATTCGATGTCCACCGCGGCCAGCGCGGGGCGTTGCGCGGTGCCGGGGCGTTCGGCCATCTGCAGGCGGATGCCCTGGAGGCGTGCCCGCTCGGCAAAGCGCATGACCACGTCGTCCAGCAGCTCGCCCAGGTCCAGCACCTCGGCGTTGAGTTTGAACGCCGGTTCGTCCAGGCGGGCCAGGTCACCCAGGCTTTGAACGAGACGGGCTGCGTTGTGTGTGTTGCGCAGGGCCACCGTCACCAGCCGGCGGTCTTCTTCTCGGGTGGCGTCGCCGGTCCAGCGGGCGTCGAGGGTTTCGAGGCAGGCGGTGGTGGCGGTCAGCGGCGAACGCAGATCGTGCGAGAGGTTGCTCACGCCCTCGCGGCGGAAGTGGTCCAGGCGCCGCAGCGTGCTCCACTGCCGCCGCAAGGTCTGGAGCATCGCATCGATGCCGCGCGCGAGCTGGCCGAATTCATCGCGGCCCCTGGCATCGGGCAGATCGAGCGATGGACCCGGCCCGTCCGGGTCGGTCGAGGCCATGTCGTCGAGACCTTCCTGCGTGACCCGCCCGACCGATTGGGTGAGTCGCGACAGTGGGCGCGTGATGGTCGCGGTGGCCCAGGTGGCGAGCAGGGTGGCGAAGGCCACCACCGCCAGCACCATCAGCAAGGCGGGCTGGGACAGCGTGCTGCGCAAGGCCGCCATGCGCCCCTCGCCGAAGGTGCGGGGACGCGAGACCAGGTACAGGTAGCCATCGACGGGCCGGTTGGGCTGTATGGCGGCGTGCCGCAACGGACGCGCCGCGATGATCACGCGTTTGTCCATGTGCTCGGGGTCGTCACCGAGCACATAGGGCATGGGTGTGTCGCCAGCGGCCTCCAGGACCGGCCCGATGCGCACCTTGAAACCCGGCGCGAGCTGGGCCTTTCCGGTGGAACTCAGCACGGTGCCCTGCGTGTCCAGCAGGTAGAGCTGGGTGTCGGGTTCGTAGAGCACCAGGTTGGCGAGGAAGTCGTCGAAGCCTTCGCCAAAACGCGCCCGCATGCCGAGCAGGTCGTTGTGCTGCAGGACCACGCGCTTCAAGAAAGCGTCGGCTCGGTAGTAGGCCGACTCGTGTTCAAAGCGCTCGTAGGCGAGCACGATGGCGATCACCACGCCCAGCGCGGTGAACAGACCGGTGAGGAAGATCGTGAGGGCGATCTTGGCGCGAACCTTCATGGCTCAGTGCCCTGGGCGTTCGCGCATCTTGTAGCCGGCGCCGCGCACGGTGAGGATGAAGTCCGGGCGCAGCGGGTCGGCCTCCAGCTTCGCCCGCAAGCGGTTGATGTGGGTGGTCACCGTGTGTTCGTAGCCGTCGTGCGTGTAGCCCCAGACGGCGTTGAGCAACTGCCCGCGTGAAAACACGTGGCCCGGATGCTGGGCGAAATACAGCAGGAGGTCGAATTCCAGCGCCGTGAAATCGAGGTTCACGCCGCGCACCCGGGCCACGCGCTTGACGGGTTGAATCTCCAGCTCGCCGTTGACCAGCGGGGCGCCGGCATCCACCGCCGTGCTCTGGGCCGCCTGCGCCGCGCGCAGCAGCTCCGAGCGGCGCAGCAGCGCCTTGACGCGCGCCAGCAGCTCGGCGATGGAGAAGGGCTTGGTGAGGTAGTCGTCGGCCCCGAGCTCCAGGCCCAGCACCCGGTCGAGTTCGGTGGACTTGGCCGTGAGCATCAGGATGGGGGTGTGGTCGCCGCGCGAGCGCAAGGTCTTGCAGACCTCCAGCCCGTCCAGACCCGGCATCATCAGGTCGAGCACCAGCAGGTCGTGCCCGACTTCGGTCTGCAGCGCCAGCGCCGACGGTCCATCGCGGGTCTCGCTCACGCCATAGCCAGCACCGCGCAGGTTCAGCGCCAGCAGGTCCCGGATATCGGTCTGGTCCTCGGCAATCAGGATCTGCTTGATGGCGTTCATGGGTATGGGTCCGCTGCGTGAGCGATTTCTTACCCGATTGTTATCGAAATGTGATCTTTCGATAGCGGGCTGTGATCTGGGCTGACCACAGTGGAGGCACCGAACCCGAACTGGAGCCCGCCATGAACACCGTCAGCCTTCCTACCTTGTCCACGCCCAACATGGGTGCCGTCTGCTGGACTGAGATGGTGAGCCACCGCAGCTACCTGATCCGCTTTGCCCAGCGCAAGCTCCACGACCCGATGCTGGCCGAAGACCTGGTGCACGACGTGTTCGAGGCGGTGATGTCCGGGCGCGCCGCGTTTTCCGGTCGTAGCGCGCTGCGCAGCTGGCTCACCGCCATCCTCAAGAACAAGCTGGTCGATCTGATCCGCGACCGCGCCCGCTACCATGAGATGGATGCCGACGATGACGAGGCCCTGCCATTGGAATGCGCCGCCGCCCGCCCGGACGAACTCGCCGAACACCGCGAGCGCCTGTCCCAGACCCTGGTGCGCATCGAAAACCTGCCCCACGGGCTGCGTGATGTGATGCGGTGGCGCGTGTTGCACGACGAGGACACCGAGTTGGTGTGCGAGCGCCTGGCGATCAGCCAGGACAGCCTGTTTGTGCGCCTGCACCGGGCGCGCAAACAGCTGCTGTGCTGAGAACCAGCAGGATCACGTTGTCTTAAACGTCGACTACGGTCCAGCCCGTGTCGCTGGAACTGTCACCGATCTGGCGTCGGAATTTCACGAACCTGTCACACAGGGGCGGTAGCCTGCGATCACCATTGACCCGCGCAAGGAGCCGCCCATGTTTGACAGCCACGACGAGCTGCTGACCCGCATTCACAACGACCTCATGGACGGCTACGACGAAGAGCTGGAGATGGAGATCGAAGACCGCCACGTGGACGCGCTCGGCGGTGAGCTGGACCCCGAGGCGCTGCTGCAGCAGAAGGAAAGCCGGCGCACGTATTTCCGCGAGCTGTTCCGGCTGCAGGCCGAGCTGGTGAAGCTGCAGGACTGGGTGCAGGCCACCGGGCACAAGGTGGTGATCGTGTTCGAAGGGCGCGACGCCGCCGGCAAGGGCGGCGTGATCAAGCGCATCACGCAGCGCCTGAACCCGCGCGTGTGCCGCGTGGTCGCGCTGCCAGCGCCCAGCGACCGCGAGCGCACGCAGTGGTACTTCCAGCGTTACGTGCCGCACCTGCCGGCGGCTGGCGAGATTGTGCTGTTCGACCGCAGCTGGTACAACCGCGCCGGTGTGGAAAAGGTGATGGGCTTTTGCACCGACGAACAGTACGAAGCCTTTTTCCGCGACGTGCCCGAGTTCGAGAAGATGATCGCGCGCTCCGGCGTGCAGCTCATCAAGTACTGGTTCTCGGTGTCCGATGCCGAGCAGGAACTGCGCTTCCTCGGCCGCATCCACGACCCGCTCAAACAATGGAAGCTCAGCCCCATGGACCTGGAGAGTCGCCGCCGCTGGGAGCTCTACACCAAGGCCAAGGAAGTCATGCTGGAGCGCACCCACATCCCCGAATCGCCGTGGTGGGTGGTGCCCGCCGACGACAAGAAGAAGGCACGCCTCAACTGCATCCACCACCTGCTGTCACAGATGCCGTACCACGAGATCGAGCGCCCCGGCATCGAACTGCCCGAACGCATGCGCCACGAAGACTACCGCCGCCACCAGGTGCCCGGCGAGATCTACGTACCGCAAGTGTTCTGAAATACCAAAGGCCCGCAACAGCGGGCCTTTGGTATTGAACCGGGAACGCGGTGGAACCGGCTTCGCCGGGCCACTCGCGTTGTCCCCCCTTCGGGGGGAAGCCGCGCAGCGGCGCAGGGAGGAGCTTACTTGTACCCGGCCCGGTCCAGCATCTGCTGCACCTTGGTCATGTTCTTCGCGACCACGCCCAACGGAATCTGCTCGGCCTTGAAGCTGTCGCCACCCATGGCCTTGATGGCCGGGTTGTCCACCTTCAGGCCCTTGACGGCCGGGAACTCGTTGTTGCCGTTGGCAAAGTAGTCCTGCGCAAAGGGGCTGGCCAAAAATTCCATGAAGGCGATGGCGTTGTCCTTGTTCTTGGCGTGTTTGGCCACGGCCGCGCCGGCGATGTTGACGTGGGTGCCGCTGGTGCCCTGGTTGGGGAAGACCACGCGCACTTTTTCCATCACCGAGCGGTCCTCGGGTTTGCTGGACTTGATCATGCGGGCCACATAGTAGGTGTTGGTCAGTGCCACACCGCATTCGCCCGAGGCCACGGCCTTGATCTGGTCGGTGTCTCCGCCCTTGGGTGCGCGTGCCATGTTGGCGACCACGCCCTTGAGCCATGCTTCACCCTTGGCATCGCCCAGGCGTTCGACCACGGTGGCAAACAGCGACAGGTTGTAGGGGTGTGAGCCTGAGCGGGTGCAGACCAGGCCCTTGAGCTTGGGGTCTGCCAGTTGTTCGTAGGTGGCCACGTCGGCGGCCTTGACGCGCAACGGGTCGTAAATGATCACGCGGGCGCGGGTCGAAAAACCGGTCCAGGTCACGCCGTCCTTCGTGGCGTCGGCGCGCAGGTTGGCGGGAATGGCGGCGTCCAGCTTGGCCGACTTGATGGGCTGGAACAAGCCCTGGCTGTCGGCGGAAGCCATGCGGGCAGCGTCCACCAGCAGGATCACGTCGGCAGGCGACGCGGCGCCTTCGGCGCGCAGGCGCGCCACGATGCCGGCATCGTCCGCGTCGACGCGGTTGATCTTGATGCCCGTGGTCTTGGTGAAGGTGTCGTACATCACCTCGTCGGTCTGGTAGTGGCGGGCCGAATAGAGGTTGAGCACCTTGTCCTGGGCCTGGGTGCCCAAGGCTGCGGAGGCCGCGGCAAGGACAATGCTGAGCTTGATGGTGTTGCGCATGTGGGGGACTTTCTCTGGAGCCAATAACCCCGCATCCGTCTGGAAATCACCAGCGCTGCGGGCACGATTCATCCGGTTCAGATGCTAACACAAACACGAATTGTTCTCAATAAAGATTCATTGATCTGGGTCAAACTACGGTGAGTCTGAGCACCCCGCGGCGCGGCAGCGCCTGATGGCATCCTAGCCAAAGCCTCGGGTGACGCGCATAAAAAAAGCCCCCGCTTTGCAGCGAGGGCTTAAGGGGTCCGATGAAATCGAATTTCGAAAAGGACCCGAGGAGACAACCAGAAAAAACGGATTTGGTGAACCAGCGCCGCCTTCTCAAGTCTGGCGCTAGTCTCCAGTGATTCCAGTATCGGCGCTTTGACCGATGTCAAAGGCCCGATCAAGGGTGCGAAACCTTTGCAATTCAGCGCTTCTTGGCAGCGGCCTTGGTGGCGCTGACAGCTTGCGTGGTCACGGTGTTGAAGTTGGCTTCGGCCATTTCGGTGGCTTGCTTGACAGCCTTCTGAACCGATTCCATGGCGTTGTTGGCGGCGGACACGGCGCTCTTCATCACGGCCACGGCGGTTTCGGAACCGGCGGGAGCGTTCTTGGAAGCGTTGTCCACGACCGACATGAACTTCTTCTGTGCATCAGCGGCCTGGGCTTCAGCGGCCTTGCCGAATTCGGCGCCGGTGCCCGAAGCGATGTCGTACAGGTGACGGCTGTAGGCCACGGTCTTCTCGGCCAGAGGCTGCATCAGGCTGGCTTGCAGCGTCAGCAGTTCCTGGGCGTCCTTGACGGACAGCAGGGCTTGCGTGCTGTTGGCGGACTCGCTCAGGGCGGCCTTGGTGGCTTGAACGTTCAGTTCAAGCAGCTTTTCCACGCCTTCGAAGGCTTTCTGGGTCAGACCGAAAATGGTTTCGATGTTGGCTTTTTGTGCGGCGACGATTTGTTCAGCGGTCAGCATGTGGGGTTCTCCGAAAGAGGAAGTAAATAGGGGGTAGTGGCCTAGTTGAGAGCTGCTCCCGAACTCCGCGCTGTCTCGACGCTGTTGTTTTCGTTCGCTTTGCTGCACTGCAACATGGCTCGAATTATAGGGATAACTCGATCCGATGCAAGCGGTTTTTGTTGCATTGCAGCATTCTAGAAGGGTCTTTCTAAAACACGGACGCCGTGCGCCGGTTTCAAGTGGCGGACACAATGGCCGCTCCTTTTCAGCGCCCATTCCTGTGCACGCTTTCTACGCCGACCACTTCATCCTGCCCCTGCCCAGCGGCCACCGCTTTCCCATGGCCAAGTACGGCCGCCTGCGCGAGCGCCTCACGGCCGAACTGCCGCAGGTGCGGCTGGGCCAGGCGTTGCCGGCCAGCGATGGCGAACTGGCGCTGGTCCATCTGCCGGCGTACATCCAGGCCATCCAGACCGGCACGCTGGACGCCGCGGCACAGCGCGAGATCGGTTTCCCCTGGAGCCCGGCGATGGC
>Ga0209066_10006144_pt1 | contig 12370 bp, 9 predicted proteins | sample All_14_2_FD_187198 | JGI IMG/M metagenome (GOLD analysis project Ga0209066, IMG submission 187198) | Freshwater microbial communities in response to fracking from Pennsylvania, USA - Allegheny Zone_MetaG_DW_15 (SPAdes) (version 2) ...
AACTTTTGGATATATAACAAATACAGTTTAAATAATACAAAATCTCTCCATAGGAGGTAACTGCTTTGAACCTATCGCTGAAGAATATACAATTCATGAAGCAGATGATGATGCGTAAAGTCGTATATGCCCTAATCCCTCTCGTATTAGCAGGCGTGTATTTTTTCGGCCTCAGAGTCCTCGTCCTTTTAGCCGTGGTCAATGTTTTCGGTATCGCCACAGAGTGGGTGTTCGTCAGAAAGACCACTAAGAAAGTCACAGAGGCTGTGATCGTCACCAACATCTTATTTACACTCACACTGCCGCCTAGCACGCCTTATTGGATCGCCATCATCGGGATCATATTTGGCGTTTTATTCGGAAAAATGGTGTTTGGTGGATTTGGTAAAAATCCATTTAACCCCGCGCTAGTGGGTCGAGCATTTATCTATGTTAACTTCCCAGAATTTATGACCATGAACTGGACGAGGCCTGTAGAGGGCGTTCTCGGTGGCTTCACTACCTATCTAGGTGAGTCCATCGACGCCATCACCCAATCCACGCCGATGCTGATTTTCCGCGCCAGTGGAGATAAGCTTCCAATCAATGAATTACTATTTGGTAACACTGCTGGATCAATCGGAGAAACCAGCGCGATTCTCGTTATACTCGCAGGAATCTACCTTATTTATACGAAGACTGCTGCTAAAGAGACGATTTTTTCAGTTCTAGCAGGTTTTATTCTCATGAGTGGCTTTTTCTACTTCGCGGGCTATGAGCAAGTGCTAGATCCTCTTTACGGTTTACTCGCCGGCGGTATTTTATTCGGAGCCGTTTTTATGGCCACTGACCCCATCTCTTCACCGAAGACCTTTGAAGGTCGTATCATCTACGGTTTGATCATCGGCATCGTGACTGTAATCATTCGTGGATTTGCGCTCTTTGCTGGCGGTGTCATGTTTGCGATACTCATCGGTAACACCTTTGCACCGATTATCGATGAAGCAGTAAACGCCATCAAAGCCTCTAAAAAAGCAAAAAAAGCCAAGGAGGTGTCCAATGGCTAGCAAAAAGAAAATCATCGCACCGGTGATGTTCATGTTGCTCATCACCGTTTTATACACTTCCGTCCTCGCTTTTATCAACGAAAGTACAAAAGGGATTATCAGCGAACAAGAACAGCTCCGTATCAAACGCTCCGTGCTTTATGTTTTCAATATGAAAAGTGACGGCACCAGTGATGAAGTGAATCAGTTGTTTGATGAAAGCGTCACCGCTGAGGAGGTGGACGGGACTTTGGTTTATAAGCGTTTAGAAAATGGCGTGGCAACCGGTTATGCATTGGCATACACAGGAAAAGGACTCTGGGGCAGCATCTCAGGCTATATCGGATTCTCGCCCGATTTCACGGAGGTTTTAGGGGTTGATTTCGTCGCCCATTCTGAAACCCCAGGTCTCGGCGGCCGTATCGACGAGCCATGGTTTAAGGAGCAGTTCAGGGGGATAACGGTGGATTCGGTAAAAACCTTAGTTATCAAGCCTTCCGATGGTGGTAATATCGACGGCATCACTGGCGCGACGCTTACCTCTGTCGCCGTGGTGAATATCGTTAACCAGTTCATCATCGACACGCTGGCATTCGCAAAGGAGGCTAATCTATGAATGAAATCATCCGCGTATTCAAAGCCGGTATTTATAAAGACAACCCTGTATTTAGGCAAATCCTAGGCATATGTTCTTCACTTGCCGTCACGAACTTCCTCGCCAACTCGTTTGTTATGGGTGTCGGCCTCATGTTCGTCACCGCATTCTCCAGTTTGACGGTTTCCGTGATCAGACAGTTTACACCGAAGCATATCCGTATGATGGTTCAAACGCTAATTATCTCGGCTTACGTCATCATCCTCGACATCTTCCTCAAGGCTTATTTCCCGGCCATGTCGAAAAACCTCGGCCCGTATGTCGGTCTGATCATCACCAACTGCATCATCATGGGCCGTGCTGAAGCCTTCGCACAGAATAACAAACCGTTTATCTCGTTCTTCGATGGCCTGATTATGGGACTTGGCTATACGCTGGTGCTCATGTCGGTGGCTTTCGTCAGAGAGCTTCTGGGCTTCGGATCACTATTCGGCATCCAAGTACTGGGCGAAAACTGGGTAAACTGGACACTCATGATCATGCCGCCTGGCGCGTTCTTCATGATCGGTATCGTCATCTGGGTCACCTCGAAATGGTTCCCTAAAGAAGAAGAAAAAGGAGGTGCTAAAGCATGATCGAAATCAACCCTCTCGTCATATTCTTTGCATCGATATTTACGAATAACATGATCATGTCCAACTTCCTCGGCATGTGTTCCTTCATCGCCGTTTCCAGCGAAATCAAGACTTCACTAAGCTTAGGCCAGGCGGTTACCTTCGTCTTAGCCACCACCTCAGTGCTCAACTATCTGGTATATTACTTGATTTTAGTTCCCCTCGGACTAGAGTACATGCGCTTTATCGTGTTTATTATCGTCATCGCCGCATTCGTGCAGCTCGTCGAAATGATCATCGAGCGCTACTTTGAAACGCTTTACTATTCACTGGGAATTTTCCTCCCTTTAATCACCGTAAACTGTGCAATCCTAGGGGTTTCACTGTTTATGATTATCCGCGAATACGACCTAATCCAATCCTTCATGTTCGGTCTCGGATCAGGAATCGGCTGGACATTGGCCATCGTAGCCATGGCGGGCATCCGTAAGAAAATCACTGGTGCAAAGATTCCGAAGGGTCTCGAAGGCGCTGGCATCACACTGATCATCACCGGCATCATGGCACTTGCATTCCTGGGCTTCTCAGGAATCGTACAAATTCAATAGGAGGTGCCCATGTCAACCATCGTAACCACTGTCCTCACCATCAGCGGCATCACCGGGCTTTTAGCCCTTCTTCTCTCCGTCGCAAATAAAACCATCGCCAATTATGGCGAAAAGAAAATCCTCATTAACGGTTCTAAAGAGCTCGTCGTGGAAGGTGGCGACACCCTGCTTTCCGCACTAATCGATCAAAAGGTTTTCATCCCATCGGCATGTGGTGGTAAAGGGAGCTGCGGCTACTGTAAGGTCACTGTGATTGATGGCGGTGGTGAGATTCTCGCCACTGAGCTGGGCTATGTGACGCCGAAGGAAAGAGAAGAAGGTGTTCGTCTGTCGTGCCAATGTAAGGTACGCGAGGACATGCAAATCCAAATTCCCGAAGAGCTGTTCAGCGTCAAACAATACGATTATCATGTGGCCTTTATCAAGGACCTCACCCCTACGATTAAACACCTGAGACTCGAGCTTCCTGAAAAAGAGGAAATCGACTTCAAAGCTGGCCAATACGTCCAAATCCTCGCCCCAAAATACAAGGGCAGTGATGAAGAAGTATACCGTGCCTACTCCATCGCGTCATCTCCGATGGATACCAAAGCTGTGGAGCTCTATATCGGCTATGTAAAGGAAGGAAAAGCGACTACGTATGTGCATAACTTCTTAAAAGAAAAAATGAAGCTCACAGTGGTTGGTCCTTATGGAGACTTCTTCTACCAAGACTCTAATCGCGAAATGGTTATGGTGGCCATCGGAACAGGTATGGCACCGATCATGTCGATTCTCAAGTACATGCGGTCTAATAACATTCAAAGGAAGGTGACCTTCTACTTTGGTGCACGTACCGCTGAGGACCTGTTCGAGATGGAAACATTGGAACAACTTCAAAAGGATATGCCGAACTTCAAGCTCGTCACCTGTCTGTCTAAGCCCACTGAAAAGTGCAACTGGACTGGCGAGGTGGGCCGCGTTACGGATATGCTCCAGAAGTATCTCAGCGATGCCTCTGGTGCAGAGGCTTACCTGTGCGGTAGCCCTGTAATGGTGGATTCGGTGATCCCGATTCTGAAGGATAAAGGCATGCCAGAAGAACAGATTTATTATGATAAGTTCGAGTAAGCCGTAAATAGTTGCACGTCATAAAGCAAGAGTGCCCAGTTCGTTGATTTTTTGATCAATATCACTGGACGCTCTTTTTATGTGGATTAAGTTAAGGCAGAAATTAATGGTTTTCTATATGAAAATTTATGGGCTGTTTTTTTTGATGGTCGCTAAAAGTTCCTCATAATAGTTAAGCGTTTCTTCGGAAGTGACCGCGTTAAAAATCAGTGGCCTCTCACCTTCAATCCTAACCAAGATCATGGGCTTCACCTCTCTAAACACATAGAGGTTCACATCGCCATAATCGCTGATATAAAACTTACCTCTTAAATAAAGGTCTGTGGCAGTGCCGTTGGTTTTTACGCCTTCTTTCAGCGAATCGATAAGCTCAACTGAAGTAATGTCTTCCAGCGACACATATGTTTTATAGATGGCGCTTTTTATGGATAGGTTCGATTCAGTAAGGGTAATGCTTGGTGCCGAAAAATCGTCCACCACCATCATGATGGAAAGCGGAATTATCGTGAGAATCGTTATAGCAGCTGTAAAACCCATAAGAATTTTTCCGCCCTTAGTGGCTAAGTTCACTGTAGATCCAGGACCCATCAGTTGCTTATTCGTGAACATCTTTGGGCTATCTGGGTTATAGTAGAACATCCCGCCATGCCAATGCTCTTCATCAGCATCTCTCACTGGATCAAACCAGCCACGTTCCACTTTGATCTGTCTAATGCTTTTAAAGGCTTTACCGAATATCCAGAACCTGCTGACGAGCATCGCAGTGAGCCATATGAAGAAAAAAGCAAAGATAATTGAAACATATGGGGTTGGTATCAACACTGCAAAGCATGTAATCAGGAAAAACCAAAACCAGATTTTATTTGCTCTCTTATACCACGCAATCGTGGATTGAACCGATTCGTTCTGAAGATGAATCTGGGAGAAATTGGCTCCGAAAAGCGTCCCCCTCTTATATTTTTCAAGTCCTGTACTGGTGCCCCAGAAAATCAGGAATGTCATGAGATTGCTGATTAAAAAGATGATGCCAATCATAAAACCCCTCCGTCATTTTATGTCGTCGACATCATTTTAACAGAGGGGTCTTAAAATTCCATTAAGAAAGGCTGAAAATTATGCCATTTGGCAAATTATGCCATTAAAGCATCGACAATGCTTGAAATGGCTTGGTCTGCTTCTTCATAAGGCACCTGGCACGTTCCAACCATCTTATGACCGCCGCCACCATTCTTCAGCATTAAAGCGCCGATGTCCACGGTACAGGTTCTGTTGAGGATGCTGTAACCGCAAGCGATGGAAACATTTTGCTTCGCTCTGCCATCCACGATCCAAAGACTCACGTTTTGCTCTGGATACAAGCTATAAATCATAAAACGATTACCTGTATAGATCGTTTCCACACCTCTTAAATCGGTGATGATGACGTTATCTTTAATCGTGGTATGTTGATGAACCATCTCCGTAAACAGTTCCGTCTGTTTATTATAAAGCTCAACACGTTCCATGACATCTGGTAATGCTAAAATCTCCTCCACTGGGAAATTGCGGCAATGATTGATAAGCTCTTCCATGAGTTGGTAATTGCTGATGGTAAACTCTCTGAAACGGCCTAAACCTGTTCTCGGATCGGTGATAAAACCGATTAGGATCCAGCCAGTAGGATTTTTTATCTCTTCAAGTGTCAATTGTCCTGAATCCACGCGGTCAACCGCTTCTATCATCTCTTTATACAGTGGGAACTTACTATCGCCACCGTAGTATTCATAAATGATTCGTGCTGCAGAAGGTGCAAGCCTGCTTTCGCCTTTCACTTCCTGAGTCCAGCCCAGACGGTCATCCTCTGAAGTATGGTGGTCAAACCACATGCCACACCCTGGCACATAAGGTACATTTGCCAGAACGTCGTTCTCGTCAGGCACAAACATGCCATCCTGTAAATCCTTAGGATGGACAAACGTCCAGCTATCTATTATTCCTGCTTCTTTCAGTAGCATGCCACAAATCAAACCATCAAAATCTGAACGCGTCACTAATCGCATACGAATCCTCCTATGTCACTTGGTAATATGAGTATAACATAATTCATATACCCTTTTCATAGGTTCATTAACAATTTTACGACTATTTTACCAGACTTTATTAGTACTCTGGTTGCACAAATAGTAGGTCGTGAATCGTGCCTGTGATTTCGATATCATTTACTGTGAATGTTTTGATGGCAGCGCCTTTTTTAGCGGTAACCGTTAGGGTGTACGGTGGATTAAGTCTTTGATTTTCCCAGCTCAGTGTCTCTTTAGATAACGGCAGGATGTAGGTGATCTGGTAGGTGGTCTGACTGATTTTATCCAGTTTGAGCGGAAATGCCACTTCAAACCCAAACTCATCAGCGTACCTGTAAAGCTGTCCTAAGCTGTTTCGATAGGTCATGGCCTCCAGTTCTGGAGAAAGCCTAAGCTCCACCAAATCAGGATTCCCCACCACCTCACAGGTGACGAGGATTTTTTCATACCCTAAGAATCGATGGGGTTGATTCATGAGCGTCTTTCCGAATAAATCCGTCTGCCCACGCCAGTGGTTCCAGTACCCAGTCACGTTTAATGATGTAATGTTTAACACATCCAGCTGCTTACTAAGTAAATCGGTGGCCGTCTTACCTGCTGGTGTTTGAGTGCTAAACAAATGGTTGTATGGTCCTTCTGGAATGGACGTGGGGATATTATAAGTCGTTTGCCACAGCTTCTCATTTGTTAAAGAATCAATCCCAGCTAATGTAAGTGCCCTGTTCTGCTGATAAGGTGTTCCCTGAAAAAGGGTTACCTGTGCTGAAGCTGCATAGGGCGAGGTTCTGGCTTTGATCGTCGAAAGTTCACCCGATGTTAAGGCATCTATTTCACCCTCAATATGAATCGGCGTCATGACGGTTACTGGAAAGTTGATGTGTTTAAGCAGAAGTGAGTTACCAGAATCAAACGCAGTAATTCGCATGTGATAGTTACCATCAGGAGTCGTTTCAGAAACTTGGTAAGTGATGTCATTCCATGTGATGTCGTTACCTGATTTCGAGCCTGTCACGCCCTGATTAAATGCGACATTTTTTATCGACCCTACCCTAACGCCTGAAAGGTTGTAAAGCGCCGTTTCTAGACGAACGCCATAGGGATATCTCGACCATACATGATGAAACTCAACCGACTCGGATGCCGGAAGCGCTGCTAAAGTAAATGATGGATCGTAGGTGCGAAGCTCCGCCTGAAGCTGAATGGCTGGTGAAGACGAAAGCGTAAAGTTAAACACCTTTTCATCCGACCATGCGCCCTCGATATCCTTTACGATGTACCGAATCTCATATGAGCCTGAAGTCAGGTTCTCTGGAATCGCATAAATCCAGACATTATCGCCACTGGTTTTTCGGTACATGATTTTACGGTCTACGATTCCCTTTTGCGGATCTGAGTATTGATGATCCAGGTCATAGGACTTATCGACCCATGTGGTTTTATAGGTGGCCGATGCCGTGCTGTAATCCCAGTCCAGTGTGAAATCTGCTATGGGTTTTCTATGAACATAGATGTCCAATTTAGGGATGTTCGATTCTTTTGTGTAGCTTGCATTTGCCACCGGTATATCCTTAATTTTTCGATAGATCGCGTATTTACCAGGTTTGGTGAAGCTGGTTTTAAGGACCTGAGAAAAGGCGTTGTTATCTTCTGTGTAGGTGGTATTTGCACCCGGCTCAAGTCCAGTGGAATTGTCGTAGTAGTTTGCGTTATGAATGTACTGATAGCCTAAATCGTTGATGGGGTCGCCCTCTAGGTCATAGTCGGCCTTCTGTAGATTGAACGACTCACCTACCTGTACAAGCTGCGTGTTATTCACAGGATTTACCGATGCGATGAGTTCGTTAATTTCAGTCATGATGTCACTTAGGGGTTTTGATGAATCGATATAATAATCATGAGTGAGTTGGGCTTTAGTCGCTGGTTTTCCCACGAGAATTACTTTCACAGTGCCTTTATTCTTGATGGACTGAATATCCGATAAGTTATTGATATTCACATCAGCGAAGTAAACGAGGTATTTATCGCTACTTACTCTGAAGGTTGGGATAAAGGATTGCTTGACGTTTTTATAGATCGTTCCTGAGTAATACCCGGTGTAGTCATCAACCCACTGCCAGTTAGACTGCCAGACTTGGGTTTGTTTAGAAACGGTCCCTGAATACGAAGCATACATGCTATAGGTGTAACCGATGTGAACGCCTTTTGAGTCGAAAAGTGATGAAGCGCTATAACCTAACCACGAACCCGTTTTATAAAGGGTACCGGAAAAACCACCCGACGAATACCCAATACTTGATGGGGTTCGGTCAGAATCTGTGGTAGCGGGTTTTAACACGGTTCCCGATTGGTCGCGTGTGTCTGATTCAGTCCGCGATTCCGTGACGGTCTTATAGTAGCCGTTGTCCACTTGATACTGGTTGTTCACCACGTTATAGCGTGAAAGTGTTCCTGAATAACCACCTGAAGCGTATGAAGTCGTAGCTGCCGGGTATCCACCACCCGTGTTGATGGTCGTGGATGCCGATTGCGAGTAGACGTAGGTGTGTAAGTCCCATACCTGAACACTGGCATCGAGGCCCGATTGTCTGAGGCCGTTAATCCAGTTCACACGTTCAGAAACGATGGTGTTGTTCAGTTCTCTGGTGATGCTTTGATCGTTCAGCACGATTAGGTCTGTTTGCGGAAACTCATATTCGATATCGGTATAAAGCTTCGCCATGGGGGCTAGGTTATCGACGTAAAACTCTCGTTCCACCGTTGATGTCTTTTTATCCGCTTCAGTGATGTATGCCGGGAGTGTTGGCTGACCAAAGGTTTCTTCAGCGTAGAACACGATTTTATAATGCCCAAGTGCTGACGGCTGATAAGGGGTGTAATCGGCGTAGTTTCCTTGCTTGATTAGAAGTTCGAATGTCCCGTCCCCATCCACATCATAATAGATTTTATAGGTGCTAACGCTAACGGTATCCAGATCCACGCTCGATGCGTCATAAGTGAAATCCAGTGTTTCAGAACGTGTCAGTGTGCCGTTCCAAACGTTTGCGGTCATCGCTGGCGCATAATCTTCTAACGTATATAGCGAGTACGTGAAAACGTCAGAAGTATGGTATCCTGCCGGGACATCGGAGCGTTCAATTTTGGATGGATTAACTGATGCGGATGCCTGAATTTGAAGATTAATTTGCTCAGTGCCTTTGACGATGAAGTCCAGGTTTGATGTGCTTTTCGTTCCGAATTTGATAAGGTTATTATTTCCACTGTTAGCTGTGGCATCGAAAAGATTTGCGCTGATCGTTGCGTTCACCTTAAGGTAGGACGAATTCACACTATTAATCGTACTTAATGCGCTGATAAGACGGTTTTCTTTAAATGTGCCTGAAACGCTCATTTGCGCCCTTGGCTTCGTCGTATAGACCACGATGTAGTTAAGGTATTCAAAGGTTTGTTTACTCACGGCATCGTAATACTCGACGCTATAAGTGTAGACTTTATCGTTCCCGATCAGCGGAAAAAGATAATTTCCTGAAAGGAACAAATCGGCATCGGCCTCTGAAAGCGTTACACCTTCCAGTGATACGGTTCTTGAAAAATCCTCACCCGTGGTGGTATCTGAGATCTTGAATTTTTCCGTATCCAGCATTTCGTTTGGTGCGGTAATCTTAATTTCAAAAGGCTTTCGCTCTTTCACTCTCGGGGCAGTGGAAGTCACGCCAGTTGAAGCCGTTCCCATGCTTTTATCGCCCGTCGTAAAAATGGCGGTTGCGGTGGCGCTAAAAATTGGATTGATGGTCCTGTTTTCATCGGTGGTGATAGCATCAATCATGTTTGAATCGAGCTTTACGGTGAATACGATGGTCCCTTTATCCTTAGCACTTCTCGTGCCAAACAGCGTTTGTTTGATGCCCGTGTAGGAATCCACAAGTGTCATGGACCAACTGGCGATATCGTCCCTCGTGTACTTTGCCGTATTCAAAAGGGTGTCTTTATAGAAATCATCATCGAGAATCTTTCCGATTACCCTCACTTCGTAATATCTATCTGCTTTTCCCGTGGTCACATTCTTTGAATCCCATTCTCTAATGACCTCCACAGTGGCCTGAACGGGAGTAATTAGTTTTTCTTTGATGGTTTCCAGTGAAAAAACCTGATACCACGGCTTGCCATCTAATTTGGAAAGGTGGTACATTTGCACCTCGCCTGAAGCTAACGTCGTCGGCGGTGTGAGAACCTGCGCATAGTTATAGGCGCTTTTATCGGTGTTATTTGAGTTAACGATTTCAAAGGGTAGGCCGTCTTTAATCCACGTTTGGATGTTGGTTTTGACAGCTAACGACATGGGTTTCTCACCAGTAGCGATTTTATTGTACTCACTGGCATCTTTAATTGTGTTTCGTGGATCATTATGATATGGCGTTGATTTATCCCAAATGCGATAAATCCAGTTTTTTGCTGTGGCCTTCAGGCCCGAGTTGGCATCCACAGGAAAATCACCATTTGCATATAGCCCATCGTTCACGTCGAAACCGTGGTAGCGGTACTCACCAGTTCCCCCTTCGTAATAGCCTTTATTTTTGATTTCGATGTATTTTCCTTCCGCGTTGAGATCACCCGTGGCGTTTTTAAAGTCGTTCTTAGCGGATGGCACAGAAGAATAATCCCCGTACACGATGATGCGTTTTTCAATCCACAGTTCGATATTGAAAGGGAATTTGCCTTTGCTCTGTTTAGCGGTGCTTGCAGGGATCATGTAATCAAGTTTCAGCTGTGTCCATTCCGCATCGGTATAGATCTTTTTAGAATGCGTTCCGTCATAATAGGCCGTGGCTGTGCTATATGTTCCAGCAGAAACGATGTGGAACACGGGGAACACTTGTATGAGGATGATAAAAGCCAATAATAAGGCTTGCTTGCGTTTACTGAACATCATATTTCCTTTCTTATTGCTTGATTGAAACGGTGAATGAACAATATTCGGCGCTGTAAACAATATCAAATGTTCTGCCGTTAATGGTTACGCCTTCTCGGATAACACTGCCTTTATAATCAAGCCCTTTGACGAAAAGATTCCATGCTTTATCATATTCAGCGCCGAAGAAAAGTTGGAACATAGGCTTTAGTTGATCGCCATAGCGTTCGACGATGTAGGCCGAATACTGCGGATATTTTTCTGCGATGGCAATTCGTTTATTAATGCCAACATAATATGGGCCATATATATTACCGATTTTGTTCATATCGACAGAGATTGTCATGTCCGAATAACTGGTAATTTGTTGCATGACTTCATAAGGCGATAAGGAATAAATGTATTCTTTATCTGCCTTACTCTCGTAACCGCCAGAACCGATCAGCTGCGCTATTGAGTCATATCTATAATCAATATAGCCCTTCCCTAAATCATGTACTTTACCGAGAAGTTCAGCAAACTCTACCACTTCATTCACGGGCTTTCCGTTATAAAGCGGTGCATATAGAGCGGTCTGCGTATATATTTCGTTACCTACATCATCAAGGTAGGAAGTAGGAACCATCGTGTATTTCACATCCGTTTTCACGAAAGGTTTTCTTTGAGCTTTGTTCAGCAGTTTTGAAATCACCGTAGACGCTTCAGCACGGTTCGAGAAGTTTTTAGGTTTAAAAGTATGGTCGGCATACCCCGTAATGATACCAAACTTGAAACTATCGATGATGTTTTGCTTATAGTAATCGGATACCAGGTAATAGTCCTTGGTTTCATTTCGGACGTAAAGATCCATCGTACTTGATGGTCTAGGCTCAGAAAGCGCCACAGCGTTCACGATGATCGAAGCCATTTGTTCACGTGTGATATTTGCCGTGTATGAAGTAAATTCACGATCGAGAATAAGACCAAGTTCGATGGCTTTATCGATGTAAGGTTTCGCCCAATCGCTGGACATGGATTCAAAGCGATACCCGAGGGCCTTCACTGTCATGGTGATGAACTCGTTAATTTTAACGTTTGCAAGTGGTTTAAATGTCCCATCGGGATAGCCGTTGATGATTTCTAATGTGCTAAGGGGATCGATGTATGGTTTTGCCCAGTGTGTCTCAGGTAGATCGCTAAAGTAGATCGGCGCATCTGCAAACACTGGAATAGAAATTGATAACCATAATATACTAAGTAAGGTTGTTAAAATGAGTGTGATTTTTGACATGAAGGTCTCCTTTAAAGTTTATTGAACTCATTGATTCAGAATATGTAAAATTTATCCATTTTCATTATACAGGAAATATTTCCCATCTGCACGTGTTATTTCCATACAATCCCATTTTTTATTTACGATCGAAGCAACCATCAACAAAGCAACAAAAAAAATACCAAGTGAAGATTTTCATC
>Ga0209066_10006146_pt1 | contig 12369 bp, 11 predicted proteins | sample All_14_2_FD_187198 | JGI IMG/M metagenome (GOLD analysis project Ga0209066, IMG submission 187198) | Freshwater microbial communities in response to fracking from Pennsylvania, USA - Allegheny Zone_MetaG_DW_15 (SPAdes) (version 2) ...
GCGACTCCGGTCTTTGACGGAGCGGAGGAAGGAATGATCCGCCGCCTGCTGGTTGAGGCAGGGGTCGATGAGGTCGGACAGAGTCAACTCTATGATGGTCTGACGGGGGAACCGTTTGCCAACAAGGTAACCGTTGGCGTCATGTATATGCTGAAACTCCACCATCTTGTCGACAACAAGATTCATGCCCGTTCGACAGGCCCGTATTCACTGGTGACGCAGCAACCGTTGGGGGGCAAGGCCCAATTCGGTGGCCAACGCTTGGGCGAGATGGAAGTCTGGGCGATGGAAGCTTATGGTGCAGCCTATACCTTGAAGGAATTTCTCACGGCGAAATCAGACGATGTCGAGGGCCGGACTACCATGTACGAGCGGATAGTCAAAGGCAATAATTTCCTGACGACCGGTCTGCCGGAATCATTCCATGTTCTTGTCAAAGAGTTGCAGGGATTGTGTCTGAACATGGAACTGATTGAAGAATAGCAGCACGGTTTTTCGGCAGTCGTCCGACACCTGAGTCAATTTCGATATTGCCCGTATAGGGGACAATCTCTTCAAGATCCGACGGCAGCTCCTGCTGTCGGATGAATCCTTTGTAAAGGGAGAGGTGATAGCGTGGAAGAGCTTTTTAATTTTTTTCAGAAACCAAAAGCCCCCGCACAGTTCAAGAAGGTGAAGATCTCACTTGCTTCACCGGAGAAGATTATGGATTGGTCGCATGGCGAAGTCAAGAAGCCGGAGACCATCAATTACCGGACATTCAAACCTGAACGGGACGGGCTTTTCTGTGCCAAGATTTTTGGCCCGGTCAAGGACTTCGAATGCAACTGCGGCAAATACAAGCGCATGAAGCATCGCGGGGTCGTCTGTGAAAAATGCGGGGTCGAGGTCATCCAGTCGAAGGTCAGAAGGGAAAGGCTCGGCCATATCAAACTTGCCGCCCCGGTGGCCCACATCTGGTTTCTCAAAAGTCTGCCGAGCAAGATCGGTGCGGTTCTTGACATGACGCTCAAGCAGCTCGAAAAGATCCTGTATTTCGAGCAGTATGCCGTGGTCGAATCCGAGGTCGAGAGCCTGCCCCAGGGCAAACTGCTCAGTGAGGATCAGTATCGGCAGATGCGGGAGGAATTTCCCGGCAAGTTTCGCGTCGGTATCGGCGCTGAAGCGATTCGGGACCTGCTCGCCAGTAAGGATCTGGTGGCGCTGTCGAAGGAACTGCGGGAGGAGATGGCGACTACCAATTCCCAGACCAAGCGGCAGAAGCTCGGCAAGCGGTTGTTTGTCATCGAGTCGTTCTGCGATTCCGGCAACAAGCCGGAGTGGATGGTGCTGGAGATCATTCCGGTTCTGCCACCCGATCTCCGTCCGCTCGTTCCCCTGGAGGGCGGCCGATTTGCCACCTCCGATCTCAATGACCTCTATCGTCGGGTGATCAACCGCAACAATCGACTCAAACGGCTCCTTGAGCTCGATGCTCCGGATATCATCATACGCAACGAGAAGCGGATGCTGCAGGAGGCCGTCGATGTTCTCTTTGATAACGGCCGCCGCGGCCGGGTTATCACCGGAGCGAACAAGCGGCCGTTGAAATCTCTCTCCGATATGCTGAAAGGCAAGCAGGGACGGTTCAGACAGAATCTGCTCGGCAAACGTGTCGATTATTCGGGACGGTCGGTCATTGTCGTCGGCCCCCATCTGCGGTTGCATCAATGCGGAATTCCGAAAAAAATGGCCCTCGAACTATTCAAGCCCTTTATTTATAACAAACTCGAGCGTAAAGGGTTTGTCACGACGATCAAGAGTGCGCGAAAGATGGTTGAGAAGGGGGTCAAAGAGGTGTGGGATGTCCTGGATGAGGTGGTCACTGAATATCCGGTCATCCTCAACCGTGCCCCAACCCTCCACCGCCTCGGCATGCAGGCCTTTGAGGCGGTCCTGATCGAGGGCAAGGCCATCCAGCTGCACCCGTTGGTCTGCATGGCCTTCAATGCCGACTTCGATGGCGATCAGATGGCTGTCCATGTGCCGCTGTCAGTTGAGGCACAGGTCGAGGCCAGGGTCCTGATGATGTCGACCAACAACATTCTTTCGCCGGCGAATGGCGAACCGGTCATCATCCCGTCGCAGGATATCGTTCTCGGCCTCTATTACATGACCCGCGAACGGATCAATGTAGTTGGTGAGGGCAAGGTCTTCTCCAGCCCTGTCGAGGCGGTGATTGCCTATGACTATGAACAGGTGCATCTCCAGGCCAAGATAAAGGTCAGGATGAACGGTGAGATGATCGATACCACGATGGGGCGGATCATTCTCGGGCAGCTCCTGCCGTCCAGCGTTCCGTTTAAGGAGGTCAATCGGGTCCTGAGCAAGAAGGCTTTGGCCCAGCTCATTGATTTCACATATCGCAATGCCGGAACCAAGGACACCGTTATTGTCGCCGATCGTCTCAAGGATATCGGCTATGAGTATGCGACGAAGGCGGGGATATCGATCTGCATCAATGACATGAAGATTCCGCTGAGCAAGGAAGACTTTATCGAGAAGGCCGAAAAGGACGTGCTCGATGTGGAGCAACAGTACACCGATGGTCTTATCACCTCCGGTGAAAAGTATAACAAGGTTGTCGATATCTGGTCGAAGGTCACGGAAGATGTTGCCAACGAGATGATGAATGAAATCAAGGTCGAATACTTTCGTGACAAGGACAATAAACTCGTTGAGTCTCCAAGTTTCAATTCGATCTTCATCATGGCTGACTCAGGTGCCCGTGGCTCGCGAGATCAGATCCGTCAGCTTGCAGGCATGCGCGGCCTGATGGCCAAGCCATCCGGGGCCATTATCGAGACTCCGATCAAGGCTAATTTCCGTGAAGGTCTTGGTGTTCTTGAATATTTCATTTCGACCCATGGTGCACGCAAGGGTCTCGCCGATACGGCACTCAAGACTGCCAACTCCGGGTACCTGACCAGGCGTCTTGTCGACGTGGCCCAGGAGTCGACAATCGTCGAGCGGGATTGCCAGACCCTGGATGGCATTGTCTCCGAACCGCTTCTTGATGGCGGGGAGATCATCGTTCCTCTCGGCGATCGCATCCTCGGGCGAGTTGCTTTGGAAGATGTCTGCGACCCCTATACGAATGAGGTTCTGGTCGAGGCTGGAAACGAGATCACCGAGGAAAAGGTACGCCTGATCGAGGAGGCTGGTATCGATCGGATCATGATCAGGTCGGTGCTCTCCTGCCGGTCGCGAAGGGGCGTCTGTGCCGCCTGCTACGGTCGTGATCTAGGTCGTGGTCATATGGTCAATATCGGTGAGGCGATCGGTGTCATTGCGGCCCAGTCGATCGGTGAACCCGGTACTCAGCTGACCATGCGTACTTTCCATATTGGCGGTACTGCTCGCCGTTCCGTTGAGCAGGCCGAGTTGAAGACACAGCGTGGGGGCAAGGTCGGCTTCAAAAATCTCCATTTTGTTGAGAATGCTGAAGGCGTAAAAATCGTAATGAACCGCAATGCCGAGATTTCGATCATGGATGAACTCGGCCGTGAGCGCGAACGGTTCAAAGTCAACTACGGTGCCCAGATAACCGTCGAAGAAAGTGCGGAAGTCGCTGCCGGAACCATACTCGCAGACTGGGATGCCTACACGATTCCGATCGTCGCCGAGGTTGGTGGAACGATCAAATACGGGGACATTTTCGAGGGCATCACGATGCAAGAAAAGGTGGATGTCGTCACCGGGAAATCGTCGATGGTCATCATCCATTCAGCTGGAAGTTCCCAGCTCAACCCCCGTATTTCAGTTAAGGGTGATAAGGGCAAAACTCTCAAACTCCCTGATTCCGAGGCCTATGCGCGCTACAGCCTTCCTGTCGGATCGATTATATCGGTCAATGAGGGCGATGTGATCATGCCGGGAACGGTTGTTGGAAAAATTCCGCGTGAGACCTCAAAGACGAAGGATATTACCGGTGGTCTGCCTCGGGTTGCAGAGCTGTTCGAAGTCCGCAAGCCGAAAGAGCCGGCTATTATTTCGGAAATAGACGGTCGGGTGAGTTTCGGCAAGGAGTTGAAGGGGAAAAGAAGGGTTCTTATCACTCCTGAATATGGTGAGCCCCAGGAATATCTCGTACCAAAGTCCAAGCATATCATTGTCCATGAGGGTGACTACGTGCAGGCTGGTGAACCTTTGATGGAGGGTACTGTTGTCCCCAACGACATCCTTCGGGTTCTCGGCGTTAAAGAGCTTGCCAAGTTTCTCGTTAATGAGATCCAGGAGGTTTACCGGTTGCAGGGTGTAAAAATCAATGACAAACATATCGAGGTTATCGTTCGCCAGATGCTGCGGAGGGTTCAGATCACCTCGGCTGGCGATTCCAGATTCATGATCGGAGAACAGGTGGAGTGGTGGAAATTTGAGGACGAACGTGATCGACTGATCGCCGTTGGTCAGACGCCTCCGGTTGCGGAACCGATGTTGTTAGGTGTGACGAAGGCCTCACTGTCTACCGAGAGTTTCATTTCCGCTGCCTCCTTCCAGGAAACGACGAAAGTTCTGACAAATGCGGCGATGGCTGGAAAGATAGACGAACTCGCTGGATTGAAAGAAAATGTCATCATGGGGCGGCTTATTTCCGCAGGAACCGGCCTGAAGGGTAATGGGATAGAGCAATAATTCCTTTTGGATCGTTATTTTTTCGTCTTGACACTTAACAGGAGTTAGAGTAATTATTTCTGCTTTCGTGCTGCAATTTGTCTACTGACCTGCATCCCGATAGCCGGACAAAGAGGAAAAAGAAAGGAAAACAGGAGCTGTAAACGCAATGCCGACAATTAATCAACTAGTAAGGCTGGGGAGGGAAAAGATTGTCAAAAAGACAAACACCCCTGCCTTGAAAGGATCTCCTCAGAAAAGAGGGGTCTGTGTACGTGTGTATACCACAACCCCGAAAAAGCCGAACTCGGCTCTTCGTAAGGTTGCGAGGGTGAGGCTCACCAATGGTATTGAGGTGACATCCTATATCCCCGGTATCGGACATAACCTTCAGGAGCATTCGGTAGTCCTGATTCGTGGGGGCAGGGTCAAGGACCTTCCTGGTGTTCGCTATCATATTATTCGTGGCACCTTGGATACACTGGGTGTGGCTGCACGACGACAGGGTCGTTCGAAATATGGGGCAAAAAGGCCTTCTTGATGGCTGATTGCTGAAAAAGAGAGGTAGGAATGTCGCGTAGAAAGACAGCAGAGAGGCGGCCAATTGACGCCGATGAGCGTTTTGGCAGTGTGTTGGTGAGTAAATTTACCAACGGCCTGATGGAAAGAGGGAAAAAAAGCATTGCCCAGCGTATTTTTTATGATGCGATGGACATTGTCACCTCAAAGGTGCAGGAAGCCGATGCACTGACGGTATTCGAGGAGGCAATGGAAAAGGTTCGCCCCAAGGTTGAGGTGAAGTCTCGGCGTGTTGGTGGCGCCACGTATCAGGTCCCGATGGAGGTGCGTCAGACTCGTCGGAACGCTCTTGCGATACGATGGATCATCAATTATTCCAAATCGCGCTCCGGGAAATCGATGTCTGAAAAATTGGCGGCCGAGATTATCGATGCCTACAATAACCGCGGGGCGTCTGTCAAAAAACGTGATGATACGCATCGTATGGCTGAGGCTAACAAAGCCTTTGCCCATTATCGATGGTAGGGCTCTAACGTCAGACGAAGAGGGTCCGCGTCAACGGCGCAAGATGCTATTCTGAGGAACGTCGATGGCGACCCATAGCGAACAACTGGCGAATACGCGCAATATCGGCATAATGGCCCATATTGACGCAGGAAAGACTACCACGACTGAGCGGATACTGTATTATACCGGCAAGTCGTACAAGATTGGTGAGGTCCATGAAGGCACAGCCGTCATGGACTGGATGGAACAGGAACAGGAGAGAGGGATCACTATAACCTCGGCAGCAACCACCTGTTTCTGGAAAGATAAAAAAATCAACATCATTGACACTCCTGGGCATGTCGACTTTACTGTCGAAGTGGAACGATGCCTGCGAGTACTGGACGGGGTAATAGCTGTTTTCTGTGCTGTGGGAGGGGTAGAGCCACAGTCGGAAACAGTGTGGAGGCAGGCCGACAGGTATCGAATACCGCGGATCGCCTTTATAAATAAGATGGATCGGATCGGTGCCGACTTCCATCGATGTGTGTCAATGATCGCGGACAGGCTCGGTGCTTGTCCCCTTCCCCTGCAGCTTCCAGTGGGAAAGGAAACCGAATTCGAAGGGGTCATCGACCTCATTGAAGAGAAGATGCTGCTGTTTACTGAGCAGTCTCTCGGTCAGGAAATCATAGAGAAAGAAATTCCTGCACCTTACATAGAAGAATTCACGGCCGCACGTATGGCACTCATCGAGAAGTTGGCCGACTTCGATGAGAGTGTCATGGAAAAATTTGTTGAAGATACATCGGTATCGAAATCAGAAATATACGCTGCCTTGAGAAAGGCGACGCTGGCGCTGCAGGTGGTGCCGGTCTTGTGCGGAAGTGCCTTTAAAAACAAAGGGGTACAGCCGTTGCTTGACGGAATCATACAGTATCTGCCCTCGCCCTTGGACGTTCCTCCGGTAGCTGGACTTGACCAAAATGGTAACCCTGTTAGCAGGGAAACGGATGCAGGCGGAAAATTTTGCGGCCTTGTATTCAAGCTGATGAGCGATGCCTTCGTCGAGAATTTGGCTTTTATCAGACTGTATTCGGGATGTATCACAGTTGGCGATAAATTATTTAATTCCTGTAAAGGGAAGCAGGAAAAGATCGCCAAGATCCTGAAACTTCATGCCAATAAACGTGAAGAGGTTCCTCAGTTGGCGGCAGGTGACATCGGGGCCATCGTCGGGCTGAAGTTTACGACGACAGGTGATACATTATGCGAAAAAGGGGATTTCATCGTGCTGGAAAGCATGGATTTTCCCGAACCGGTTATCGGTGTTGCAATAGAGCCAAAAAGCAAGGCTGAAGAAAAAAAGCTTGAAGAAACGCTGAAGAAGATAGCACTGGAAGACCCATCCTTTACCATCAGCGTCAATGGCGATACCGGCCAGACAATAATTTCCGGTATGGGCGAGTTGCATTTGGAAATAATTGTTGACCGGTTGGTAAACGACTTCAAAGTTTCTGCCAACATCGGCAAGCCGCAGGTAGCCTACAAAGAAAGTTTGACTGCCAAGGGAAAAGCGGAAGGGAAATTTGACCAGCTGACTGGGGCGAAAGGACAGTACGGGCATGTCGTACTCGAGATCGAACCACTGGGGCGAGGGCAAGGATTCGAGTTCGTCAGCTTGATTGATGATGCACAGATACCTTCAATTTTTCTCGCCGCCATACGGAAAAGCGTCGTTGACAGCCTCGATGCCGGGCCACTGCTCGGGTATCCTCTGACCGATGTCAAAATCAGCCTAGTTGGTGGATCGTATCACGATGACGAGTCGACGGACATGGCCTTTGGTATTTCGACTTCGATGGCGATGCGGCGAGCGGCTTTGGAAGCGAAGCCGGTCCTGCTTGAACCGGTCATGGATCTGGAGGTTGTAACTCCAGAAGAGTATGTGGGTGATGTGATCTCTGATCTGAACAGTAAACGAGCAAAGATCATCGGGGTTGATGCTGCAAGCCATTATCAGATGTTGAAGGCCCATGTTCCATTGTCCGAGATGTTCGGGTACTCAACGGCTTTGCGTTCAGCAACTCAGGGGCGTGCCAATTTTACAATGCAGTTTTTGGAATATAATGTTGTGCCTGCCGCAAAAGCAGAAGCGATAATTAAGAAAATCAGAGGGATATAGAATAAAAATATCGAGGAATAAACATGTCAAAGGAAAAATTTCAAAGGACAAAACCGCATGTCAATGTTGGAACGGTCGGTCATATTGATCATGGCAAGACTACTTTGACTGCAGCTATCACCCGGGTGTTGTCGACGAAGGGAATGGCGAAGTTCACGGACTTCAGTGAGATAGATAAGGCACCGGAGGAGAAGGAGCGTGGGATCACGATCGCGACGGCCCACGTTGAGTATGAGACGACGAAACGGCACTATGCCCATGTGGACTGTCCCGGCCATGCTGACTATATCAAGAACATGATCACCGGTGCGGCGCAGATGGACGGAGCGATTCTGGTGGTCGCGGCCACCGACGGTGCCATGCCCCAGACCCGTGAGCATATTCTCCTTGCCCGCCAGGTAGGTGTTCCGGCTATTGTCGTGTTCCTGAACAAGTGCGACATGGTTGATGACGAGGAACTGATCGAGCTTGTCGAAATGGAACTGCGCGAGTTGCTTGACAAGTATGAATTTCCTGGAGACGATGTACCCTTTGTCAAGGGCTCGGCGTTGAAGGCACTTGAGAATCCCGAGGACGAGGCATCTGCGAAGTGTATCTGGGAGTTGATGGATGCGATCGACACCTACATTCCGGAGCCGGAGCGTGATGTTGCCAAACCTTTCCTGATGCCGATAGAGGATGTCTTCTCGATCTCCGGCCGGGGAACGGTTGCAACTGGAAGGATCGAGCGAGGGGTGATCAAGGTCGGCGAAGAAGTTGAGATTGTCGGTATCAAGCCGACGGTGAAGACGACGGTCACCGGTGTCGAGATGTTCCGTAAGCTACTTGATGAAGGTCGGGCCGGTGACAACATTGGAGCACTGCTTCGAGGGGTGAAACGTGATGAGATCGAGCGCGGTCAGGTCCTGGCGGCGCCGAAATCGATCACGCCGCACACGAAGTTCAAGGCTGAGTGCTATATTCTTGGCAAGGACGAAGGTGGACGTCATACGCCGTTTTTCAATGGCTATCGACCGCAGTTTTATTTCCGGACGACGGATGTTACCGGTGTCGTGACCTTGCCTGAAGGTGTGGAGATGGTCATGCCTGGTGACAATATATCGGTTGATGCCGAGTTGATCACCCCGATCGCGATGGATGCCGGTTTGCGGTTTGCAATCCGCGAGGGTGGCCGGACGGTTGGTGCTGGCGTTATCAGTGAAATAATAGCCTAAATAGGGTGGATGATGATACCTACGGAAAAAATAAGGATACGCTTAAAGGCGTATGACCATAAACTTCTTGATCAGTCTACCTCAGAAATAGTAGAAACTGCGCGACGCACTGGATCTGCGGTTGCAGGACCTATTCCTTTGCCGACGTCTGTTAATAAGTTTTGTGTCTTGAGGTCACCCCATGTCGATAAAAAGTCGCGGGAGCAGTTCGAGATGAGAACTCACCGGAGGTTGCTGGATATTCTTGAGCCAACACAGCAAACTATTGACCTGCTGATGAAATTAGAGCTGTCCGCGGGTGTCGATGTCGAGATAAAACTGCCGTAGTTGGCCGATAAAAAAGCAAAAGAAGAGTCGGGATATATTATGCCAAAGACTATAGGTATTTTAGGGAAAAAAATTGGAATGACCCGGATCTTTGACGAACTGGGAAATGTTGTGCCTGTGACGGTCATTGAGGCTGGTCCCTGCAAGGTACTGCAGGTTAAAAGTGAAAAGACGGATGGATATAATGCCATTCAGGTTGGATTCGTCGAGAAAAAAGCTTCCCGTGTCAACAAGCCGGCGGCTGGACATGCGACCAAGGCAGGTGCGGTCGGATTCTACCATATTCGTGAATTCAGGGTAGTTGATCCTTCCCAGTATATACTGGGGCAGGAAATCTCTCTCGATACCATTCTCCAGACAGGAATGAATGTCGATGTTCAAGGCACCAGCAAAGGACATGGATTTCAAGGTGTAATGAAGCGACATGGTTTCAAGGGCGGTGGAGCCGGACATGGATCAACATTCCATCGAGCTCCTGGTTCGATTGGTTGCAGTGCCTGGCCGAGTCGGGTCGTCAAGGGAAAGAAACTTCCTGGTCGGATGGGCAACAATACGGTCTTGAGGAAAAATGTTGTAGTTGTTGATGTGCGCTCCGAAGAAAACATCGTGTTATTGAAAGGACCGGTTCCGGGGGCTAAAAACGGCCTGTTGAAAATATTTTCAAAGTAAATGATGACGGAACTTGAAGGTTCGAGGAGATAAGAATGTCAACTGTAAATATAGTGAACACCAAAAACGAAAGGGTCGGCGAGATTGAATTAAATGAAAGTATTTTTAATCTCGAAGTGAAAGAATACCTTTTGCATGATGTTGTCCGAATGCAGCTTGCAGGACGCAGGGCCGGCACTGCGTGTACAAAAACTCGAGTTGAGGTTAGTGGCGGTGGGGCTAAACCTTGGAGGCAAAAAGGTACTGGCCGGGCCAGAGCTGGAAGTCGAAGGTCTCCCTTGTGGAGAGGTGGAGGGGTTATCTTTGGTCCGAAACCGCGTGACTATAGTTTCAAGCTTAACAAAAAAGTAAAAAAACAAGCTCTTGCCATGGCCATGAGTGCTCGATTCCAGGAAGGTAATCTTGTCGTTCTTGATGATTTTTCGATGGAAGTTATCAAAACCAAGGATTTCGTTGATGTTATGAAGGTTCTGAATATCGAGAACGGTCTGATCATTGCCGAAGGAGCCAGCGACAATCTCAACAAATCAGCACGCAATGTAAATGGGTTCAAGATTTTACCGAGTGAAGGGCTGAATGTCTACGATATATTGTTGCACAAGAAACTTGTCCTCGTGCAACCAGTAATAGAGAACCTTGAAAAGAGGTTGATAGCATGAAAAATATTTACGGCGTATTGATGGGCCCCAGGTTGACTGAAAAAGCAAATCAGTTGCAGGAATCGCATGGGAAAATAGTGTTTAGAGTTCGACCTGAAGCTAATAAAATAGAGATCAAGAACGCAGTCGAAGAAATGTTTAAAGTCAAAGTAAAGAGCATAACGACTGCCAATATGCATGGAAAACGAAAGCGGGTTGGTAAATTCATAGGTATAACGAAAGATTGGAAAAAGGCCTATGTTACCTTGTCGGAAGGAAAGATCAATTTTGCCGATGAACTGTAATTTTCGATACACAGTTTACGTGCATAGAAGTTCTTTTGAGATTCTATCAAATTATTGATGATGGAGCGATTGGGAAATCATGGCTATTAAAACATATAAACCTACGTCGGCCGGAAAAAGGCATCACGTTTCGACAATGAGTCCAGAACTGTCGCAATGTCGTCCTGAAAAGGCTCTTGTTGTAAGCCTGTCGAAATCCGGAGGAAGAAACAACTATGGACGGGTTACTGCACGACATATAGGCGGCGGCCATAAGCGCAAATACCGAATTATAGACTTCAAGAGAAATAAAATTGACATTGCCGCGAAGGTGATCTCCATTGAATATGATCCGAACAGGTCGGCAAATATAGCATTGTTGAGTTATCTAGATGGAGAAAAAACATACATTCTCTCACCCGATGGAATTGCTGTAGGCGATCAGATCGTTGCCGGTGACAATGTAGACATTCAGCCCGGTAATTGTTTACCAATGGCAAACATTCCGCTTGGCACGATTATTCATAATATCGAAATGAAAATCGGAAAAGGGGCTCAGCTCGTTCGCAGTGCAGGATCTGCAGCGCAGCTTATGGCCAAGGAAGGACAGTATGTCCTCGTTCGGTTACCGTCAGGAGAGGTGAGGAAATTCAACCGGCTCTGCCGAGCATGCATTGGTCAGGTTGGAAATCGGGAGCACGAAAGTAAAAAACTTGGGAAAGCCGGTCGTGCCCGATGGGCCGGAAAGAGACCGCATGTGCGCGGTGTTGCCATGAATCCGGTAGATCATCCGATGGGCGGTGGCGAAGGCAAGAGTTCCGGCGGGCGACATCCCTGTACTCCATGGGGGTATCCGACCAAGGGATACAAGACCAGGAAGAATACATCTTCTGATAAATTTATAGTCAAGAAGAGATCTTAATACGAAAGGAGTGAATAATGTCACGCTCAGTTAGAAAAGGGCCTTTTATTGACGAGCATGTTATGAAAAAGGTCGAGCAGGCAATAGACAGCGGCTCTCGGAAGGTTATTAAAACCTGGTCGAGGCGATCAGATATTATTCCGGAAATGGTCGGCCTGACATTTGCAGTGCATAACGGGAAAAAGTTCATCCCGGTGTTTATATCTGAAAACATGGTAGGACACAAATTAGGAGAGTTTTCTCCGACGCGAACCTATTATGGGCATTCTGCCGATAAGAAAGGTAAAAAATAAAAGATAATTTCGGTTCTCAGGCAGAACTCTTTAGGAGTAAATACTATGGAAGCAAAAGCCGTAGGAAAATATATTAGAATATCACCACAGAAAGCACGATTGGTAGCAGATGTGGTAAGGGGAATGGCAGTCGATAAGGCAATAACGACGCTTCGGTTTATGCCGAAAAAAGGTGCCGG
>Ga0209066_10006148_pt1 | contig 12368 bp, 10 predicted proteins | sample All_14_2_FD_187198 | JGI IMG/M metagenome (GOLD analysis project Ga0209066, IMG submission 187198) | Freshwater microbial communities in response to fracking from Pennsylvania, USA - Allegheny Zone_MetaG_DW_15 (SPAdes) (version 2) ...
TGCAACAGCCTGGTCTTCGAGTTCGCCCGGTTTATCGTGGAACTCCACCCCAAGACCATGGTCATGGAGGAAGTGCCGGCCATCCTGGATATGGTCACACCCGAAGGCCTGCCCGTGGTCGAAGCCTTCTGCCGCATCCTGCAGGACGGCGGATTCGACGAACTCGACAGCATCCGGCGCTGCCTCGCCCAACAGACGGGCCGGGTTGGGCTGCTGCGCAAGGGCAAGGGTCAGCCCAGGAGGGAAGAGGCGGAGAAGGCCGGGAAGGCCACGTCCAACCAGATCGACATGTTTGAGGCCACAGCGAGTGAATTAGTCACTGCGGACGTTGGAGGCGGAGCATGAGCAAGCGCAGCCCATCCCCCACCACCCGGCAATACAGCGCCTTCCAGCATGCCTATGCTGTGTTCAATTCCGAGCTGTTCGGCGACACCCTGCCCGATTGCCTGATCACCATGCAGCGCCAGGCCCATTGCTGCGGCTATTTCAGCGCCGAGCAGTTCACCAGCCCGACCGGGACCGCAACCACGGACGAAATCGCCATCAATCCGCACTATCTCACCACGCTTGGGGTGCTGCATGGCCTGCAAACCCTGGTGCATGAGATGGTGCATCTCTGGCAACATCACCACGGCAAGCCCGGCCGGGGGCGCTATCACAATGCCGAATGGGCCGCGAAGATGGAAAGCATAGGCCTGATGCCGTCCAGTACCGGGGAGCCGGGCGGCAAACGTACCGGCGACCGCATGTCGGATTATCCCATCCCCGGCGGGCGGTTCGAGAAGGTGGCGGAAATCCTGCTCGCCACCGCCTTCCAAATCCCCTGGGTGGATCGCCACTTGCCCGACACCGGCCAGGCCGGAGCCGAGGAGGGCGAGACCGGCGACGGCGACACCACCGCGAAACCAAAAAGCAAAATCAAATACACCCATGCCTGCGAACAGAGCGGGGAAGCGAATCTCTGGGGAAAGCCTGATTTGGCAGTGGCTTGCGCCCATTGCGGCCAGCGATACGAACCCGCCGAAGCCGCATCATGACACCGCGATTTTGTATCGTACGATCCAGCGGAATGGATCGTACGATACAATTTCAGGTCAATTGCGATTGAAGCGGGTCGGCGTCATAAGCGCGTCATGGCGCTGAAGAACGGCTTCCACTTCCTGGACCACGCGATAGGGCGACGCGCCGAACATCACCTCAAAGGTCTCAATGCCGACGCGGTCAAGCGCCGCGAATTTAACCCGGTCCCGATCACGGGCGTTGCCCTGATAGTGCCCACTCCCCTGATATTCCAGGACAACCACCGGATGACCATTTCGGTCGATCACCAGAAAATCGACCCGTTTACTATTGATCGACCTGTAGGCTTGGTCATCCATGCGTTTGCGTTCTATGTCGGGCTCTTTCTTTGGGGTCTTCATGAAGCTGCCCATACACACTTCGGCCAGCAACCGATAGCCACCACGCCGGTTGAGCAGATGCTCCTCAAGCCCGCGAAAGACCGTGCGATAGGCCTCAGCGTTAATCGGTGGCATCGTGTAGAAACGCCCTTGCTTCACAAACCGCAACTGGTTCAACGGATCGCTTACGTCGTTTGCTTCGGCTTCCATCTTTCTCATGAAGCCCCCGGCCTTAAGCCAGACATAGACAATTCCGGCCCCGACCAGGCCGCCGAGAATTTGGTCAAACAACATCATACAGTCCCCCCGCAGCATGTCCGGTTAGGCAGCCGCCTTTGGCTCCGGCCGCCCAAGCTTCGCTTCTCCTCCACCCGGCCAGGCCGAATGCAGGTAGACGTAGAAGGAAGCCCAGCCCCCAGGCCTGAGCTTGATCTCCACGTCCTCGCCCCGGCGCTCATGAGGAATGGGCGTCAGAACGATATTCTCGACCAGTTCGGCCAGCGACTGACGCACGGGCACCGCCATCCGGCGATCCAGCAATGTGGCCGAGATCACGGTCAGCGCTTCGGCCATCCGCTTCTTGATGGCCCGTTCTGAGAGATCGATGTTCGGAACTGGCGGATAATCGAGCAAGTCATCAATCTCAGCCTGAATAGCTGCGATGCGTTGCGCGGCGCTCTTAGATGGTGCCCCCTGCTCCACCAGGTCGAGGAGATGGGTCATCCGCTTGTTGAGCTGGTCGATCTTGCGGCGACGCGCCCGCTCCTCCTGCAATTTCGTTTCGATCAGCGCCAGGATTTGCGCTCGAAGGTTCTTCTCCTCGTGCAGTGAGCCGATGAGCCTTACAAACAGCCTGTCGCCGAGCGCCTGTGTTGTTGTGCCACGCGCATTCGTGCAGGTCTTAGAACGGCGGTTGTTCTCGCAGACATATCGCCCCTTTTGCGCCAGGCTCTTCAAACCGCCACAGGCACCGCAGAAAACAAGCCCCGTCAGGGCATAGGCGATGCCTCTCGGCTCATGGGGAACCTTTGAATGCCGGCGGCCAGGCTTGGCGCGTTCCGCCGGCTTGTTCCGTCGTCTGGACGCATGGGCACGCTCCCAGAGTTCATCGTCTATGATTCTCAGCTCGGGAACCGGCGTTCGAATCCATTCGGCTTGTGGGTTCACCACGTAACGGCTTCGGCCGGTCTGTGGATCTGTCACCTTGCGGGTGCGATTATAGACCAGTTCCCCCCGATACAGTTCGTTCTGAAGGATGCCAGTCCCCCGTCCAGGCGTCCCAAGAATACTGGTCAGGCCCCAGCGCCCGCCCGATGGCGCCGGCACACCTTCATCATTGAGCAGTTTCATCACGGAGCGGGCCGGGATGCCATCGGCCAGCGCGGTGAAGATACGGCGAACCACTTCGGCTTCCGGCTCGTGGATGGTTCGCAGCCCATTAATATAATTGCCCCGATCATCCAGCACGCCGCGCAGCACGCGATAGCCGAAGCTGACACTGGCGGGCGCACGCCCCGACGCCGCGCGTGACTTGTGGGCGCGGCGCACCTTGTCGCGCATGTCCCGCAGGAAAAGGGCGTTCATCGTTCCCTTGAAGCCGACATGCACTTCGCCAACTTCGCCCTCATGGGCGGTGTAGATACGAACCCTTTCATTGGAGCAAAGATTGAAGATGCGCGCCATGTCGCTCAGATTTCGACTGATCCGGTCCAGCCCCTCTGAAACAACCACATCCAACTCACCATTCAGGATGCGGTCCAGCAGGTCCAGCAGGCCCGGACGCTCCATAGTGACGCCGGAGATTGCCGCATCCTCATAGACACCGACGATCTCGGCTCCTGGAAAGTGCTGCTCGATCAGCTTTCGACAGACATAGACTTGGTCGGCAAGCGATGCCGGATTCTGGAGGTCTGTCGAATAGCGCGCGTAAATGGCAATCCGATACTCTTCGGCCATGGTCCCTTGATACGTTCCTTGGTGTGAGGGCGCCCCTGGCTGATCCTATGTTGCACTGCCATTTTGCGACAACCCAGATTCAATATAACGTGCTGGTTGTGTGTTATGACGAAATGGACTAAATGTGAAGTCCCTGAAAACAAATGGTATTCCGGTATATTCCGGGGCTTTCCGCCATGATCCGCGGTTTTCCGCATTGCACACAGCTGAGCCGGAATTTTCCACGTCGTTAGTGGGGCAGGATAGAGGAACGTGGTACATTTGGTCCCACCTTCCTACCTGCCTTACTCGCAAGCTGACGCTCGCTCGACGGGAACTTGCATTGACGTTAAACTTCATCGCGAGAGCCTGTTTCTTTTATCGCATGTGGAATCCGTGCCCTTATGTCCTTTGCAGCCGCCACTGCCGCAGCCAGCAGTTCATTTGCCGGATGGGTGGCCACCCAGATCTACGGTCATGGCTTGGCAAGGCTTCAGCGTTGGCTCTTAAAGCGTAAGGTTCTGAAGGCCATTGAGCTATCGATAGCTGAATTGCTGCGGCGCATGCCTGAGCTTGACCGCGCTGAAGCCGTAGTTGAACTAGCTCCTACGTTGGAAAATGAGCTTAGAAAGTTAGTAACTGCCAGTGAAGAAGCCGATGCAAGTGCGATTGGAGACGTGTTGATACATGGCGTTCCATTCACGACGCAGCCGCGCATAGTGGTGGGTGAACTACTCCTCGACATTCTTCTCAGGGAACTGATGAAGCTTCCTGAGCTCTATCTTCTTCTAAATACGCGAATGACCCATGATATACTGCGGCGAGTGAGGCAGCTACACGACCAAGGGTCCAGTGAAGACGCCGATATCCCTCCACCTCTTTCCCAGCCAGACCAGCTGCGTTTAGAGAGTTTAGCGCTCGAACGCGCGCCACAGCTCCTGGATTGGCCGCAGACCCTTCCCTCAGGCGGCTGGCTAGAACGACCGGAACTTGAACAAATCCTTGGGAAAATTAAGTCTGTCGATCATTCCTCCACCGTACTGCTTGGCTTGCCTGGTGCAGGGAAAAGCGCCCTGCTGGCCCGATTAGGGCGTGCGCTTCAGCAAGAGCCCGATACGACCGTGTTCGGCATTAAGGCCGATCAACTGGAAACACATGTTGATGACGAAATCAGCCTTGCAGCTAGCCAGGGTTTAGAAGGGATATTTAGCGATCTCCTACTACGCTTGTCCCAATCCACACGGGTTATCCTGCTTCTTGATCAGCTCGATGCGCTTGCGGATCTCGCGGACCTGACAAGCCGACGCCTATCCGTCTTGCTAGAGGTTAGCGCTAAGCTTGCAGGTGCGCCAAACCTCCACATTGTTGCGTCGGCAAGAACTTTCGAATTCCACCATGATCCTCGATTCGCTGACATAGCACCCGGCCACGAGGTCACACTTGCTCTGCCGGAATGGCAGTCAGCTTCGACGGTGCTGCGGAAAGAGGGCATCCAGACGGATAACTGGCCAGCCGATAGAAAAGAGGCGATGCGAGTACCTCAAACGCTTGCGACGTTTCTTCTGCTCGCAAGCGACCTGGGAGACCCAACCAAGGTATCGATGAATTACCACGGCATGCTGGATCAAGTTTGGCAGACGCGTTTGCCCAAGCCATCCACGCGCGCGCTCATAGGGGAAATCGCCCAGCGAATGTTGCAGGAAGAAGCATTCTATACACCAACCATGCGATGGACCGAGAGCAGCAACGAACTAGCCGACGCCATACAGGCTGGCATTTTGATCCGTTCGCCGGATGGTCTCCGCATTTCCTTTCGCCATCAAACGCTGTTCGATCATGCTGTCGCCCTCGCATTTGTTTCAGGCGGTATGTCCGTGAGCCGGTACGTCTCGGGACACCAGGACTCGCTATTTCTACGCCCCCGGCTATGGAGCATTCTCACATATCTTCGCGATGCAGACCCCGTGACATACCGGCGAGAGTTGGGCAGCATCTGGACGCTCCCCCAATTGCGCCTGCACATCCAATATCTGATAGTGGATTTTCTTGGGTCGCAATCAGCACCGTGGGCAGAAGAATGCCAGATCGCCCTTCCCTGCTTTCATGATCAAAAGCTCGTGGTGAAAGCTGCCCAGGCAGTGGCCGGGCAAAGGGGCTGGTTTGCATTATACAGCCAGGATCACCTTCCGGACGTGATGCGCGGTGATGAACGGCGACAGAATATGGCCGCCTTGCTACTCAGGCGAGCCATTCCCTTTGCGCGGGGTGAAGTGCTGGAGCTCTGCAAGACCTATTGGTGGCAGGACCAGCATTCCTGGGCTGTCTATTCTGTGCTGCGCGAAATTTCCGATTGGACAGAGGAGGCTATCAAGTTGGCTTCCGCGCTCACCCAATCCAGCAATCTACACGATTTCGCAATCTGTCACCTAGCCACGCAGATTGCTGTAACTCATCCTGAGGAAGCCGTCAGAATAGGTGTCAAAAGGCTTCTCTGGCGTTCTCAGCAGCCAGACCAGGATCTAAAAACCCTTGCGGATAGCCATGGTTGGCATGACTTGCCCACTCTTGGAGTTGCCGCGCCAAACCTATTTCTAAAGTTGAGCATAGAATGGTTTTCTACACAATTACAGAATCTTAGTTGGAAAAACCCTTCTTATCCAGCACGGCTCGCCCGTTCCAAGCTGTTCGTTTCGCTGGCTGACGAAGGAAACGCCAGAGAGAATGACATCGTTGCTGCATTTTTGGCGGTGTTGCAGGAGGTGGCACGGCAAAGCCCCGATCAATTTGCTGAGCTGGCAGCCCCGTTGCTCGCTGCAAACGTAGACGTTGGCCACAGAATGTACGCGCGAGCAATTGACACCTTAGCCACCGAACGGCCGGACCTTGCGGTACAATTCTTAGCTTCCGATCAAAGGCACCTGCATCTTGGCCCGCCCAGCGCCCCGCATCTCGAAACACGCAGGATTATCGCTGCCATCTCACGCAGTCAGAAACAAGTCTTTATCGAGCAAACGTTCAAATTGATTGATGACTGGATGCCGCCTCGACCGAATTGGTACGATGACAAACCAGCCGAGGAGAAAAGAGATTGGCTAATGCGCCATCTGAGAAGCAAGCTCCAGCTTTTCCGAGCACTTGCGCCGGAGCAGTTGACCGCCGAACAGCGAAGCAAGATTGCATCTGAAGGCCGGCGATTTCCAGATTTGGCTGCGGAACCGCACGACGACCTGGATTACATGCTCTCAGCAAGCACTAGCCAGATGTCGGCATCAGACATGCAGAAGGCATCGGATGATGACATTGTGGCATTTCTCACAGAGCACATTTTAGCGCCAACGGAGAAGGACCGCCGAGCCGACCGCGACCGCCACATCTATGCCAACGTATTTGCAAAATTTGCGGAAGAGGCTCCAGAACGCGCCAAGGCGATTAGCCAGAGGCTTCCCGACGGCATGGAACCGCTTCCAATCTATGCACTGCGAGGAATAGCAGGAGGCTGCACATCGGCAAGCTTCTTGGATTGGGTGAAGGATCAAATCAAGCGCGGACAAACCAGCTCCGAGTTCCTCAAAAGTGCAGCATCCGCCATACAAGGGTTGATCAAAAAGCCAGATGGCCTGCCAGACGACGCGATCCAGCTATTCTCTAACGCCTTGCGGGACGATACTGGTGAACCAACTGCAGCTCGTGTGGAACGAAATCGAGACGATAACGCTCCCATGGCTAAGTCAGTTCTTTGGAGCGAGGGTCGCCATTCCTTTTACGTGCCGCACGGAAACCACGAACTCCTCGCAGCGATCTGGCGCGGAACTCTGCTACGGGAGCCCTGCGCCATTGACGAAGGCATAAAGATCGTTCTCAGCCATGCCCAGCAACATGAAGAGCGCATCGAAACATGGAGCCATTTTGCAGGATTCGATTCGCAGCATCTTGTGCACGGTGACCCCAAGCTAGCGGTTGAACTAATCGACACCCTTTTTAATCGCTTTCCTCTTCTGCTGCACGAGCAAGAGGCCGTCATGATGGTCGCGCACACATGGCAATGGGCCGATGAAAGTATCTATCTAAAATGGGCGCGTGCCTTCTCCGAAGGCGGCTGGGAGCTGGGCAAACAGGCATTCGCCGAATTGATCACCTTGCGGCATCTGCTGGAGCCGTCGTCGGCGCTATTCCAGAAGGAAATTGAGATCCTATTTGACGGAGAATACTCGAAGGGCATGCTCGGTATAGCTTTCTGCGCCGCCCGTTTGTGGCGGGAAGCGAGAGCGCGGACCGACGCAACTGCACTGTTGGTGCGATTATGCTCCATCGAGGATGAAGACATATCCAAAGCTATTGTCGGGGCTTTTCATCGCTCCGGGCGCTTAAGCGGCGATAGGGCTACAAGGTCCCTCCTTGAGGCAATGGCGGAACATAGCGTGCTGAAGCGAGCGGCACCCGACCATAACCTACTCGAGGGGCTAGTCGATATCGTCTCCAGCTGCCCCGAAAATGCCTACCGAATTGCCGTGGAAATCATTGAATCGGTTGGCACGGACTTAGGAGACACCCGAACCCGTTGGCCTGGCGATGTTGCCTCTCTCATCCATGTTTCTGTCGCGCTCCAACGACAAGGCGAGCCATGGAGGGCGAAGGGGCTGGAATTGTTCGAACGCATGTTGGAAGTCGAGGCCGACGGTATTCACAGTGTGCTTGATGAACTCGACGGAAAGGTTCGCCCCGCAATCGCGCCGCTTCCTAGACGCCTTCGAAGAGTAAGAAGATCGCGGAAGCGCAGTAGTGATAATTAGGGCAGTTCGGGAACGCGATTCCACCAGGGTATTGGGGGAGGAGAATGGGGCTATCCATCGATAGTTTTACTATCGCCGACCTGCGCATTCAGGGGATTTCTTTGCGGCAGATTCTCGGTGCCTATGAGCTTATGATAGGCTTGGACATAACCATGCCGCCTTCTGCTCAATCACCCTCCTCTTCGGCCACGATTTATAGCGCTCGCGTTCACGTCAAGGGAGAAATGGGAGAGGCTTACATCGGTTGGGCAACGCCTGAACGCCCGATCGAGATTCGTCCAACCCAATATCAAGGCCGCCTCACCCCTGGATTGACCGTTCCCATTCAGCCAAATCAACTCGCCGCTCTCGACGCTCTTCGCGGGATGGGTGACCTTTCATTCACGCTAACATTCTACGGCGCGGGAACAGGGAGCGTCGGACACCAGTCAATCAGCGAGCGTACCACGCATCCCGTCCCCCGGTCCGAATGGATCAAACAGCTCGGCAGCTGTGGCGCGCGTAGCATCCTACTCTTCGAGGTTCCCCTGCCCTTGGTGGAAAACGGAAGCGAACGGCACCCTATCGCGGACCACCTTCGTCTAGCTGAAGAGCGGTTTCGAAATGGGGACTATATCGGCAGTGTAGCGGCATGCCGCACCGTCATGGAGGAGCTCGGAACCCATAAACTCGGGACGGCTTCCAATCTGAACCAGGCGCTCACTTCGCTCGCTAACGACCGAACAAAACAGCAGAAGCCTGAGCGCGAAGCGGCACTTTGGGCTTGCCTGCGGCACTACACACATCTCGCCCATCACGGGAACAGCGAGGGCGGCACCGACACATATACCCGTGGAGAAGCGCAGATGGCGCTGACCCTTGCCGCCGCATTCGTGGCTCGTTCACAAGAATGATACTCAATAGGTTTCAACACAGCTGACCATGACGATGCTTTCACACTATACTAGCCGAGCAGGGCTGGAGGGCATTCTCGATACAGAGACGCTGTGGGCAACCAATTTCCTTGAACTCAATGACAGCTCTGAATTTTTCTTCGCTTGGGAAGCCCTTCAGCGTCATGCGGCAGCATATTTAAAGGCCCGGATACCCGACGACCTCAAGCAAGGTGGGAATGCAAATGACGCCACCCTGGCATGTGTTATGGCCGAGGTCCGCACCGCCTTTGCGTCTTCAGCGCCGAATTCGGGACATCTTTACGTCACATCCTTCGCCAGGGCGGGGAACGAAGACCAGGAGCGCAGAGGGATTCTCACGCTCTGGGATCGCTACACGAAATTTGAGGGATACTGCTTACAGTTTCTCAAGCGTGATATCGAGCACAAGCTTAAATTGGAGCTGACGAGGGGGAGTTACTCATCGGCGGGGCTCGCCGAGGTCACCTATGGCCTTGATGAAACCACATCAGAATTCAGGATCCTCAGTCGGCAACTTGGAGAGCATTGGCTTCTCCTGGCAGCACGCATTATCCGCGATAGCCGGATTTCCCCAGATTATCGGAACCATTGGCCGGAGAGCTTTCTGGTACGAAATATCATGGAATTTTGTGCAAGGCACAAAGACCCTTGCTTTGAAGATGAACGGGAAATTCGCGTATTCCTCTATCCTGCCGACCGGGCAGAGGCGCGCGTTTTTACCGGCATCGCCGGTGTGAAGAAGATTCGGACTACACCCTCGGGCAAACGCTTTTTGGCAGTTGGAGAGTTCTGGAGACCGGGGATTATTCCCAGTCGCATCATAGTTGGGCCGAAGGCCGACCCTGGAATAGAGGGCCTCCTAGCCAAATTTAACCTTCCACCTGTTATCGCTCCATCGAATTTGCCTATTGCGTAGCAGATCACTGGCTCGGTCTGAACCGCTCCTGGTTTGCCGGCGGCCCCAACGCCTGAAAGGTGAAACTCTTCACCCGTCTCCCCGTGATCGGGGTCTCATGGTCTTTCCGCGCGGGGTAGCGGCCCGCGTCGTCCGGTCAAGGGTATGCCCGCACCACCCCTGCGGGGCCGTGTTGCCCCTGTGACCGGCCTCCTGCTGCGGCCCGCCTCTCTCCTGCGCGTCCATGTGGACCACCGATCCAGGAAAAGGAGACGATCATGAAGCTTCTCACACAATTGCAGTTGGGGCAGCTCATCCAGAACGGCCAGGCCAATGCCGAACGCATCGCCGATGACGGCAGGACGATAGATTTCCAACCCGTGGTGAAGCTGTTCACCCCCTGGGGTGCTGCCACCTGGCTGTTGACCGAGGTTGATCCCGAAGAGCCGGACCTTGCCTTCGGCCTGTGCGATCTGGGCATGGGCGAACCCGAGATCGGCTCGGTCCGCCTGTCGGAGATTGCCGCACTGCGCGGGCCGTTCGGGTTGACGGCAGAAAGAGATTTGCATTTCAAACCCACGGCCACTCTGACAGCCTATGCCGATGCAGCCAAGGAGCACGGGCGGATCGTCGCCTGAATGGAACGCGTTGGGCCGGTCCCCCATGCGGGGCCGGCTCGAAACTCCTTCGTGACGGCAACCGATTATGGCTCTTGATGCCATAATGCTATTATGGTACAGGGAACCATATGAAAGCGACATGCATCTTCCGTGACCGGATGGATTATCCCGATGGGGCGATCATCGAGATGGTCATCTGGCAGGTTCCCAGGCCAGTGCCGGGCAGTGGGCATAGCCTCAAATACAGCCTGTTCTACGGCTATCCTGGGGAGCGTGTCGTTGGATACGATAACGAACGAGGCAAAGGCGATCATCGCCACCTGGGCAACGTGGAAGACACATATCTGTTTACGAGCGTCGAAGCCCTGATCGCCGATTTCCTGGCGGACGTGAAACGCATACGAGGTGACCTATGAGCAAGAATGTCAAAGTCCATATCGGTACGCCGGAAGACATGGGGAAGCGCTTTGTCGAGGCTTGGCACCATGCCGAACGCGGCGAGGCCGTGGACGAGACCCATGTCACCTTTCACGACCTGCCGTCTCTGCTGGCGGCGCTGACGCCGAAGCGGCTCGACCTTCTGCGCTATGTCCGCCATCACGAGGTGCGGAATGTCCGCACCCTCGCGGCCGACCTACACCGCGACTACAAGAATGTGCACCGCGATGTGGAAGCGCTGAGTAAGCTCGGCCTGCTTGATCGCTCAAACGATCAGGTCGTGGCTCCGTATGCCGAGGTGGATGCGAGGTTCGTGCTTTGAGAGCGGCCACATGGCTGCTGACCGAGGTTGATCCGGAAGACCCGACCACCTTTGTCTACGGCCTGTGTAAGCTGGGCATGGGCGAACCCAAGATCGGTTCGGTGCGCCCATCGGTGGCCGCGCCTAAGTGGCAGTGACCTGCCCTGGAACTTTCATCCAATCGTAAGTAGAGCCTTGGGCGAAGTTACGCCGTGGGGCGCGGTCGGGACGGTTCACCCAGCTCAAGAACGAACCAGAGGCGTTGCAGGCTGGCGCCAAGTGAAATTCTAATTTCTGAGCAGACTTGAAAACATACTTACGAGATCGCTGTCGCCAAACTCTTCATCGTTTCGACGTATCGATGGCGAAAATCCAGTGCTGCGTTCTTCGTGACGAGACTCTTCAATTTTAGATAGCCGTTCATAGACCACCGACTTTGCCATTTCTGGATCGCGTCCAGTGAGCTTTGCTAACGCGTCCAGGTAATCCAGATGTTCCGAAAGGCTACTTTCGGTATCCAGATGCGAAATAGCTTCACTGGTGTCTGAAAACTCATACTCTATTGCGCCGTCCAAGGCGGCTGCGGCAGGAGCAGAAAGTGTCTCAGACATATACTCCTGAACATTCTCCGTAACGGTAACTAGTTCGTCTGGTGGAAGCCCATCTTCAATGACCTTTATCAAGCGCGCTTCTATAGCTTTCAGAAGTCCTTGTTTCGGGGAAACACCATCGTCAACAAATTTGCTTACCCACCAATGAAGGTGTGGGAGGTCTCGACCATCCTGCCATGATATCAAATGCAGTGTACTGGTGGACAGCACAGAGAGAGCCTTTGAACCGCGCCGGGTTTGCCGGAGACCTCAACTCGTGAGAAGTAGGGTCTATGACAAGCAAAACGACGAACAAATTCTCTCCTGAAGTCCGCGCCCGGGCCGTTCGAATGGTGGTGGAGCATGAAGCCGAGCATCCGTCCCGTTGGGCGGCGGTATCTTCGATTGCCGCCAAGATCGGCTGCTCGGCACACACGCTCAATGAATGGGTGAAGAAGGCAGAGGTCGACAGCGGCAAGCGGGCT
>Ga0209066_10006149_pt1 | contig 12367 bp, 8 predicted proteins | sample All_14_2_FD_187198 | JGI IMG/M metagenome (GOLD analysis project Ga0209066, IMG submission 187198) | Freshwater microbial communities in response to fracking from Pennsylvania, USA - Allegheny Zone_MetaG_DW_15 (SPAdes) (version 2) ...
TCGCGCTCGTCCTCGATCTTCCGACCTGCCGCCATCGTTCGCCTCCGCGACGAGGCTGCGTGGGTCGGTGGAGGCGGTCACCCCGGCGTCGCTGATGGGTCACGATGCCAATCGACGCAAGAATCCACGCCCTGTTCACGATGCTAGACAACGTTCTAGAGGGCGCGCTGAAGCCCCGTCTAGTGATGACCGCCGAACTGGGGCGCTACGCAATCGGCCAACCCGGGCATCCCGATCCATGGAACGCTGACTTCGGAGCCCACGTGATGCAGTTTCCGCCAAAGCTTGAGCCCGCGTTTCGACTGATGCTCCGCGACCCCGAGTTTCAGATCCCGACCAACCAATGGCGAAACATTGCCGCGCACAAGGGTTATGCGACGCGGTCTTCGCGGACCTTGACCGTGACCTACGGCAGGCCACCGAGAACTCGCTCCCTTACGTTTGCGGCGCTGCGGCGCACGCTTGGCTGGGCAACTCGCATGCACGTCGCTGTGCGACTGGCCTTAGTGATCTTTCAACTCGACAATTTTGACCGACTTCTCGCTGGAGGGCTGGATACGAACGCGTCGCTGTCGCTCAGTGCCAGCTTGCTGCGCCTGTCGCATGCGCTTCGCACAGTCGGCTATGAAGCGCGGACCACGAGTTCTCAGAACCGAACGTTGACACTCGCGGCCGTCGACCTCCGCCACCGCCCTATACACGAGGCAATCATACACCTGTCGCAACTGCTTGATCAGCTTGCCTGCGCCGTGCATGGCGACTTCGCAACGAGGGGACTCTATGGCCGTGTCGCGATCGAGTTGCAACGAGCAGACGGGGCGATACTCGCGGTCGCGTCGGTCGATATCGCGCGCGCGATCGCCTGGACGAAAGGCAAGGTTGGCCAAGGGGAGTACGTGGATTCCATCATGTTCACGGTCGAGCGATCAGGATAGGCTCCGCGTGTTTGTGCAGATCCTCCAGATGTCATTCGAACGCGCAACAGCGAGGTCAGACCTGCCAAGGTTCCCGCATCCAACTTTTCACCATCGCACCCAACCACGACGCGCAACGCTTGGATAGCGGCGACATGGATACTTCCAACCGACCTCCCGTCGACGTCGTCGAGCGAGAAGGCGCTTCGTTCGAGGCAGTGCTCGCGCTCTATCGAAAGAACCGCCGAACCCTGGGCTTCCTTCCCATCGGTGCGTTCGAGCAGTGCGCCGACGAAGGTCGACTGCTCGCGGCAACCGTCGACGGCCAAGTAGCGGGCTATGCGGCGTACCGAGTGGCCCTCCGGGCGGCCGCCCTGGTTCACCTTTGCGTGGACGAGACTCACCGTGGCAAGGGTGTCGCCAGAGCCCTTCTCGACGAGCTGCTCCGCGACACGTGCGAACTGGATGTCGTTCGTCTGCGGTGCCGACGGGAGTACCACGCGAATGAGCTGTGGCCTCGCTACGGGTTCGTCTGCGTCGGCGAACGTCCCGGACGCGGGAAGGACCGCGCTCCGCTGCTTGTCTGGAAGCGTTCGCGAGTCGATGACGCGCCGTTGCTGTCGCGCCTGCAAGAGGACGAGGTCGGCGAGAAGTGGAAGGTCGTCGTCGATGCCAACGTGTTCCTCGACTTCGAAGCCGAGGGCGAGCACGGGGCGGAAAGCAAGAGCTTGCTGGCGGACTGGCTCGCCGACGAGATCGCCGTGCACGTAACGGCCGAGCTTGCGAACGAGATCGTACGGCACGCAGATCCGGCCGTGCGGGCGCGTCACAGGAGCGAGATAGCTTCCTACCCGATGCTACGAGCGACGCCCGATGAACACCGACGCTTGGTCGATGCCATCGACCAGGTGCTCCCGGAAGCGCGAACGGAGTCGGACGGCTCGGACCGACGACAACTCGCCCACGCCGTCGGCGGCGGCGCAGACTTCTTCGTCACGCGAGACGAAGTGCTGCTCCGATTCGCCGATGCGATTCAGCACGCCTTTCGCGTTACGGTCCTTCGGCCGACGGACTTGATTCGTCGGATTCATACAGACTACGACCCGGTCAGCTACGCGCCGACGAGGGTCGCTGGAACGCAGATCCGAGAACGTGCGCCGAGGAGCGAGTCGGAGATCTTGCCGTTCCAACGGTTCGCCCGGGGCGAATCGAAGGCTGAGTACCTGGCAGTCTGTCGGCGATTGCTTGCGGATCCCACGGGCATACGGACTCGCGTCATCTCCTCGGCGGACGGCGACCCCATCATGCTCTACGCGCTCGACGAGCAACCGTCAGACGGCGCGCGTCAAGTCGTTCTACTTCGAGCGCTGAACCACCCGCTCGCACCGACCCTGGTGCGACGAGTCATCGCCGACCTCATCGTGCTCGAGTCCGATGCGGTGAGTGCGGTCAGGTGCAGTGACACGGGCGACCCTGTCGTAGACCAATGCCTTGATGATCTGGGGTTCACCAGAGACGAGGCGGGCTACCTCAAGCGAATCTACCGCGGGCTCCTTCCCCTACAGGATGTTCACGCGCTCGTGCCGGAATCGACGACCTGGAACATCCAGGCGGTCGAGCGTCGGCTCTGGCCACTGAAGGTCGAAGGGCCCGATGCGCCGGCGACCTACATCGTTCCGATTCGACCGAACTGGGCAAAGAGTCTCTTCGATACCGAGTTGGCCAGCCTGGATTTGTTCGGAGCAGAGCACGCGGTCGCCCTCGCGTTGGAGAACGCCTTCTACTCAGGGTCGCCCGTTCAGCTTCCGGAGGGCTCTCGAATCCTCTGGTACGTGAGCGGCAAGGAGCATGAGCGCGTCGCGCAGGTTCGCGCTTGCTCGCTCGTGTTGGAGTCCGTGCGCGACCGAGCCCGCAGTGTATTCCGCCGCTTTCGGCGTCTCGGCGTCTACACCTGGCGTGACGTGCGACGCACCGTCGACGGCCCCGATGAACTCGTAACCGCCTATCGATTCGCTTTCACGGAGCGACTGGCGTCTCCCGTGTCGTGGGACCGGCTCCAAGGCCTGCTGCGAGAGGTCCAGGGCCACGGCAACCCGATCGCGGGTCCCACCAAGGTGTCGAACGACGTGTTCGTTCGGCTCTACCGAGAAGCGACGTCATGAGGCCGCAACGCGACATCGCAGGCGTCCTCGTGTCGTTGAAGCCAGAGTTCGCGACCGCAATCGCCGAGCGACGAAAGACCGTGGAACTTCGGCGCCGATTTCCGTCGGTAGATCCAGGAGTCTGGCTGGTGATCTACGTGACCCAGCCGGTCGGTTCGGTCGTCGGAATGGCGCGAATCGAAGACGTGAGGTCGGCGAGTGTGAACTCGCTGTGGCGACGTTTCCGCGGCGATGTCGCGATCTCGAAGTCCCGGTTCGACGCGTACTTCGACAACCAGGAGCGCGGCTTCGCTGTCCTCCTGGGCGAGTACCAGCCGGTGGTGCCGCTTGCTGCGTCCCAACTCACGACCCTCATTCCGGGATTCACTCCACCGCAAAGCTGGAGATACGTCACCACCGAGGTCATCGACTCCATGGGCGCGGTCTGACTCATGAAGCCAGGGAGGCTACGAACTCCCAGGGCTGACGGAGCACCGCTTCCTCACCGACCTTCCCACCCGGCGCACAGCTTCCGGATGCCGGGTTGGTGTTGTGACCCCAGAGCCAGACGCCAGGTAGGAGCTACGTTCATCGGGAGATCCTATAGGAAGCGTGACCGAGCGTTGCGTTCATTCCTGACGACTCCGCGCCACCGAAACGAGCTAAAATGGCAGGTCCGAGAACGACACCGGAATCTCGCGACAGAACCTCGGACGCTCGAGCGAGCCGTCAGCCTGACGGGGCCCGTACTGCCGGTCGAGGATCTCGAAGAGCACGCGATCGGCGGCCTCGACATCAAGTAGTTCGGGTACGCGGTACGCCATCGGAGGTCGCCCCTTCGACTTTGCCCACGACGGCTTCCGAAGGGGCTTGAACGGTACGAGTCCCATCCCCGTCAACGCTTCCTCATCGAGCTGCTTGACCAACGCCGGACGCAGTTCGTTCGCGACGAGTCGCCCCCACGCGGAGATCGGATCCCAGACTCGCGCCACGAGAGTCCGATGCCATTCAGTCTGCATCCGTCCATCAACACTACTAGGGTGCGGACTGAAGTCGCCCGCAGGCACGACAAGTGCGTGGCGAAAAAAGGGATGCCACACGCCGAAGTGCTCCGCGATGACGCGAACCGCGGCGCAGAGTTCGCGGAAGGTGACGAACGCCGCGATAGGTACGTCGATGCGATGCACTTGCGTCTTCCGCTGGCAAGATGCTTTTCGGTCGAATCGACACCCATGGGGAACCACCGTCACAGTCTGGAGCAACAGTTCCTTCGAACGCTCCAACTCTCCAAAGGTCACGACTCGAACTCGGTTAGTTACGGGTCGAAGCCGATGAATCGCTTGCGTAACCTCCGCAGTCGCCGTTCGCTCAAATTCGACCTGAATCCTCGGACTTGAGTTACAAAATGCTGACACGGCGCCCGCGGAAGGTGACCCAACTCGAAGACGTTGAAGGTCACGCCAGTTCGAAAACCAGCCTCGTAGAGCTTGTCGGAAGACACGCGCGTTCACACTGTGCTCCACACCGCGAACACTTGGAATGGGATCGCTCACTCCGTACAAATGAGTCCAACCGTTGTAAGAGTCTTTACCTCGTCCACCCCACCAGTGCTCGACCGCTATCTCAGCTAGCTGGTACTTCGTCTTCCACACCTTCGCAATACGCTCCAACTCTGATCGGAGCGCTTTATGAACGTACATAACCACACGATCTCCCGGACTACATGTCCGACTTATGTCGATCTCCACCGCCGAATAGATTTCACCTCTTCCGTTCGCGATCAAAGCACCGATTCCTGACGCCGCAATCACTCTAGTGAATATCGAGCCACTCTCAAGTTCCGCCAGTATGTCAACCTGCTCTACCTGCCTTTCGAAGAGGTCGGAGTAGTGCTCACGCTGCGCGTACGCGTCACCAATGACGATCGCTGCACTATGGTTCGCGAACTCATGGCTACTTCGCACTACGTATTGCCACTTGTCGGCATTGCGATATCTGAATGGGTCGACTGGAACACACTCGAGCCTCGCAACGTAGGCAATGTCCACGATTCGCATGCTTTCCGCACGGACATCGGTACCTAATGACTCGACGTTGCTCTCCTCAACCTGTCGTTGAGTGACTTGCCCACGCAAGTAGCGCTCTCGAAGCAGCGCATCCGAGAATCGCTTCAACCTTCGCACCGCCGAGGCTACTTCGAGCTGATCAGGGTACTCCGCGGCGCACCGCTCGGAGACGTTCCTCGCCAGCAGAAACAGGGTCGCCTTCGCGCCGACCGTGGCAACGCCTTGCTCTAGAATCCGCAGCAGATCGTCCGAAGCATACGTGCTGTCGTTGCGCGAATGGACTCCGCCATTGCCTTCGAAGCGAAATCCGACGCCCGCCGCATGTCGACGTTCTCGCGCTGCCGCCTCAGAAGCGGAGATCAGAACTCCTGACAACTCACGGGTATCCACGTCGCATGACGGACTGTTGTAGATGAGACGCAGGTCATCCACAGACAACTCATCGTCATGCTCTAGCGCATCCGTCGGGTCCTCATCCATGAAGATGACGTCGGCGTTCCAGATATCGCGATACTCTGAGCCGTCTGCAAGAAGCCCCTGCACGAGCGAACAGTGGGTAGTCAGAATGATGGGTGGAGACTGATTCGAGGTTCGCTTGTGCGCCTGAAGCATCGCTCGGGCCGTTCTTCGTCGTCTATAGTACGCACAGGAGGCGGCTTGCGATTCGTACGTGTTCTTTGGGTTATGTTCGCAATCGTTGCAGACCTCGTGACTGGGCGATAGTCCGTGTAGTTGCGCTTGCTCAACGTCCTCAATACGATAGCAGTTCGTCTCGTCCCTGCCGTAGATTGGAAGGTGCAGTGCCCTTCTGGCGGGGTCCGTCTTTCCGAAGCGCTGAAGCAGTTCTGGCATCGGTCCCGAGATTTGGCTTTTCGTTCGGACCGCGAACACGATCCGCTCATTCAGTTCCCGGTTTCGACGCACTGCTTCTCTAATCATTTCTTCGGTTTTCCCGAGCCCTGGAGTCGTCTTCAGTATCAACAAACGTCCCGTTCGCTCTGGAGAAGCGACATCCAACCAGGCTCGCAGGTCCGCGCGAAGACGAGCACGTGCGTCAGCGACGCGGGTTGGAACCTCGTCGACAGGGACGGACTCCGTCGCGGAGGATGAAGCGGATGACGTTGTCGATGCGTCGGCACATACAGCTGTCGCCGCGTCCGCGGCGTCTAGCGCGGCTTGCGCCTCCAGAAAGAGGTCGACACACGCTACTTGCCTCTCCTCCAGGCTGATCGCGTTGGCATCTTGCTGTGCTAGAAGCCTGATTCGCCGAACGATGTCACGCACAAAAGAAGCTACCACGGCAGTCGGCATCGGCCCGGTTGGTATCGAAATTCTCGCTTCGAGGTCCGCCGCAAACATTTCGATATCGACGAAGCGCGCATCCATCTCAGCCTCTGAGAGACCGCTAAGCGAGTGGTCCAACATCGCCGATCGATCGGTCGTTCAGGGACGCGTGTCCAGTGCTCGGAGCAAGAATTTTCAGCGAACCGGACGACCCGGGCGCCGGCCCGTGGTCATTAGGTACCATTACGTACCATTACGACAGGACACATAATACCGATTATGAGACCTCCGCGATCAGTTGGAGTGCGTCGAAGGTACTTCGATAGTGCGTCGAAAGACTGTGACGCGTATTGCTCACGATGTTCTTATGGGGCACACTGAGCGCTGAGAGGGCAATCTCGTCAGAGCTGTTCTGACGAGCTGGGTCCATCGGACCGGAGCGGGACATGAAGAAGCGCTTTTCGCGACGCGCCAGACGGGCGTCGACGCGTCGGAACGCGGAAGCTGCGCGTACGAACAGGGTGCCGAGGTCGTGGGAGCACCTTCGCGATCGGCGGCTGGTCGACCTCACGGTCGCGGATCTCTTCGACATGCTGGACACGTGGAGAGCGGAGTTGCAGCCCTGCGACCGCGAGAACGTATTTGTGACCGCCCACGAGTTGGCAGACGCGCTGGGCGTGAAGCCGGACACGGTGCGGAAGTGGGTGACGCGCTGGGGTGCGCCTCACGTTCGCTTCGGCCGACAGATTCGGTTCAATGTCGACCAGGTGCGCCGATGGTGCGAGGAACGAGCCGAGGCCGCAGGATCATGGGCGGCGGTGCATGCCGAACGAGCCCAACGTGTCGGTACGGTCACCACGGGCGACGAAGGCGAAGGCGAAGGCGAAGGCGAAGGCGAAGACGAAGACGAAGACGAAGGCGAAGGCGAAGGCGAGGGCTGAGATGGGCGTCATCACGCGAACTCGGAAGTCCGGGAAGGTGTACGTGGTCACCTTCTCCTTCAATGGGAAGCAGCAGTTCGAGCCGCCGTTGAAGGACAAACAGGCGGCGCAACGGCTCTACGCCCAGCGCATGCGCGAGGTTCGCAACGGGACGTACCGGCCGAACGCACGCGTCGCACGGCAGAAGGTGTTCCTGGCGGAGAAGTTCTTCGACGAGTTCATCGAGACTCGCCGACAACGGCAGCCGCCCGTGCGTACCGTCGAAGACGATCACGCCCGCCTGCAGCACCACGTACTCCCGTTGTGGCGCGGACGTTCGTTGATCGAGATCACCGTCGACGACGTGCGTGCGCTCCTCGCTGCCCTGCGAGCGAAGACGTCGCCCGAGACGGGACGCCCTCTGTCAGCCAACACGATTCGCAACGTCTTCGCGACGCTCAGCGTGGCGATGGGCGAGGTCGAAGTGCAGGCGGCGACGGCCGGTCAGGCGTGGCGAAACCCGTGCAAGCTTCTTCGACCGACCGAACGTCCACACAAGCAACGGGCGGCTCGTGGGTACTATCGGCGACACGAAGCCGAAGCGCTCATGAGCGATCCGCGGATCCCGTTCGAGCGGCGCGTGTTCTGGAGCGTTCTGCTCTTCACGGGCATGCGCCACGACGAGGCTGCGGGTGTCCGCTTCGAGGACATCGAGTGGGACCACGAACCGCTCGCCCGTCTGGTGCTCCGGCAACAGGCGGACGGCAGCCCGCTCAAGGAGGACAAGCGCTCGACCGGGCTCACGCGCGAGATCCCGATTCACCCCACCCTGGCGCGTGTGCTCTCGGCGTGGCGAGAGCGTGGCTTCCAGGAACGGTTCGGTCGGGCTCCCTCCCCTCGCGATTGGCTTTCGCCGTCCACCATGGACGTGTCGGCGTACCGGCCGACGCGCACGAGCCTCAAACAGATTCGTACGGACGCCGAACTCGTCGGGGTCACGCCTCGCACGGTCCACGAGACCCGAAACACGTTCCTGACCCTGAGCGCCGAAGACGCCCCCGAGCTGGAGTCGACGCTCGTTCGAGTGACCCACCAACCGACCAGCCATGCGTCGGAGACCTACCGACGGAGCCACTGGCTGGCCATGTGCAAGGCGGTCTCGCTCGTCAAGCTAGGAGACGGCGTCGGCCTCCACCTGCCTGGGGAGGGGCCTTCCCCAGGCGAGAAGCTCGGGGAAGGCGTCGAACACCCGTGCGAGGCGCCTTCCCCGGACGGCGCTGTGGCCTCGACCCAGCGCACCTCCGTCACGGCATCCCCGTGCGACGCCGACATGCCGGCCTGCGAGCCTGGCCAAGAGGGGGTCAGGCCCGCCGCCGCGAGCCTGGCCCAGGCTCGGGTTGGTGAGCCGATTTATGACGCGCCGTATGACGCGGCGGGACGGAACGCAAAAACCCCCGCGATTTGCGAGGGTTTTGGCGGAGCGGACGGGACTCGAACCCGCGGCCTCCGGCGTGACAGGCCGGCGTTATAACCGACTTAACTACCGCTCCTCGGCTCCTGGGAGCCGCCACCTGCGCATGCGATTTCCCGAAGGATTTCGGTAGCTTCGGGAACCTGTCGGTCCCGCGGCGGACCGAATAACTAACACGCGCCTCGGAGCTGTCAAACGAGAAAATGTGGGGGGCGTGTTTTCGGGGCCGCGGATGGGGACTCGAGCCTGGGCCTCCGGCGGCGTCCTCTTCTGGCGACGGCGCCGCGCCGCGGGCTTCCGCCGCTGGACGTCGCGGTCGCCTTCGACCTGAAGGAGAGCATCCCGGAGCGCCGAGCTCAATCGGCGGGCGCCGCAGACGGGACTCGAAGCGACTTGCAACCTCACCCGCGCCGCGAGCGCCTCGCCGCCTCGATCGCCACCAAGCCCGCGCGCGCCTTGTTCACCGTCTCGTCGAACTCGCTCGCGGGGTCGCTCGCTTCGACGAGGCCGGCGCCGGCTTGGAGGGTGAGCTTTCCGTCGCGCGCGACGCAGGTGCGGATCGCGATCGCGAGGTCGGCGTTTCCGTCGAAGCCCAAGTAGCCGACCGCGCCGCCGTAGAGGCCGCGGGGGACGGGCTCGAGGGCGTCGATGATCTGCATCGCGCGGACCTTGGGGGCGCCGCTGAGGGTGCCCGCGGGGAACGTCGCGCGGAGGACGTCGAGCGCGCTCATGCCGTCCGCGAGCTGCGCGTCGACGCTGGAGACGATGTGCATCACGTGGCTGTAGCGCTCGATCATCATGCGATCGGCGATGCGCACGGTGCCGGGCTTGGCGATGCGCCCGAGGTCGTTGCGGCCGAGGTCGACGAGCATGACGTGCTCGGCGATCTCTTTGGCGTCGGCGAGGAGCTCGGCTTCGAGGCGCGCGTCTTCGGCTTCGGTCGCGCCGCGGGGTCGCGTGCCGGCGATGGGGCGCAGGGTCGCGACGCCGTCCTCGACGCGCACGAGCGTCTCGGGGCTCGCGCCGGCGACGTCCACGCCGGGCATGCGCAGGAAGTACATGTACGGCGAGGGGTTCACGACGCGCATCGCGCGGTAGACGTCGAAGAGCGCGACGTCCTCTTGAGGGACCTCGAAGCGCTGCGAGAGGACGACCTGGAAGATGTCGCCCGCGCGGATGTGCTCTTGGCAGGTGCGCACCGCGTCCTCGTAGGCACCGCGCGAGAACGACGAGCTCGGGAGCTCGCGCACGTCGCGTCGGTCGGGTAGCGCGAGGTGCGGCAGGCGCGCGGGCGAGGCGAGCTTGCGGACGGTGTCGTCGATCACGCGCGTCGCCGCTTCGTAGGCCTCGTCGGGATCGTGGCCCACGCGCGCGGGCACCACGACGCGCAGCGTCTGACGGAGGTTGTCGAAGACGAGCACGACGTGGCCGATGCCGAACGCGAAGTCTTCTTGCTGCTCGTCGCGCGCGCCGACCTTCGGCTCGAAGCGCTTCACGGCGTCGTAGGGCACGTACCCGACCGCGCCGCCCCAGAAGCGCGGCAGATCGGGGAGCGCGCTGGCGGGCGGGGTGCGCAGATCCTTCCAGAGCACGCGCGCGAGCTCTTCGAAGGGATCGACGCCTTCGCGGGTGCGGAGGACCGCGCCTTCGCGCACCTCGAGCCAATCGCCGCCGCCGCGCACGACCACGAAGGGGTCGAAGCCGACGAAGCTGTAGCGCGCTTGTTTCTCGCCGCCGACGACGCTCTCGAGGAGGAAGCCGCCCGCGTCGCGCGCGGAGGCGACGGTCGCGAAGGCGGACACCGGCGTCAGATCGTCGGCCACGATCTCGCGCCACACCGGGATGAGGTTCGCGTCGCGCGCCAGGTCCCGAAATCGCTCTCGATCCATCGACGCGCAGGGTGCGCGAACGTGGGAATGCGTCAAACGAACGACAGCCCGCCCTCGTCCCGAGCGAACCGGGCTCCGCTATCCGGCCGCGCGGTCCGGTGCTACACCCGCGCGCATGTCCGTCCTCGACGCTCCCCTCTCCGAAATCGACTCCGAGATCGCCGCCGCCATCGCCGCCGAAGAGCGCCGCCAGCACGACGTGCTGCGCCTCATCCCGAGCGAGAACTACGCCTACCCCGCCGTGATGGAGGCGTGTGGGTCGGTGCTGAACAACAAGTACAGCGAGGGCTACGCGGGCAAGCGCTACTACGAGGGCCAGCAGTACATCGACGTCGTCGAGAACCTCGCGATCGACCGCCTGAAGTCGCTCTTCGGTGTCGACCACGTGAACGTGCAGCCCTACTCGGGCAGCCCCGCGAACCTCGCGGTCTACTTCGCGTTCTGCGAGCCGCACGAGAAGGTCATGGGCCTCGCGCTCGCCGCGGGCGGCCACCTCACGCACGGGCACGGCGTGTCGATCACGGGCAAGTACTTCACCTCGGTGCAGTACGGCGTGGACGAGAAGACGCACCGCATCGACTTCGACGGCGTCGCGAAGCTCGCGCGCGAGCACAAGCCGAAGATCCTGTTCTGCGGCACCACCGCGTACCCGCGCGTCGTGGACTTCGATCGTTTCGCGGAGATCGCGCGCGAGGTCGGCGCGATCCTCGTGGCGGACATCAGCCACATCTCGGGCCTCGTCGCGGGCGGCGCGCACCCGACGCCGGTCGGTCGCGCGGAGATCGTGACGAGCACGACGCACAAGACCTTCCGCGGTCCGCGCGGCGGCATGATCCTCTGCGACGCCAAGCACGCCAAGGCGATCGATCGCGCGGTGTTCCCGGGTCTGCAGGGCGGTCCGCACAACGGCACCACGGCGGGCATCGCGATCGCGGCGAAGAACGCGGCCACGCCGGAGTTCAAGGCCTACGCGAAGGCGGTCGTCGACAACGCGAAGGTGCTCGCGGAGGCGCTGCTCTCGGGCGGCATCGACCTCGTCACGGGCGGCACCGACAACCACCTCATCCTCTGCGACCTCCGCAGCAAGGACGTGCCGGGCAAGGTCGCCGCGCAGGCGCTCGATCGCGCGGGCATCGTCTGCAACTACAACTCGGTGCCGTTCGACACGCGCAAGCCCTTCGATCCGAGCGGCATCCGCCTCGGCACGCCCGCGATGACCGCGCGCGGCATGGGCGCGGACGAGATGAAGAAGCTCGGCGCGTGGATGGTCGAGGTCATCTCGCACACCGACGACGCGGCGCGCATCGCGCGCATCGCGGGCGAGGTGAAGGCGATGTGCGATCACTTCCCGGCGCCCGGGATCGCGAGCTGAGGCTTCGGAGTGACGCACGCCGCGCGTGACGTCGGGCAGAGGGTCGTACGCGACTCGTCACCCGAGTCGGCGGGGTCAGCCGCCGACGTGTCGCCCGAGTCGGCGGGGGCGCGACGTCGCGTGCGTGCTCCTTCGTTCGTCGCGGAGGCGGCGTGCGCACCGAGCTGACCGCGCTCTGTCACGCGTGCGACGTGCGCCTCTCGGCTCGTGCCCGACGCTGCCCGTACTGCGCGGCGTGGACGCACCCCGCCGTGACCGCGAGCGCGCCGCAGGAGCGGCGTCGCCATTGGTCGAACCACGCCGGGCGTTG
>Ga0209066_10006150_pt1 | contig 12366 bp, 25 predicted proteins | sample All_14_2_FD_187198 | JGI IMG/M metagenome (GOLD analysis project Ga0209066, IMG submission 187198) | Freshwater microbial communities in response to fracking from Pennsylvania, USA - Allegheny Zone_MetaG_DW_15 (SPAdes) (version 2) ...
CCATTGGCTCGACAATACAACCAGCATTCTCACGCTTGGCCTGCTCGTGCATCAGGTACGCATTAATGCCGATCTCTCGCAGCACCTTAATTTCCGGCACGCCAGCAGGCACCGGCACGGAGTCACGCTTGCGCAGGGCGTCCCGCTCCGCAGTGAGGTTCTGCACCTGCACCAGCAGGTCGTTGACCGCAGCGGCGTTGGTGTTGTCTTCGTTCACTTCGTCGCGGAGTTCGGCAACTAGCGCATTCAACCGCTTCAGTTCCGCACGCTGGTTCTCCACCTTGCGCTCGGCCTCCACCAGCCTGTCGCGCAGGACGCGGCCGGTGGGTGCCCCGTGCGCGGCGGCGTAGGACGACAGCCACGCGGCCATGTGGGCGGCGTCGGCGGGGGGTGAGTGATAGACAGTTTTTACCAAGCCCGATTTGGTTCTTTCTTTCATCTCCAGTACAGTGTAGCCTCTATCTACCTGCGTCCATAAGTAGATCTTTTGTTCACCGTCTAGCTTGCTTTCAAGTACCAGCGGCGTCCGCCACGCATCGTCCGCCAGCGCCTCCACCTTATCCTCCGACGCCAGCACAGCACCAAGAGCTTCATCTTGAGTCATAGTTCCAGGCTCCATCTGAAACGCTTTACCTGTGCTAATCTCTTTCTTAAAGAGCTTACAATCACAAGCCTGTGCTGGACCGCCTACCATCATTATAGTACCGGTATCAAAACACTTAGGGCATTTCTCAGCAAAGCTTGGCTTTCTGCCTAGTGGCGGCTTCCACTCCTGTGCTCCAAGATCTTGAAACCCGGCGCGCTTCAATGCACGCTCTGCGCGATCGAGCTTAGCTTTCATCTCAGCAATTACATGATCTCGAACAGCAAATACTCCGTTCTGATCTCCATACTTACCACCAGATGCTTCTAGATAGATTTCAAGTAGTTGGTCCATGTCCTATCTCCTTAATTACAACACTCTTCAATACTTCATCCATAGCAAGAGCTTCAATCTCTTGAAACTCAGGATCTACTTCGCCCCACTCTGTGAGCATATTATGCAACCCACGCTGTTGATAGATAACTTGCTCGGCATCATGTCTTAGCTTAGCCAGTAGTTGGCCATGTAAAGATGACATTAATCTGACTCCATGTTAGCAAATTCAAGTAGAGCTTCTGCCAATTGCCTAGCAGAATCTCTAGACAAAGCACAACTAGCGTATTCACTCTCACCAGTTACTATGATAATACAAGATCCAACAGTACCAAGAGGGTCGCCCTCATAGTGTAACTCAGACTTACTGTTTTCAAAAGCAGACTTAAGAATCATGCTTCCACCTCCGTGTGGACATAACCAAACTTAGGGTGTACACGCAACCCCGTGGCATATTCACTCACATACTTATGTAGAATCACACAATCTCCACGTAAAGACAACACACTGACCCCCTCCACCAACACTGTGCATCCACGATCATTGAAGTTCAACGTAACTTCATGCTCACGAGACTTCTTAGCAACGAACATAGAGGGACCTCCGGTTTCCATAAGATTGATCAAGTGATGTGCAGCCATAGTATACGGCTTCTCACTACCACTGTGTTTAGCAACTTTCCAAAACTCCCGAATCAGATCTTCTCGCTTCATTTACTGTTCTCCTGTTCATACAGGACTAAAGCGATCATAGCCTTGAGGATAGACCTCTGATGCTTGGGTATGAGCTTTGGTATCTCCTCAATCAACCCGTCAATAAGACTGGCTTTGAGGTCCTCAGGAATTATATTCCACATATTATCATCATCAAGAATCTTACGATAGATAATCTCAGATGCAACTTTTAACTCTTCCGTAGTAACCATGGTTCAATTCTCCTCAATAGGAACTTCGTTGAAACTACCTTCAGGAAATACGATCAAGAACCCCTCTACAGATCCAATAACCTTATCCACCGTAGTAGCAATGTGAGGAATGTAGCAATACAAGGTATGGCTCTTTGTAACACCACTCAGAATAAATCCCAAGTGTTGTCTAACTTTACATAGGCAGTACTTACCACACGGCAAGATCACCAAGTTACAATAGTCACCCTTGGCAAGATCAGCAGATTGAGCTATCTTAGGAGGGATACGAATGGATATTCGACAACCACCATACCTCTTCTGTGTGGTTACTACAATATCGGTAGTAGATCTCCTAGTAGGCCTAGTCTTCTTAACGATCAAAGAACCCGAGGCTAGTATTTCTTCATACTTGTCCATGTGGCAACTCCTGTAAGATGTCGATCACGTTTCTCATCTCCCCATTGAACTCTATCTTCTGATCTAGATGGTAGTAGGCATAGCCTTTACGAAACAAGGGGCCAGGATCAAAGATCTGTTGACAGCGTCCAGGAAGCCTGGCCCCTTCCACACCCGTGTACTCATACACATGTTTCTTATAGTGATCAGCCTTTAACACTATGAAACTCCGTGTTCAATCTTTTCTACCAAGCCACCTTCCATATCGCCCATAACCTCAAAGATCTTCTCACTGAAGCCAAACAGCTGGCGAGCACGCTTAGCAGGGAACTGAGTTGTACCGTAACCAGAAAGATCAATACTCCACAACTCAGGATCAGAGCCAGTCAAGTCTTTCCATTCCAAGTAAGCGCCATAGCTGGAGTCACCACCAACCCAGTGCTGCATGTCACTGATTACAACGAGACGATCAGCCTTAATCTGATTATCCCGAAGGAAACGATAAGCACACTGGAAGTCAGTACCGCCACCACGGAAGGGCATGGAAAGAGCACCACTCATACCCTTGAGGGGAGGAGCACCCTGTGCCCTAGTATCGAATAGCACGATCTGAGCACGAGGAAAGGCGCAAGCAAACAAAGCACCAGTCTCATTCATATGGTTCTGAGCCATAGACCCGGAAGTATCGAGCAAGATCACAGTCTTACCGGGAACATCGGGGATATTACCCATGCTAAGATCACAGGCCGTGACAATAGCATCTTTCAAGGTAGGACTAGAAATATTACGATAAGCGTTAAGGAACTGGAAGGGAAATACACGGCTCTTCTTCACAGCCTCAGGATCAGTCAATGCCCGTGCAGCAAGATCAGAAAGGAAGTGCTGTTCCATATTGCGAAGATTGCGAAGCAAGGCTAAGTAACCTAGCTTACCTTCTTCAATAAGATCAATCCAAGTTTGCTTCGTATTACCACGAGCCTCCCACGTGTCCGTGTTCTTGAGAGTACGATACACCAGTTTCTCAAGAGCATCTGTCCTCTTAGTGTTTAACACACGAACAGCGTCATTGAGGCTCACCTTCTGTACACGATCAAACTTAGCATACTTGGCAAGTTGATACTCGCTGAAAGACTCCATCTGTCCAGCGAATGCTTTCTTCATGGCGTGAGTGATCTTGCAATCAAGCAATGCTAGAATCTCGGTAATGTCATCCGGGCGCTGGATCACAAGATCATAGTACTTACGCCAGGGAAAGAACGGTTTCAGATCCTGTAGCTTGCTGACCTTGGCAGCAACTACATGGCTAATCGAACGCAGCCCGTGAACTCGTCGAGCGTAGACTGCACACTTGAGAGCAAAGTCAGGGCCGCACTCAACAATCAACTTATCAAGCCGAGCGCACTCCTGTGTGAAAGATTGATAGAACTTATCAGCAGCCCAGCTTGTTAAGATCAAGCCAGCTAGCTCTTCCTTCGGGTCCATTACAAACCCTTTACCACCAGCCAAGTTAGCTTTCATATCAGGCCTGCCTGTGGAAGACCCCGTGTTAAAGCGACTCATCAACCATCTCCTGTTTTGAATGGGTAAAAAATAACCCTGTGCTCAACATAGAACACAGGGTAAGAACTAACCGGAGTTATAAAGAGTAGGTATGATTTCATCCAAAGAAGTAACCCACTCAACTATCACGGAAAGCGTGAGGCCACGGAAAGTATAAGATCTCAGAATTATTCGAATCAAGGCTATTTGTCAGCCGCTCTACCACTGAGCTACTTCCCCGTTAAGGGGAGGGTTGGACTCGAACCAACGACATTGCTGAGCCTGTGAAGTAACTCGATTCACTATCATGAGATCAAAACTAAATACGGGAATTAAACGGGTAAGAGATTTTCGTGTCCTAACCACTAGACGAACACCCTCGGGTGTACAGGATTCGAACCTGTGTTACGTCAGCCGAATTGAAGTAACTCACCCAACCATCACCGTATTTAAAATTAATAGATCTTGGAGTTCCTCGAACTAAGTTAGCTCTACCATTGAGCGAATCCTCCATAGGGCGGAGGATTTTAGAGTCGAACTAAAAAGTAACTCAATTCACTATCACAAGATCAAAAACTAATAGAGGGGATTTAATCGCAGCAAGAAGTTACCGCTCTACCAACTGAGCTACTGATCTCGAAAGATCAGGTTGGACTCGAACCAACGACCGGTCAATTAGGAATTGAAGTATCTCGCTACACCATCACCCTCTACTATATTATAACCCAGAAAGCGGGAAATAATTCACTCAGGATCAGAAATATCAAATATCATTCCACTCAGCCTCCGCCATATTAAGTTCAGCTGAGGCAAGTCTTTCCATCTGTTGAAGGTTCTCTCGCTCTGTTCTACCCCAAAACGGATCATAACACATTCTATTCAGATCAGACTGTCTAGCCCTAGCTTTCTCGAATCTCTGCCTAGCATCCAAGACATCACCTTGAACATTAGTGAACTCATCTTCCAGACGGTGCTTTGCTGCAATCAATGATTCACTCAACTCTCCAAGACTCTCTACGAGATCAAGAGCATTGAGTGCCTTACGACAACGCTCGTATTGTGTACGCTTAGGTCCCATTACTTAACCCCTTCAAGGTTATCAGCAGCCGCGAAGCACCATTTGCCCAGCAGGCGAAGCTGATCTGGTCTGAGTTCAGCCGTGGTTAATCTCCTAGGCTTGCTAACATTACACGTCCAAAGAAACGCAGTATTAAATCCAACCGTGCCTTGAATAGCACGATCATCTAGTTCTAGAGTAATCGGTTCCATACTAATCCTCATCCTCCATTGCAGCTTGAATAGCTTCAAGCAGGTTAGCGGGATCCAAATCCCGACGGCTCAGTTCGTAATAGTAATTCCACTCTTCAGGCTTCGTCTCCATCGACCCCGGTGTATACTCCAACTGTGATAGAATGGAGTAAAGTTCGGAATTCTGCCCTGTGTGATTGTTCACACAGAACCAGTACAACTGCTGTGCTGCACTGAAATAATCTTCAATATCATCCCTTGTGATCGTCACAATACACACTCCCGGTGCAACGCACCATATCTCACCTCTTATCCATTATCTGCATGGCTACTTTAACTTCCCAGTCTTGTACGTATCGACAGGGGATGTACACCCAACCCATTTCTTTCATAGCCCGGAAACGCCTAACCCCGCTTATTATAACGAAATCTCCGTCTATGACAATAGCTTCTCTCAGCCCTGATTTATAGATCTCGGCTTTGAGGTTAGTTAAGTCATCCCTCGTGTGATCGCGAATCATCTCTTTAGGTTCTTTGAGAAGATCAATACTAATTATCATATAACCTCCTGACACCTCGTGTCAGTTTCTAGACACATCCACCATAATCAACTGTTCATACTTCTGCCCCGTTTCTTGAGCAAGAATCCGCATAACTTTCGTATCCCTGTCAGGAGATACAAGGGCCACATCTTTACCCTTGAGTAACTTCCGTGATACCCATAATACAAGATTCATATCGGAAAGAGACTCGGTTTTGACAATGTTCTTAACTCCAAACTTCCGCCCAACTGCAACTCCCTCGTCAGGCATATCTGTGATTAATATCAACAGCATCACATATCCCTCTATTGGTACAATAGTACATACTATTGCGCCGAAGGCGCAGAGTACAAACTAAGAGACTACAACGGGCTCGGCACATAGACGGGTAGCCATAACCATAAGAGCTTTGGTAGATCATAAATACTCGACGCTCAGCGTCATTGCGCCGAAGGCGCAGAGTACAAACTAAGAGACTACAATGGGCTCGGCGCAAAGCGCCATGGGCTCGACGCGAAGCGTCATACCAGAGTGCCGGAAAGGATTCCCCATAAGTTCCCGCACACGATCCGCCCACTTAGGATCACGCAAGTTGAATATGCTGTAGTTATAGAAGAAGAAAAGATAATCTCCCAAGTCAGGTTCTGTATCAATGATCGTGTTCGCGTTTACAGACAACCCAGCTTCCACAAGATCAGGAATTGTTTCTTCATGTATCTTCTTGCAGATCTCAAGATCACCCTTACCCGTGCGAGCCAATACCCAAGCCATAAAGTCAGCACGTTCCGTATGATCCCACCACTCTTCCACCGTACTATAACACAACCCCTCCTCCCGCCCTTCACGACAAGCATGATCATTCTTTTCGAGAAACTCTTTCATGTCCATTCTATTTCTCCTCGGCGCAACGCACCCCCGGCTCGGTATGAGCCATCAACTCCTCACATGTGGCATAAGAAGATCAATTTGATGACACCGCTCAATCATAGTATCTCCATCTTCACTAAGATCCATAGTAGCCATAGCCAGATTGTCCAATAGAAGATCCCTGTGGTCATATACAATACCGGGTGTGTATTCTTGCATGAAGGAGTTGAGAATACATAGAGGTAGCATATGAATCAGACACCATACACGATCCCAAGGATCAATATTACCGTCCGTGGCTATGTGATACACGGACCTAGATTTCATGGACCCGAAGGCATCACGAACTTGCCCATTCAACCAGCATGGTTTCAAGGCTATAATCTCCTCCGGTGTATACGATCCGTACTCGAATACATTCTTCGGATTCTCCACTCGATGAATTACGCCACCTATTATAGCTTCCGTGACTACCCTATTACCCTCCTCCAATAGACGAAACGACCCGTGCGATACCGGATGATCCTTGTCACGATCCCGATGTAGACGAAAGTGATCGTAGATCTTAATAACACCATCACCCGTGTGATCTGCATACAAATACCAGATCCAATTAATACTCGACTCGGAGTATATCATACTATTTTCTCCTTTAAGTGGCACAGAGTGCCGGCGCATAGCGCCATTAACTCCCGGCTCGGCACGAGCCAAACATAGTCAACGCCCAGCCGCATCAAGTTCCAAAGAAAGCATATACAACAGATCAGATACTTTAAAATCCATGGCCAAAGCCTCGGTAATGAACAGGCGGCGCTTCTCACGCCTATACATGGCTCCCATGCCAGGCTCTGTAAAGTCATCATCAAACGAGGCCAGCCAATCAAAATATATGGCCCCGAGTTTACCGGTTTTGGCGAAGTATTCATTCTCGAATACTTCGGCATTCATATCGGGCGTATAGGCCGGAAGTCCGGCATAGAAGAAACGCAGAATAGCATACATAACGATCACTCCAGTTGAGGTTACCAAACAGACAGAAAAACGGGACCCTTCACCCCTCCGTGTTTAGAGCTTCTTTACAACAGGCAATAAGCTCTTCAGGGGAAAGGCATTTAGAATAGTATAACCCTCGAATAACTTCTTTTAAATCACGTTCACAGGCAGCTGAGAGAACAGGAAATATTTTCACCCCATTAGCCTTCTTCCAATGACTCATGAGATCTTTTGTCTCTTCAATGGAAACATTTGGCCACTTTTCAGCCCACTTCTTCACATCTAATGGCATCTTCTTGATCGCATGTTTCATTATCAAATGCATTGCTAGATCTAGAGTCTTTGGAGTACAGAATTGTTCTAGAGTAGCGCAAGCATTAAGAGGATGATGTACAAGATCAAGAATCTCCAATACAGTAATAGACTCACGATCTCCCCAAACTCGGCTAAGACAATCTTTCAAACTACAATCATAGATCATATCAAGAGTTATCATAAAATCCTCCAGGGGCAAAGCACCATAAAAAACGGGACCCTTCACCCTTCCGTGTTGCCGCTATCCACACGGGCCGAAGGCCCGGTCTATAGACGTGCATATAAGCATTATCCATACGTGACTGGCGCTAGCCAGTCATGTTATGTGTATACTACGTCCAAGTAGAATTTGATCTATCTGGTTCTCCAGATAGACTGCACGTTCCCCATACTCCTTCTCAACCCACCGAAAGAGCGCGCTGTGCCAACGATCAGCAGCTTTCTGAAACTCATCTTCCCCGTGACAGGTGGCGACGAACTCGAAAGCCTCGGCCAATTCCTTGTCTCTATCATAGAGAAGATTCGTTGCTCTCTTCACCCCACAATTGAAGTCAAATACCTCACTCAATACGATCTTTACCCGGAGCCACTTGTAAAACATTTCTCGAACTCCTCATTATTGCTAGCCACTTATTAATGGCTGCGATTGAACGACGGTCGTTACGAAGATATACATTTACACACAGTTGACACACCAGAATAGGACACGAAGACTCGGACAAGAAGAAGAGATAATCCAAACCCGTGCGATCAGACGGGTATATAGACTTCATGTCTTCCTCGACTTTACGCCACGGGCTTTTACTGAATGGCCACACGGTTAATCCTCCAAGTATAGAATGCGGAAAGCACGATCAAGCTTAGGCTCCCACATCCAAAACTCACGACAGAATATATCAAGCTTGTGGGTCAGCTTGCCGAATACCACATAGTAATCGGGATACTTTCCATTCATATATTCGCGAACTACGAAGCTGGACGGATCACTCCACCAAGTCGGGCCTTCCCACGGAGGCTCATCCCGTCGCCAACTATTGACTGTATAGATACCACCCCTCCATCGAACTTCAGACAAGGGAAATTGTTTCACCCAGTGAAGTACACGCTCTTCTGTGGGGTCAATGAGTGTACCTACTAGCTTCTCGTTGTTATAGCGATAGGCGTTCATACTCCTCCTCGCAATCAGTTGTTGTTCACCAGAAATACCCAAAAGTCCATGCTTTGTGGGAAAGACATACGGACTGTGATAGTACCTTCATGCTCCGTCTCGAACTCTACCTTCTGCTTCCAGTTGGTAGGATGCGGATCATGGAGAGAATACAGAATCTCCCACAGATTATGCTTAGTATAGTCCGTGTGAGTCTCCCGAACTTCCTTCTCGTCTATGGTAATTCGAAGGCGCATACTTCCCTCCCGTCTAGAAATACTTCGATCATCCGGGCCAGAACTTCCCTGTCTTTCATCGTGTCATAGGCATGGCGAATGATGACCATACAATCCCACATGAGAGGATTCTCATCATACTCGATCTCGAAGTCGACAGACAGCCACCACAAGGTGCTGCTATTATACTTCTCTTTGTTAGAGAAATAATACTCCACTACTTCCAAGCCTGTCATACAATCTCCTCGGCTTGCGAAGCAAGCCATCCCGAATAATCGGGCTTTATCTTCCGACCTGTGGCTTCCTCGATCAGAGCATCTTTCTCCTCTACGGGAAGATGTTGAAGAGGAGAAAACTCGATCACAACCGCGCAAGCGAACACGGTACTATCACGCCTGTCTCGCACTTTATTGAAAACGCGAGCATAATCTTCAATGTCCATCATAACCTCCTCGACTGCAAAGCAGTCATCCTCTCCTTCTCTGTTTCAAGACGTCATCAGGATCTGACGAGATCAAAGTCCCGCCTTTGCACGGCGTACCATCAGGGAGAGACACCATCCGTGCCATCAGCTTGTCCCAGCTATTGGTCATATACAAACTACCCGGATATTTGAGGTAAAACATGGTCCATCATCCTTTTCTGGCACGAAGTGCCTATGTTGGAGAGTTGATATACAAAGATCGATCACCCGCCGTGAGGCTCAATACTATGGGTTGCAACGACCGCCTTTCTCAAACGGACCTTTATAGTAAGGTTTCTTGTATAGGGTTTCTCCGGACCTGCCACAGATCATTTCGACTTTTTCAGGGTCCAGTCCGTTGCAGAACAGAACTCTCGCGTTCATCATAAACGGGACTGTGATGCCGGTTATACTGTTTGTCGAATCTTTTAGGTAAATTTGCATGGTTCATCATCCTTTTCTGGCACAAAGTGCCTATGTTGGAGAGTAGATATAAGGCGCAAAGCGCCAGATACAAAAAAGGCCCGATGGTAACAACCACCGGGCCGCGAGGCGCGATTATTTCTCGGTATATACTTGATTCCCGCCATTTTTGGCAGCATTAGCCTGTGCCAATTTCTCCCCAATAATACGCGCCTTTTCAATACGCGCTAAAGTGTACGGGTGGTGAGCGCAGACAAACATCTCCTCCATATCGGAGCGCATAGAAACCCCTTTTACTTTTTGGGGCCTCTCCAAAGCGACACCATTATTTTGTAGCTTGATTTTAGCTACCCTAGCTTCCTCACGCTTTATATGCATCCGAAAACGCGCTACCCAATCCCCTGTGCCGGAAGTACAGAGCAAGGGATCTAATCCCAACTCTAAACACCCGTGAAAAAACTCTTTATCTTCCCCCAATTCCCCCAAAACTAACCGCGCAATTTCAACACTGTTATCAGTGTCGGTTTTTAAAGCACTATACAAGATCAGATGCTTATACATGGGACATGTCCCTTTTTGTTAAGCACGCCTAACACGTGCAAAAAGCGCCAAAACACAATTAGCCCGCTCAAATTAATGAGCAGGCTGAATTGTGAAGTTTGTTAGTATACTAGGCTAAAGTGTAATTATTCAGGTTTTGCAGCAATGGGTTCAACGGGAATTACGGAGTTAACCGTTTTGCTTGCCTTTTCAAGCTTAGCAAGCTTAGCACGTAAACGGTCTAGTTCCGTCTCTTTGGACAATTCCAAAGCATCTTTTTCAAGTTTTTTTGCATCCCGTATCTTGCTATCCATAAGCTTAACAGACTCAGTGTAGTCTACTGATTTGCCGATGATAACAAGACAACTAGCAGGTTCCACACCATACTTGATACAATCGGATGAGAGACGGTATACAAGCTTGCGAACTCTCTCATAGTTGCTTTTCTCTGTCTTGTCCGTGTCCGCCATACCAAAAGCTTGCAGTGTAACGCGGCGCGCGTGTGCAAACCGCTTGTCTAGCGGTTTGTCGCCCGCACTTGCTAAGCACAAGACGTTTGCCTTGATAGCGTGTGATACAAGCTTGCCGGTTTCTTTTGTTTGCTTAGCCAAATCATTCAAGAGAAGGATAGCAGTTGAAACAACGGAAACATCAAGTGTGTAAGCTTTTACGGTAACAGTGATTTGTTTCATGGTATCAACCCTTTTGGGACAAGTCCCTTTTAGTTAAGCAAGCTTAACAGTTGTTTAGGTGCCCGGTATCGTTTACCGGTATATACAAGAGTACAAATCACTCTAGCCTAGTTAGTGCTATCCCAATAGACTAACGTCTATAAAAGGGACTTGCGCAAACTAACAAACTTCAATTTACAAAGAGCATACACCTTGCACACTTAGTGCAATTGCGCTAGGGCAAGCTTGCATGGTTTACAGTCTATGCTTAGATAGCTGTTACCGATAGCTTGCGCTAGTGGAGTAGCCTAGCGCTACTTAAGCTTAGTCTAGGTTACATACTCATATTACCATAGATTGTATGGTTTGTCAACCCTTTTTAATAAATAATTTCAAAATAGTGCAATCAAGTGGTTTAACCTATTGATAGCGTTAGGCTTAGATTGCATACAATCTAAGTTTTGCACCTTTACATATATAATAGCCTCTAGCCTCTAGCCTCTAGCCTCTAGCCTCTAGCCTCTAGCCTCTAGCCTCTAGCCTCTAGCCTCTAGCCTCTAGCCTCTAGCCTCTAGCCTCTAGCCTCTAGCCTCTAGTCCATGTTAATAGTGCTAAAGTGTATTGATTTAGTTGATATGTAAGCAATCGCCAGTAGTGGCCCTAGCTTGCCTCTAGAGACGATATAGAATTGTTAAGGTGAATATATGGTTGGACCCTTATATCGTCTCTAGAGGCAAGCTAGGGCCATTCTAGAGGCCGTGCGAAATTCAATAAAAGCTATTGTTTTGAGGCTACTCTATCTTTAGTCTAACCTGTGATAATGTTTAATCCGATACTACCCTAAAGATTACAATTAGGCTACCCTAATCGTTAGGCTTGCCTAATTGTAATTATTAGGCGAGCCTTTGATACCCAACTAGCGCTACTTTTATAGAAAGACGATTTCGCACTGTACTACCTCCGCAGATAACTAGCGCTATTTATATAATAAGGTATTGATCTGGGATCTCACTGTACTAGTGTAGGGGGAGGGTAGTTAACTAGCCGTTACCCTTCACTATGTGTGTGCGGGGCCATGATACACTGAAATTCTTCTCCAGCTTTTTAAAATGGGGCAAAGCCCTGATCTCGGCTTCGAAGAGATCAATGATCTAATATACGAC
>Ga0209066_10006151_pt1 | contig 12366 bp, 11 predicted proteins | sample All_14_2_FD_187198 | JGI IMG/M metagenome (GOLD analysis project Ga0209066, IMG submission 187198) | Freshwater microbial communities in response to fracking from Pennsylvania, USA - Allegheny Zone_MetaG_DW_15 (SPAdes) (version 2) ...
GGGTGGGTGAGGCGATGGCGCGGTGGAGGGCTGGATGAACGAACAGGCAATCTGCGCAACATGGGCTCATCTGGTGAGCCACCGTAGCCGTAGATTGGCGGTCACTCGATTGGCAATCCGAAGCTGGCGAGACATGGTGGTTCGACATTCTTCGGATGGCATCGATTGGAGGGCAGGTTGATGACGGGAGCGAAGTGCACCGGGGGGCGGTTCAAGGATCTGTCCAGCAGCGCGCGGGCAATCTGGGCCAAGAGCGGTGATACGCAAGGTCACGGATTGCTGGCCCATTTGCTCGATGTCGCGGCCGTGGCCGAAGCCATCTTGCGGCTTGAGCCGCCCACCACATCTCAGATGGCGAGCCGTGCCCTGGGGGTGCAGGAGAGTGACGCGCTCCGCTGGGTGGCCGCACTGGCGGGGCTGCATGACTTCGGCAAGGCCATCGCTGGCTTCCAGGCCAAGTGGACCCAGGGGCAACAACTCGATGAGCTTGCCGGCCTGGTCTTCGAGACTGTGACATTGAAGTGCGACCAGCACTCATTGGCCACTGCAGCCTTGCTGTCACCCTCACTGCAACGGCTCAGCGGCGCTGAACTGCAGTGGTGCCGGCATGTCGTGCAGGCCATCAGCGCCCACCATGGATACCACTTCCTATCGGCCGAGGTGCGCGAGGGGAAGCCTTTGCGCGAGGCAGTAGTGTGGAGTCAGGCGCGCGAAACTTTGATCGAGGCCTACTGGGCGGTTTTGGCGCCACAGGGCCAACCCAGCGCTGTGGAACTGAGTCTGCCGATGGTCAACTGGCTGGCCGGGCTGACCAGCGCGGCAGACTGGATCGCGTCCAACCCGGCCTGGTTCGCATTGGGCGAACGTTGTGATGATCTGCAAGCGTATTACCAGGATGCCCTGCAATTGGCCGACCAGGCCCTGCAGCAGATCGGCTGGCGCGCCTGGCAGCCCTTGCCGACAGAATCCGCCGACGTTCATGCACTGCTACAGCGCATGGTGCAGCGCCAGGGCGTGCAGGCTCGGCCGCTGCAGTGTGTAGGCGACGAATTGCTGCGGGGCGCCCGGGGGCCATCGCTGCTTCTAGTGGAAGCGCCGATGGGCGAGGGCAAGACCGAGCTGGCCTTTCTGGCCCATCTGCGTCTGCAGGCCATCAACCAGCACCGCGGGCTGTATGTGGCGCTGCCTACTCAGGCTACTGGCAATGCCCTGTTTACCCGGGCACAAACCTTTCTGCGGGCGTTTTCAACAGGCGCGATGGACCTGCAACTGGTGCACGGCGGCGCTGCGATGAACGAGGATCTGGCCGCGCTGCGCGACATCGACCACTCAACCGAGGCTACGCTGACGGCGAGCGCCTGGTTTGGCCAACGGCGACGGCCCTTGCTGTCGCCCTATGGCGTGGGTACCGTCGACCAAGCCTTGTATGCGGTGCTCAACGTCAAACATCATTTTGTGCGGCTGTGGGGCCTGAGCAATCGCGTGGTGGTGCTTGATGAGGTGCACGCCTACGACACCTACACCAGCGGCCTCATCGCTACCTTGCTGCGGTGGCTCAAGGCCCTGGGCTGCTCAGTGGTGCTGATGAGCGCAACGCTGCCGCGAGCGCGTTGTAGTGAACTGCTGGCAGCCTGGGGCCTGGACCAGGCCGCTCCGGAGCTTGCCTATCCGCGCTTGGTGCTGGCCGACGACAACGGCGTGCGTGGTGCCTATGTGGCTGCGCGACCGCTGGCGCCCATCGAACTGAGCGGATTGGGCAGCGACCTTGCAGAACTGGCCACAGCCGCCATCACCGCTGTGGCCAACGGTGGCTGTGGCGCCTTGATCGTCAACACGGTGTCGCGTGCTCAAGCGCTCTACCTTGCATTGAAGGCTGGACTGGCCCAGGCTGGCTTGGCCGAGCACACCACATTGCTGCTGTTCCATGCACGCTTTCCCGCCGACGACCGCGCGCAGTTGGAACAACGCGTGCTGTCGCTGTTTGGCGCCGGGGGGCAACGGCCCGTGCGTGCCTTGTTGGTGGCCACCCAGGTGGCAGAACAGTCCCTGGACATTTGCTTTGACTTCATGTTCAGTGACCTGGCACCCGTGGACCTGCTGCTGCAGCGTGCCGGCCGTCTGCATCGCCACAGCCGCGTGCGGCCACCGGCGCATGAGCAGGCTCGATTGCAGGTGGCTGGGTTGCTGCCCAGGCAGTTTCCCGACCTGAAGGGCACGGCCTGGGGCTTTGTCTACGAGCCCTACATCCTGGGCCGCACCTGGGCCTTGCTGACTCAGGAGAACTTGTTGACCTTGCCGAACGACATTGACCGGCTGGTGCAGGCGGTCTACGACATGGCGCACCCACTGCCCGACGGGCTGGACACCGCCGTTCAGGAGCGCATCGAGATCACCGACCTGGGTGAGTACCTGGGTGAACTCAAGAACCAGCGGCAGATGGCCTCTAACGTCGCCATCGATCCGGTCGACGAGGCGCATCGTGCCTACGACAACAAGCCGCGCGGCCACGAAGAAGACGAGATGGGCCTGGGCTTGAAGAACACCACCCGCCTGGGTGAGCCGTCGATCACCCTGATCCCGGTGATCGTGGGCGACGACGGGCGCTGGCATGTGCATGAAGGCGATGCCGGCTTTGCCCCGGACCAGCCGGTGGACGCTGCCACAGCCCGCGCGCTCTACAACCGTCAACTCAAGGTCAGCCGCAAGCGCGTGGTCAGGCACTTCGCGACACAGCCTACCTCGCCGGCTTTTGCCGAACATGCATTGCTGAGACATGCACATGCCTTGCCGCTAGTCGATAGGTGCTTTGTCGTCGGGAACTTGGTGTTGCGCCTCTCACCGGAACTTGGGCTTTTGCTCGGTGGTGAGGGGGAAGCTACTGCCTCCCCCTCCACCGCTTCCCCGCTAGCGCGGGGACTTCAGGACGCTGTTTGCACTGCAGAGCAGTCAACCGGTTCATCCCCACTAGGTGGGGCATTGAGAGTGTAGCGTTGCGGATGATGGGTCTGCTACTACTGAGCATTCAACCTTGGAGAAAAATGTGATTAACGTACACTTCCACTCGCTGGTGTTGCTTCCGCGAAGGGAATGGTATGGAGCAGTTGTTCGCAAAGTTGGTGGAGCTGGTTCTGAAGGCAGATCAGAACTGGCCCGTGCTGCTGCTGTTGATCGTGGTGGCGGCGGTCCTGGCTGTTGGGCGTGCGGTGCTGCGGGCGAAGCGATTCCGCCTAGTGATTGAGTACATCGCAGGCGACAAGTGACCGCACTCGGATTGGAATGGGAGACAAAGGCGATGCAGAGCGACTACAACCTACTTGACGAACCCTGGTTGCCCGTGCGGCTGGCCGATGGTGCCGTGCGCTCAATGGGGCTGCTGGAGGCATTTCGCCGTAGCGACGAGATCAAGGCTTTGGCCGAGACGGCGCCGCCCAGCCTGATGGCTGAATACCGGTTGCTGCTGGCCATCGTGCATCGCGCGCTGGTGCATGCACGTGGTACTTGGCGTGATGCGCAGCGTGTGGGGTGGTACCGCAACGGCTTGCCGGTGGATGAGCTATGCGCCTACCTTGAGGCTTGGCGGCACCGCTTCTGGCTGTTTGATCCCGAGCATCCGTTCATGCAGGTGGCTGCACTGGCCACGGCCGCTGAAACGCGGGACAAGCGCAAGCCTTGGACACAGATTTCGCTGGCCAGTGCCAACGGCAACGCCCCGGTGGTGTTTGACCACGCCGTGGATGTTGAGCCTGTGGCCATCGACCGAGCGGCCGCTGTGGCGCATCTGCTGGGATTTTTGCAGTTCACACCCGGCGGCCTGGTCAAGACTCTGCGTGATGCCGACAAGGCCGGTGCGCTGGTCAACACAGCCGCCGTGCTGCCGGTGGGCGAGACATTGGCGCAAACGCTGTGCCTGGCATTGCACGGTGCACCGCTGCCGGGGCAGCCGCAAGACGATCTGCCCGCTTGGGAGCGTGCGCCGTTGACGCTGGCCGAACTGCGAGGCGATCCGGTGCTGGCCACCGGGCCGAACGATCGATACACGCGCCAAAGCCGTGCCGTGCTGCTGGAGCCAGAAGCCGATGGCCGCGTGCGCTGGCTGCGCTTTGCCGCTGGCTGGGCGCTGGGCGAAGACACACATCAGGCTGACCCCATGGCTTGTTTTCGCGCCGGTAGCGACGGCTTGGTGCGTGTGAGCTTCAACGAAGGCCGGGCCGTGTGGCGCGATCTGCCCGCCTTGGTGCCGGCGCCGCAGGGCGATGGGCAGAAGGCCACGCAAGCGGCTGCGGTGGTGCAATGGGCAGCCGGGCTGCGTTTGCTGATGGACGACGACAGCACCCAGCCCCTGCTGGTGGCGGGTTTGGCCAGTGATAAGGCCAAGCTGCTGCGCTGGCGGCTGGAGCAGATCGTGTTGCCACGGGCCCTGCTGGTGGCACCTGATCGGGCGCGCGAACTGCATGGGCACGTGGCACAGGCCGAAGAGCTGCACCGCCAGTTGCGCCACCTGGCCACCGATCTGGTCGCTGCCACGCTACCCGATTCCGGCAGCAAGGACACCCGCAGCCGCGCACGGAGCGTGTTGGACGCCGGACCGCTGTCCTCCACTTACTTTGCTGCTGCAGAGCGTGCGCTGTGGCCGCTGATGGATTGCATTGCCCGAGACAAACCGGCCGAGGCTGAGACCTTGTGGCATCGCGCACTGCACGACGCAGCTCGCCAGGCGTGGCAGCGTGTGCTGCAGGGGTTGGGCTTGTCGGCTCGTGTTTTGCGGGCCGAGGCCCGACTCGGGCCTCGGCTGCACGGTCTGCTGCGCCAGCAATTGCCAGCAGTTGGGCCAGCGGCCATCCCATCCCTACAACCAGCCCTGGAGACCTGACGTGAGTCGAGACGCCAACACCGCCTTCATTGAACACCTGCAGCACTTGGCCCAGCGCGACCGCGGCGCGTTGGCTGCGCTGCGGCGCAGCCTGTCGTTTGCGCCGGGCGACTATCCCAAGGCCTACCCGTATGTGGAGCGCTATGTGGGCCGCGACTGGCATGCCGCCGATGCACGGCGCCGCGCGCTCTACGCGGTGGCTGGCCTTTATGCCATGCACCCTGTCGCCCATGCGCGCAGTCTGGCTGCTGCCATGGGTCAGCTGGTGCGCGACAAGGACCGGCCCAGCTTGGAACTGCGCTTTGTGGCGCTGCTGGAGGCCGATGCCGATGGCGTGATGAACCACTTGCGTCAGGCGGTCAGCCTGCTGGCTGCCGAGGGCATGGGTTTCAACCACGCCATGCTGCTGCAGGACTTGAATGTTGCGTTGAACGAGCGCGCCAGTCCGGACGCCAGGGATCGGCTCAAGCGCCAATGGGCGCGTGAGTTCTACCGCAGCCTTCAGCCCGATCACGACGCGGAAGGCGCCGCACCCGCACCCGCTGCAGCTTCTGCCACTACCCAATGACCACCCCAGGGAGACCCACCATGAGCCTTTTCCTCGAATTCCACCTGATCCAGAACTTCGCCCCGTCCAACCTGAACCGCGATGACACCGGCGCGCCCAAGGATGCGCTGTTTGGCGGGCAGCGCCGGGCACGGGTGAGCAGCCAGTGCTTCAAACGCGCCGTGCGTTTGGCCACTGGCGGGCTCGAACTTCTGCCCGATGCGAACCGTGCGGTGCGCACCAAGAAGCTGCGTGATCTGCTGGTGGGCAAGCTGGCCCACCGGGAGGCCGAAGAAGCCAAAGCCAAGATCGAAGCCGCGTTGGCCAGTGCAGGGCTGAAGCTGAAGGACGATGGCAAAACCGAGTACCTGTTGTTCCTGGGCGAGGGCGAGATCGCTGCACTGGCCACGTTGATTGATCAGCATTGGGACGAGCTGGTGGTCAGCACCGAGAAGAGGAGCAAGAAGGAAGCAAAGGCTGGCGTGGCGCCCGAGATCGGCAAGAAAGTGAAGGCCCTGATGGATGGCGGGAAAGCCGTCGATGTGGCCTTGTTTGGCCGCATGCTGGCCGACTTGCCGCAAGTGAATCAGGATGCCGCTTGCCAGGTGGCCCATGCCATCAGCACCCACCGTGTGGAGCGAGAGTTCGACTACTTCACCGCGGTGGATGACAAGGGCGATGAGGACGAAACAGGCGCAGGCATGATTGGCCAGGTGGAGTTCAACTCGGCCACCTTCTACCGCTATGCCGTGCTCGACCTGCACAAGCTGTTGGCCAATCTGCAGGCTGACCGCGAGCTGGCGCTGTCTTCGGTCGCTGCCTTGACGCTGGCGCTGGCACGAGCCGTACCCAGCGGGAAACAAAACAGCTTTGCAGCGCACAACCCGCCCGAGTTTGTGGGCGTGTGCCTGCGTCACGTGGCGCCCATGAACCTGGCCAATGCGTTTGAAAAGCCGGTGGCACCGCGCCGGGACGAATCGCTTAGCGCGCAGTCGGTGCGTGAGCTGGCGGGCTATGAGGCCAAGCTGGCCGCTGTGTATGCGGCGCCGCAGGATCAGTGGCTCACGCTCGATCTGTCGGGCCAGTGGCCGAAAGAACGCGGAGCTGCCCAGCCTTCATTGCAGGCACTGGCCGATAGCGTGCGTGAACTGGCCGCGCAGGCGCTGCCAGCGCAAGGGGCCTGAACCATGGCCACTTTGCTGCTGCGATTGCAAGGGCCGCTGCAGTCCTGGGGCACCACCAGCCGCTTTGACGAACGCGACACGCAACTGGAGCCTTCCAAATCCGGCGTGGTCGGCCTGTTGTGCGCGGCGCTGGGCCGTGATCGGCGTGAGCCTGTAGATGACCTGGCTGCCTTGTGCATGGGGGTGCGTGTGGATCGCGAAGGCGTGCCCATGCGTGACTACCAAACCGCCACCGGTGTACTGATCGCTGGCAGCGCCAAGGCCGATGAAGGGCGCACAGTGGTCAGTCCACGCTTCTACCTGGCTGATGCCGCGTTTCTGGTGGGCTTGGAGGGTGAGGATGAGGCACTGCTGCAGCGGCTTCATCAAGCGCTGCGACAACCGGTATGGCCGCTGGCGCTGGGCCGCAAGAGCTTTGTGCCGTCGTGCCCGGTTTGGCTACCCGATGGCATCGTGGCTCAGCCTCTGTTACCCGCATTGCAGGCCTATGACTCTGTGCACCATGCCCGGCCGACCGGTCCTCTGCGCCTGCTGCTGGAGCATGCCAGCCATGGCGCCATTCGGCTGGACCAGCCGGTGGCGCCATTTGCGCAGCGCCGCTTTGGCCCGCGTTTTGTCCACACCGAGTTCTTCAACGGAGCTGCGCATGTACCTGACCCAGCTGCGGCTTGATCCGCACCATCCTGCGGCGCGGCGCGATCTGGCCGATCCCTATGACATGCACCGCACCCTGGTGCGGGCCTTTGTGCGTGACGAGACGCAGCCGCTGCCGCGCTTTTTGTGGCGGCTGGAGCCTGGCCGCGCCTGGGATCAGCCAGTCGTGCTGGTGCAATCGGCACTGGCGCCAGACTGGTCGTTCCTGGCCGGCCTGCCTGGCTACTTGCAGCAAGCGGGCGATCCGCCGAGCAAGCGCTTCGATCCGCAGGACCTCATCCAGCCCGGTGCGCGCTGCCGGTTTCGCTTGGCGGCCAACCCCACGGTCACGCGCGAGGGCAAGCGCTATGGGCTGGTGGGTGAAGACGCGCAATTGGCTTGGTTGCACCGGCAGGGTGAGCGTCTGGGCTTTGACGTCGAACTGGGACTGGTCAGCAGCAGCGACACCTTGCATGGCCGCAAGGGTGGTAGCCGGTTGAGCCTCTTGCAGGTGGTGTTCGATGGCGTGCTGCAGGTGCGCGATGGTGCTGCGCTGGCCCAGGCTGTGACTGCTGGCATCGGGCATGCCAAGGCCTTCGGCTGTGGCTTGCTCAGCCTGGCGCGCAGCGCGTGAACCTGCTGCCACCCCTCAAGCCCCTGCCCATCAAGGACAGGGTGTCGATGGTGTTCGTCCAGTACGGCCAGATCGATGTGCTGGACGGCGCCTTTGTGCTGGTGGACAAGACGGGTGTGCGCACGCACATTCCGGTGGGCTCGGTGGCTTGTGTGATGTTGGAGCCGGGCACCCGGGTGTCGCATGCGGCGGTGCGCCTGGCTGCCCAGGTGGGCACGCTGCTGGTGTGGGTGGGAGAGTCGGGCGTGCGCTTGTACGCCAGCGGGCAACCAGGCGGCGCCCGTGCTGACCGCTTGTTGTACCAAGCCAAGCTGGCGCTGGATGACGACCTGCGCCTGAAGGTAGTGCGCAAGATGTACGAACTGCGCTTTGGCGAGCCTGCACCTGCACGTCGCAGCGTTGAACAGCTGCGTGGCATTGAGGGTGCCCGGGTGCGCGCCACTTACAAGCGCTTGGCCGAACAGCACCGTGTGAACTGGCGCGCCCGCAACTACGACCAGCAGCAGTGGGACGCAGCCGATGTGCCCAATCGCTGCCTGTCGGCGGCCACGGCCTGCTTGTACGGCATTGCCGAGGCGGCCGTTTTGGCGGCCGGCTATGCACCAGCGGTCGGCTTCATCCACACCGGCAAGCCGCTGTCTTTTGTCTATGACGTGGCCGATGTCTACAAGTTTGAGACCGTGGTGCCCTTGGCCTTTGCCATCGCAGCCAAGGCGCCGCCTGAACCCGAACGCGCGGTGCGCATTGCCTGCCGCGATCTGTTCCGGCAGTGCAAGCTGCTTGAGCGCATCATCCCGGGCATTGAGGACATGCTGTCGGCTGGTGGCATCAGCCCGCCCGAGGCACCGCCGGAATCGGTGCTGCCGGCCATACCGGTGCCCGCGGGCATTGGCGACGCGGGCCACCGCAGCCAATAGCGGCTAGCGCAGCATGGGCATGTTGGTTGTTGTGACCGAGAACGTGCCACCACGCCTGCGTGGTCGGTTGGCGATCTGGTTGTTGGAGGTGCGTGCTGGTGTTTACGTCGGCGATGTGAGTCGCCGCACCCGCGAGATGATCTGGCAACAACTGACCGACGGCCATGAGGACGGCAGCGTGGTGTTGGCTTGGGCCAGCCGCAGCGAAGCTGGCTTTGACTTCCAGACATTGGGTACTAACCGGCGGGAGCCGGTGGACCACGACGGCCTGCGACTTGTGCGCTTCAATCCGGCCGAATCTGACGCTCCTTAACAACGCGATTCTGTTGGTAGATTTGCGCAGGCCATAAAAGTCCTTCTGGGACAATGGCTTGCGTTTGGTGTGTTCCCCGCGTGGGCGGGGATGAACCGTGGAACACCGTGTTGCTGAGCAGCGTGCTGACGTGTTCCCCGCGTGGGCGGGGATGAACCGTAGGTTGGTTTTGGCATGCGAGTTCCGGGCTTGTGTTCCCCGCGTGGGCGGGGATGAACCGTGTTGATACACGCCACGTTGACCAAATGAATAGTGTTCCCCGCGTGGGCGGGGATGAACCGGACACGGTGCCGTTGACCTGGTGCGTGGACGAGTGTTCCCCGCGTGGGCGGGGATGAACCGCCCCCGGGTATCCGCTCCACGGTACGCCGGGGGTGTTCCCCGCGTGGGCGGGGATGAACCGCCTTCTGGCGGATCGTCTGGAGAAGCCAAGTCGTGTTCCCCGCGTGGGCGGGGATGAACCGGTTTGCCCCAGCCCGATGGTGTGCATGGGCCTGTGTTCCCCGCGTGGGCGGGGATGAACCGTCAGGGTGATGGTCGACGGGTTGCCGGCGCCAGTGTTCCCCGCGTGGGCGGGGATGAACCGCCGGTGTGGCACTACTACTTGTTCAGCAAGAAGTGTTCCCCGCGTGGGCGGGGATGAACCGACGGTGGATTTCACCTGGCGCGGCCAGCCCGTGTGTTCCCCGCGTGGGCGGGGATGAACCGGCAGGACGGATGCCGGCTTGTTGCCCGTTCATGTGTTCCCCGCGTGGGCGGGGATGAACCGTGATCGAGCGCCACGGCGAGGACTGGTCGCACGTGTTCCCCGCGTGGGCGGGGATGAACCGTACCGCAGCAACAGCGAAGCGCGCGTGTTCCGGTGTTCCCCGCGTGGGCGGGGATGAACCGTACCGCCAGGCGGACCAGGCCGGCGAGATGCTGTGTTCCCCGCGTGGGCGGGGATGAACCGTGATGACCCACCACCACGAAATCATGCAGGGCGTGTTCCCCGCGTGGGCGGGGATGAACCGACTTTGCCGGCTGGCACGACAAGTACCAACCGGTGTTCCCCGCGTGGGCGGGGATGAACCTGAAGCGTCCATCCGCCGCGGCACGCCGTTGTCGTGTTCCCCGCGTGGGCGGGGATGAACCGCCCCTTTTGCTTGCGTGCTACAGGGTCGTCCTGTGTTCCCCGCGTGGGCGGGGATGAACCGCAGCGCATCGCACTCGGCGATGGTGTAGCGGCGTGTTCCCCGCGTGGGCGGGGATGAACCGGTAGCCCGACGCTTGGTGCTTCTGCTCCGGGGGTGTTCCCCGCGTGGGCGGGGATGAACCGTGGAATGCCGTGATCCGCCCGCTGCTGGCGACGTGTTCCCCGCGTGGGCGGGGATGAACCGGACGGCCAGAAAGCAGCCCACCACCATCGCAAAGTGTTCCCCGCGTGGGCGGGGATGAACCGTGCCTCGTGTGTGTCGCTGCGGTGGAGGAGCTGTGTTCCCCGCGTGGGCGGGGATGAACCGGAGGAAGAGCGCCTGGCCGTGCTGGATGAGTAGTGTTCCCCGCGTGGGCGGGGATGAACCGTGAATTTGCGTGGCCTAACGTCAAATAGGCAGGTGTTCCCCGCGTGGGCGGGGATGAACCGCACCGATGCGCCCTGTGCCGCCGCCATCGCAAGTGTTCCCCGCGTGGGCGGGGATGAACCGGCCTGTTGGCTCGATGATGATGATGTCGCCAAGTGTTCCCCGCGTGGGCGGGGATGAACCGCCCTTGCCGCGCGAGCCCTGGCGCATGCGGTCGTGTTCCCCGCGTGGGCGGGGATGAACCGGTTCAGTGAGAGCGTCTTCGTGTTGTCCTTCAGTGTTCCCCGCGTGGGCGGGGATGAACCGCACCACCAGCGGGCGCGTCAGCGTTGCAATTTGTGTTCCCCGCGTGGGCGGGGATGAACCGATCTCTTGGGCGTACTGCGTGGTGCCGTAGAGGTGTTCCCCGCGTGGGCGGGGATGAACCGTCGTGCGGGCTGAGCTTGCCCACCACATCAAAGTGTTCCCCGCGTGGGCGGGGATGAACCGGCCCTGGTGCAGGACGCCTTCGAGGTGGACAGGTGTTCCCCGCGTGGGCGGGGATGAACCGCCGAGATGGTGTTTATCGCGCTGGACCGTGAAGTGTTCCCCGCGTGGGCGGGGATGAACCGCTGATCAGGCTGCATGTGGCCGAGACTGAACACGTGTTCCCCGCGTGGGCGGGGATGAACCGAAAGCCCAGGCGCTCTACACCTCGGCGTCGATGTGTTCCCCGCGTGGGCGGGGATGAACCGGCCGGGTTGATGTCTTCGAACTTGGCAAACAGGTGTTCCCCGCGTGGGCGGGGATGAACCGTTCACGCGCGACGATAGGTTGGCCGTGAGGGTGTGTTCCCCGCGTGGGCGGGGATGAACCGTACCGGGCCTGGGATCCAGCCAACGTCGACGGGTGTTCCCCGCGTGGGCGGGGATGAACCGGGCATTTCGTAGTAACCGCGATGGGAGTCGCAGTGTTCCCCGCGTGGGCGGGGATGAACCGGTCGACCCCGTGCAGGCGCCTGCACAGGCCGAGTGTTCCCCGCGTGGGCGGGGATGAACCGCGGATGGGCACGCACTGGCTCGTGTTCATGAAGTGTTCCCCGCGTGGGCGGGGATGAACCGTGGCGGCCAGGCCCGAGCTTCAGCAGATCTTCGTGTTCCCCGCGTGGGCGGGGATGAACCGCGGCCTGAATCCAACCACCTAAATTTGGAGATGTGTTCCCCGCGTGGGCGGGGATGAACCGCCGCATCAACCCAGCGTATCGTGACTGGCCCGGTGTTCCCCGCGTGGGCGGGGATGAACCGCGCATCACGGGCGACCGCACAGCCTAATCCCATGTGTTCCCCGCGTGGGCGGGGATGAACCGCGGTCCCACCGGCCTGTGTCAATCGTGCCGTCAGTGTTCCCCGCGTGGGCGGGGATGAACCGTCGGGCGTGCGTGACATCCTAATTGGCCGCAGGTGTTCCCCGCGTGGGCGGGGATGAACCGGCAAACGTCCTGCATCGGGGCAGCCGCATATAGTGTTCCCCGCGTGGGCGGGGATGAACCGAACCCTGACGGCTCCATAGAGTCCACTCCTGAGTGTTCCCCGCGTGGGCGTGTTGGCGCTGGTGCAAATCCGCGTCTATTCGATGGCGAGGGCGCGTTTTTGATTTCCGACCTGTGAGGGGCCTGGAAGTCGGCGTGAAGAAGAGATGGCCCCGTGAGGGGCCATCAGTGTTTTGGA
>Ga0209066_10006155_pt1 | contig 12359 bp, 10 predicted proteins | sample All_14_2_FD_187198 | JGI IMG/M metagenome (GOLD analysis project Ga0209066, IMG submission 187198) | Freshwater microbial communities in response to fracking from Pennsylvania, USA - Allegheny Zone_MetaG_DW_15 (SPAdes) (version 2) ...
AGGCGTTCGGCGTCGGTCAGCGCATCGGGCTGCGCCATCTCCGGCAGGTGGTGGATGGCTTGCAGAAAGCCATGAAACACATCCATGTTGGTCATGAGCGCACCCCGCGACGGCCAAAGAACGTGGCCAGCTGCATGCGCGCCGGCAGGAACAGGAAGGCGTGCATCAGCTTGCCGAACGGAAACCAGATCAGCAGCAGCTCCAGCGTCAGCAGGTGCACCGCCAGCGGGTCCCGGTAAACCACGTGGTCACGCGCCAGGATGGTCGAAGAAGGATCGCCGATCACCGCCATGCCGGTGACGAGGGGCAGGAACGTGACCACCCAGGTGATCCAGTCGTCTGCGGTCGAGATCCGTTTCAGCACCGGATCGCTCAGGCGGAACATCAAGGCCATCAGCAGCGACATGATGGTGGCCGCCGCCGCGGCGTACATCACGGCGTCGGGAAAGGCCGGCCACGACAGGCCGGTCAGGCGGCGGATGAAGGCGATGTGGGGTGCATAGCCAAAAACCACCACCGCGAGCCCGATGTGGAACACATACGGATTCACGGTGACGAGCGTGGCGCTCGGGTGAAAGCCGCCACGCGGCAGCATGCGGGTGAAGGCCGCGCGCAGCGCCGCACCGGTGCCGAAATGCTGGCGTTCGGGTGCGCCAGGCGCAACCCGATGGGGCAGGCGCCACAGCGCGAGCAAGCGCCAGGCGACGCCGGCGACAAAGATGAAAAGCGACAGCGTCAGCAGCGGGCCGCGCACCCAGTCCAGGAAATCCATGGAGAACCCTCCTTGTTGTTGTCACCAAGGTTTGCACAGTACGCCCAATCCGCCCGAAAAGCCACGTACCGTCGCGCGCCGCTGCACGGTGTGTGAGCCCCGTCATGCCTTGAACGCCAACCGCGTGCGGCGGATGTACCCCGGAAGCGGTCCCGCCGTATCATGTCGGGTTGCCTTTTTGACGCCAGAAACCCGCCCTGGTGACCCCGCCTTGAACCAGAACCCGACCCCGCTGACCCGCCACGCGCCGGACACGCCGCCCGCCCCGCTCAGCCCCGCCCAGGCCGCCGCCCTGCGCACGGCCGCCGTGTTGTCGGTGCGCGGCGCGCGCACGCACAACCTGAAAAACATCGACCTCGACATCCCCAAGCACGCGCTGGTGGTGATCACCGGGCTGTCCGGCTCGGGCAAATCGAGCCTGGCCTTCGACACGCTGTACGCCGAAGGTCAGCGCCGCTATGTGGAGAGCCTCTCGGCCTACGCGCGGCAGTTTTTGCAGCTGATGGACAAGCCCGACGTGGACCTGATCGAAGGCCTGTCGCCCGCCATCGCCATCGAGCAGAAAGCCACCAGCCACAACCCGCGTTCCACCGTGGGCACGGTGACCGAGATTCACGACTACCTGCGCCTGCTCTACGCGCGCGCCGGTACGCCGCACTGCCCCGAGCACGACCTGCCGCTGACCTCGCAGAGCGTGGCACAGATGGTGGACACGGTGCTGGCGCTGCCACAGGACACGCGGCTCATGATCCTGGCGCCCGTGGCGCGGGAGAAGAAGGGCGAGTTCCTGGAGCTGTTCGCCGACATGCAGGCTCAGGGCTACGTGCGTTTTCGCATCAACGGCGAGGTGCTGGACTTTGACGCCCTGCCTGCGCTGAAGAAGACCGAAAAACACAACATCGACGTCGTGGTCGACCGCATCAAGGTGCGTTCGGCCGAGGAAGAGGGCGCCAATCCGCAGAGACAAAGACTGGCGGAGAGCTTCGAGGCCGCGCTGCGCCTGGCCGAGGGCCGCGCCATCGCGGTCGAAATGGACGGCGGCGCCGAACACGGCTTCTCGGCCAAGTTCGCCTGCCCGGTCTGCAGCTACACCGTGGGCGAGCTGGAGCCGCGCCTGTTTTCGTTCAACTCGCCCATGGGCGCCTGCCCCAGCTGCGACGGCCTGGGCCACACGGAGGTGTTCGACGCCGAGCGCGTGGTCGCCTTCCCCACGCTGAGCCTGGCCAGCGGCGCCATCAAGGGCTGGGACCGGCGCAACGGCTACTACTTCGCGATGATCGAAAGCCTGGCGGCGCACTACAAATTCAGCGCCGATGCGGCCTGGGAATCATTGCCCGAAGCGGTGCAGCAGGTGCTGCTCTACGGCTCGGGCGAAGAAGAGATCAAGTTCAGCTACGCGCTCGAATCGGGGGAACGCGCGGGCAAGAAGATCCACAAGAAGCACCCCTTCGAAGGCATCATCCGCAACTTCGAGCGCCGCTACCGCGAGACCGACAGCGCCAACGTGCGCGAAGAGCTGGCCCGCTACCGCGCCACCCAGCCCTGCCCGGAGTGTGGCGGCTCTCGCCTGCGTAAGGAAGCGCGCCACGTGTTCGTGGGCGAAGGCGAGCAGAAACAACCCATCTACAAGATCAGCCACATCACGCTCGGCGAGTCGCTGGCTTACTTCAGCGCGCTGCACCTGCCGGGCGCCAAGGGCGACATCGCCGCGCGCGTGATCAACGAGATCCGCCAGCGCCTGAAGTTCCTGAACGACGTCGGCCTGAACTACCTGAGCCTGGACCGCAGTGCCGAGACGCTGAGCGGCGGCGAAGCGCAGCGCATCCGCCTGGCGAGCCAGATCGGCAGCGGCCTGACCGGCGTGATGTACGTGCTCGACGAACCCAGCATCGGCCTGCACCAACGTGACAACGACCGCCTCATCACCACGCTGCAGCACCTGCGCGACCTCGGCAACACGGTGCTGGTGGTGGAGCACGACGAAGACATGATCCGCTGCGCCGACCACGTGATCGACATGGGCCCGGGCGCGGGCGTGCACGGCGGCCATGTGATGGCGCAAGGCACCTGTGCCGAAGTCATGGCCACGCCCGGCTCACTGACGGGCCAGTACCTGAGCGGCACGCGCGCCATCGCCGTGCCCACGCGGCGCACGCCCTGGTTGCCGGTGAACAAAGCCGCCGCCGCGGCCAGGGCCGCGCCCATCAAGTCGCGCTTCCCCATGAGCCCGGCCGCCGAGCGCCGCAGCGCGCGCGAAGCGGCGCACATCGCCACGCTGGGCGAGCTGCAGGAGATCCGCGTCGTCAACGCCACCGGCCACAACCTGCAGGGCGTGAGCGTGGCCTTCCCCGTGGGCCTGCTCACCTGCGTGACCGGTGTCTCCGGCTCGGGCAAATCGACCCTGGTGAACGACACGCTCTACGCCGCCGTCTCACGCACGCTCTACCGCTCGCACGAAGAGCCCGCCGAACACGACGCCATCGAAGGCATCGAACACTTCGACAAGGTCATCAACGTCGACCAGAGCCCCATCGGCCGCACGCCGCGCAGCAACCCGGCCACCTACACCGGCCTCTTCACCGGCATTCGCGAGCTGATGGCCGAAATGCCCACCGCGAAAGAGCGCGGCTACGGCCCGGGCCGCTTCAGTTTCAACGTGGCCGGTGGCCGCTGCGAGGCCTGCCAGGGCGACGGCGTGGTCAAGGTGGAGATGCACTTCCTGCCCGACGTCTACGTGCCCTGCGAGGTCTGCCACGGCCAGCGCTACAACCGCGAAACGCTCGACGTGCAGTACAAGGGCAAGAACATCGCGCAGATCCTGGACATGACGGTCGAGAAAGCGCACGCGTTCTTCACCGCCGTGCCCACGCTGCACCGCAAGCTGCAGACGCTGATGGACGTGGGCCTGACCTACATCCAGCTCGGCCAGAGCGCGACCACGCTTTCGGGCGGCGAGGCGCAGCGCGTGAAGCTCGCGCTGGAGCTCAGCAAGCGCGACACCGGCCGCACGCTTTACATCCTGGACGAACCCACCACCGGCCTGCACTTTGCCGACATCGAGCTGCTGCTGAAAGTGCTGCACCAGTTGCGCGACGCCGGCAACACCATCGTCGTGATCGAGCACAACCTCGACGTCATCAAGACCGCCGACTGGCTGATCGACATGGGTCCTGAGGGAGGGTCCGGCGGCGGCACCGTGGTGGGCGTGGGCACGCCCGAAGACATCGCCGCCAACGGCGAAAGCCACACCGGGCGGTATCTGGCGCGGTTGCTGCAGCGCTGAAAGCAAGGCGATAGACGCGCGAGCCGCCCGCGCGAAGTGCCCTCACGACAGACACAGGACACTGGGCAACCGGAGCGGGGCCCGCTCTGCGCGAGGAAACGCCAACCCAGAGACACCGCGGAACCGGCTTCGCCGGGCCGCCAGTGTCGCCCCCCTTCAGGGGGGTGGCGCCAAAGGCGACGCGGGGGGCGTTCCTGTCATTTGCTGCGGTACGCCACACCCACGCCCAGGCCATGGGTGACGAGGCGCCCCACCAGCGGGCTGCGCGCGGTCGATCCGAGCACGCGCGACACATCCAGCCCGCCAAACACCACCCAGTGGGTGCTCAGCGCGGTTTCAAAGTGGGCGCCCAGGCGCAGGTTTTCCCAGCCGCTGCCCAGCCGGTACGGCTCGCGACCCGTCGCCTGGGCGGCCTCGGGTGAAATGCCGTAGAGCGTGCGCAGGTAGCGTGCGTCGCCCCAGCCCCCGCCCACCGAAAAGTCCAGGTTGGTCCGCCGTGACACGGGGTAACGGTAGTTCACCCCGGTGTTCAGCCGGGCGCCGCCTCCGCGGTCCAGCAGGTCGTGGTCCAGGCTCACGCTCCAGTTCCAGCGTTCACCGAAAGAGCGCCCGGTCGACACACGACCGCGCAAGGTGGTCCGCACGTCGGGCAGGCCCTGGAATTCGGGGTCACCGTCGAACGAGCGGCCGTTGTCGAGGCGCAGCGACGCACCCAGCCGCCAGTCGCTGAACAGATCGAACTCCGTGCTCACACCGGTTTCCAGCTGCTCCCGCCCGGCGCGCAAGAGCGAGTTGGCCCGCGATCGCGACACACGGAACGGCCCGAGCTGGAATGCCCACAGGGGTTTGATGTCGTAACGGGTCACGCCACTGCCAATGTGCCCGTTGGCCGACACGACCGAGGCGCCCACCAGATACCCGGCATCGCCCCCCCCCTGCCCCCCGACCGCGAGCTGTCCTTCGGCGTGCGCCTGCAGCGCCAGACAGGCCGCCACCATCCCCAGACCTTGGCGCCAAAATATGGTTGTCATCCGGGCATCATAGCCAGCCCGGATGTCACAAAAATGCCGTCCCATGTAACTGGGTCAACGGATTTTCCCCATTGCGGCAAACTGGCGGACATGGCACAGGAAACCGAACTCAAACTCGCGCTGTTCGCACGCGACCTGCCGCGGCTGCTGACGCACCCGCTGCTCGCGGCGCAGGTGCCGCAGCAGCAGCGCCTGCTCAACACCTATTTCGACACCCCCGATCTGGCGCTGATGCGGCAACGCATCGCGGTGCGCGAGCGGCGGGTGGGACGCCGCACGCTGCTCACGGTCAAGACCGCGGGCGCGTCGGCGGGCGGTCTGTCGCGGCGCGGCGAGTGGGAGGGTCCGACGCAACCCGGCGCACTGGACTTTGCCTCCCTGGTGGACGATGCCGCACTGGCCACCGCGCTGACCGGACTCAGACCCCGGCTGGTACCCCTGTTCCGCACCGACTTCACGCGCCGCAGCTGGCAGCTCCACCAGAGCGGAGCGCACATCGAGGTGGCGCTGGACGAGGGCCACATCACCACCCGACCGGCCGGCGCCCGCCCCGGCGACACCCGCCGGGAACCGATCCTGGAACTGGAGCTGGAACTCAAGAGCGGGCCGGTGGATGCCCTGCTCGACTTGGCCCACACGCTGGCTCTCGGGCCTCAGGGCTGGAGCGCGCAGGGCATCTGGCTTTATCCCTCGGACCGCAGCAAGGCCGAGCGCGGTCTGGCCCTGTTTCTGGGCCAACCGCCCGGGCCCTTGCGCGAAGCACCGCTGCAACTGCCAGTCGACGGCGACCCGGTTCAGGCCTTCTGCACCACGGCACTGGCCTGTCTGGCACAGCTGCAAGGCAACGTGCTGGCCCTGCTGCAGGCGCCCGAGGCGGGCCCCTTGCCCGACCCGGAATACATCCACCAGGCGCGGGTGGCGCTGCGCCGCCTGCGCACCGGGCTGCGCCTGTTTCGCCCCTTCCTGCCGCGCCGCTTCTCGGCGCACTGGAGCACCCACTGGCAGGCCGCCGCCGGGCAGCTCGGCGATGCGCGCAACTGGGACGTACTGGCCACGACCTGGCTGCCCCAGTTGCTGGGCGATGGCCCCCCGGCGGAAACCCTGGCACGCTGGGTGGCGCAGTTGCGGCATGAAGCCAACCAGCGCGCCCGCCGGGCGCTGGCCGAGCCCGCCTTTGCACTCGGCCAGCTGGCCTTCGTACGCGCGCTGCTGGCGTTGCAGGGCCGGGCGCCCCGAGCCGGCCAGCCCGCACTGACCGATTGGGCACACGCCACCCTGCAGCAACGGCACCGCCGCCTGCAACGCGCGGTGCGCCTGGCGGCGCAACAAGGGGCCACCGAACAGCACGCGCTGCGCATTGAACTCAAGAAGCTGCGGTACGCCCAGTCCTTCCTGTCCAACCTGTTGCCGCGTCAGCGGCGGGGAGGCTCATCGCTCAAACGCGCCCAGGAATTGCTCGGCACCCTGAACGATCTCCACACCGCGCAAGTCCTGCTCGCCGACGCGCCACCCCCGGCGGGGCAGAAGGTGATCGGCCGCCTGCAGGAACTGACGGCGGTGCACCTGGCCGATCTGCCCGGCGTGCAGCAACAGCTGCTGCGGTCCATCGCCGCCTGGGACTGAAGCAACAAGGCGAACCCGTATCCGTTTTTCAGGGCACCGGAGCGCGACTCCGATGCATGAAACGCTCCAGCCCAGGGCACCGCCGGGCCGGCTTTGCCGGACGGCCAGTGCCGCCCCCTCGAGGGGGTAGCGCGCAGCGCTGCGGGGGTGTTCAAGTCCTTGCGCTCGGCCGCTCGGCCACCCGGTCGCGCCAGGCCTGCAGCGCGGCAAAGCCCTGTTGACCCGCGTTGAAACGCATCAGCTTCGCGAACTCCAGCGCGCAGAAAGCCGTGATGTCGGCGATGCTGAAACGCTCGCCGGCCACCCAGGGCTGGCGCTGCAGTTCGCCGTCCAGCCAGGCCGCGGTCTCGCGCAGTTTCTCGCCCTGCGAGCGGCCGAACTCGGGAAACTGCGGTTGCTCCAGCGGCGCCAGTCCCGGGTGGGTGTGGCGCACGCAGTTGGCGATGGGCAGCAAGAAGTACCACTCAACGCGGCGGTCGGCCATTTCGATGAAGGCGCGCTCGGTGGCGTCTACACCCATCAGGTTGGGCACGGGGTGGCGGCCCTCCAGGTAGGTGCAGATGGCGCGGGTTTCGGTGAGCACGCGGCCGTCGTCGAGCTCCAGCGCGGGCACGCGGGCCAGCGGGCTTTTGGCGCGGTAGGCATCGCCTTTGTGTTCGAGCGCGTTCAGATCCACATCGACGAGGTCCAGGCCGTTGATGCCTTTCTCCACCAGGAACATGAGCACGCGCCGGGGGCTGGGCGCGCGGGAGGCCACGTAGAGCTTCATGCGGCGCCTCCACCCGGCTTCAGGCTCTGGCCGGTCTCGACCATGCGGCGGGCCTCTTCGGCGAACTTTTGCGCGCCCGCGTCGCCGTCGCGCGTGAGGTCCACCTTCGACGGCGGCTGTTCAATGCCGCGCTGCACCGCGGGGCGCGCCCGGATCGCATCGCGCCAGCGTTTGAGGTGCGGCAGGTCGTCCATCTCCACACCCGACCAGCGGTGCGTGCGCACCCAGGCCCAGTTGGCGATGTCGGCGATGGAGTAGTCACCCGCCAGGAATTCGTGGTCCTTCAGCTGGCCGTCGAGCACGCGGAACAGGCGTTTGCTCTCGCCCTGGTAGCGGTCGATGACGGCCGGGATCTTCTCGGGGAAGTAGCGGAAGAACACATTGGCCTGGCCCATCATCGGCCCGATGCCGCCCATCTGGAACATCAGCCACTGCAGCACGCGCGAGCGGCCCTTGGCGTCCGCGGGCATGAGGCGGCCGGTCTTTTCGGCCAGGTAGATCAGGCAGGCGCCCGACTCGAACACCGCAAAATCGTCGGCCTCGTGGTCGACGATGGCCGGGATGCGACCGTTGGGGTTGATGGCCAGGAAAGCGGGCGTCTTCTGCTCCCCGGCCGTCAGGTCCAGCACCTTCAGCGTGTAGGGCAGGCCCAGCTCTTCAAGCGCGATGGACACTTTGTGCCCATTGGGCGTGGCGGCGGTGTACAGATCAAGCACAGCCACCCCCCTGCGCCGCTTCGCGTCTTCCCCCCGATGGGGGGACCCCACCTGTGGCCCGGCAAAGCCGGTTCCACGGTGTGTACTGGGAGGATGCCCGCAGCAGCATGGTTGGCCTCTTGATCAAAACCCCCATCGTAGAGGCCCCGCAGCCTGCCGGCTGTCACCTGTGAAACGGGCGCTCAGCCCCGGGCGGCTTCCAGCACGTTGCGCGTGCGCAGGGCCTCGCTGCGCGCGGCGGCGGCGAAATCTTCACCGCTGGACGCGTAGAGGATGGCGCGCGAACTGTTGACGATGACCGGTCCGGTGGTCGCGTCGCCCTGCCGGCGGTAACCGGCGCGGACGGTGGCCACGGCGTCACCGCCCTGCGCACCCACACCGGGGATCAGCAGCGGCAGCGTGGGCGCGAGTTCACGCACGCGCTCGATTTCTGCGGGGTAGGTGGCGCCCACGACCAGGCCGAGCTGGCCGTTCAGGTTCCACGGCCCTTGGGCGAGCCGGGCCACGTGTTCGTACAGCAAGGGCTGGCCGTCCACCGTCGCCAGGCGCTGGTTCTGCAGGTCGTCGCCGCCGGGGTTGGAGGTGCGGCAGAGCAGGAACGCGCCCTTGCCTTCGTACTTCAGGTAGGGCTGCACCGAATCGAAGCCCATGAAGGGCGAGAGCGTCACGGCGTCGGCGCCGTAGCGCTCGAAGGCCTCGATGGCGTACTGCTCGGCGGTGCTGCCGATGTCGCCGCGCTTGGCGTCCAGGATCACCGGCACCTGCGGCGCCACCGCGCGCATGTGGGCCATCAGGCGTTCGAGCTGGTCTTCGGCACGGTGGGCGGCGAAGTAGGCGATCTGCGGCTTGAAGGCGATCACGGTGTCGGCCGTGGCCTCGACGATCGCGGCGCAGAAGTCGTAGATGCGCGAGGCGTCGCCCCGGAGGTGGGCGGGAAACTTCGCCGGATCCGGGTCCAGGCCGACGCAGAGCAGGGACTGGTTCTGGCGCTCTGCCGCGCTGAGCATGTCGAGAAAGGTCATGGCACGATTTTAGGTGGCCCCAGGCGACAGGACTGCACCGAAAGCCCCCTAAGATCAGGCCGATGCACGCCCTGTCCCGCCAGCAACTCATCCTGCTTGTCCTGCTCACCCTGGTCTGGGGCCTCAACTGGCCGATCATGAAGCTCGGCGTGACCGGCTTCCCGCCGCTCAGCTTCCGCAGCATCTGCATGTGGCTGGGCCTGCCGGTGCTGGGCTTGTTTCTGGTGTGGCGCAAGGTGCCGTTTCGCATCGATCGTGTGCACTGGCGCGAGCTGGCTGTGCTCACGGTCACCAACATGTTCTTCTGGCACACGCTGGCCATCCTGGCGATCCAGTCGCTCTCCAGCGGCCGGGCGGCGATCCTCGGCTACACGATGCCGGTGTTTTCAGCCTTGCTCGGTGCGGCCTGGTTCGGCCAGCGGCTGGCGGGCCGCGCCTGGTTCGGTGTGGCCGCTGCGGCGCTGGGGGTGGTGCTGCTGCTCTGGCACGAAGTCAGCACCCTGTCGGGCCGGCCGCTGGGCGTGTTCATGATGCTGGTGGCGGCGGCCACCTGGGCGCTGGGCACGCAGCTGATGCGCCGCACGCGCATCGCGCACCCGACGCTGGCGATCTCTTTCTGGATGACCGTGGCCACCACGCTGTGGATGACGCTGCTGGCGGTGGTCTTCGAGCGCGACGCCTGGACCCTGCCCTCGGCACCCATCTGGGGCGCCATCGTCTACAACGCCATCGGCGTCTTCGCGTTTGCCCAGGTGGTCTGGCTGATGCTGGCGCGCGACCTGCCACCCATCGCCTCCACGCTCTCGGTGATGTTCATCCCGGTGCTGGGCGTGTTCAGCGGTGCCTGGTGGCTGGGCGAGGTGCTGCACTGGCAGGACTGGACCGCGGTGGTGCTGGTGATGCTGGCGATCGCGACGGTGTTGTGGCCGGCCCGACCAGCGAGCCCGGCCCTAGGCTGAGATCGGCGGTTTCACCGGTCAGGGCCACGCCGCCGCAGGATGTGCGGCCGTCAGCGGTCGGGGGAAAAGCTCGCCGGCGATGACCTGCAACAGATCCAGGTAGGCAGGCGCCAGTTGCGACGGCAGCTGCCGGGTGTCGATGTAGTAGGCGCCGCGCTTGCCGTGGTATTCGATGGCCTCGCCCAGGGCCTGGAAGCGGATGCCCACAAAAGCCAGCCCGCGCGCCAGCCGGGGTTCCATCATCACGAACACATGGTGGCGTTGCGTCTCGTGCGACAGGGTGATCGCGGCCATGTACAGGCCGATGGCGATGGCTGGAAAGCTGCGCAGTTCCTGTTCCGAGAACCCACCGGCCACGATGGCCCCTTCGGCGGCGGCGGCGGACTGTTTGCGGAACACCGCGGGCACCGCCAGGCGCGAGATTTCGCAGACTTCGTGCGGTGCAAAGTGGTGCGGCAGCAGGCTGGGGTGGGTCAATGCCTGGGCACAGTGGGTCTCCAGTGGCAGGCGGTCCTGGGGCCCGCGTTTGCCCACCAGCCGCACCGTGCCGGCCAGCACGCCCGAGCGGCGGTGGCGCACCGCGCAATGAACGGCCTGTGCATCAAACGGATCGCGCTCTTCGCGCAGGGGATGCAGGGCCTCGTAGTGCAGCTCTTCGCAATACACCTGGTGCCGCAGGCGGTAGATCTCCCGGCGCTGGAGTTCGCTGCGGGCGATCTGCGGCTGAAGGTGCTGCATGAAGGCCTCGGCAATGCCGAAAGTGGCCGGGGCAACCGCTGGCAGGGCCGGGTTCGACGGTTCAGACTCAGCGGGCGGGCGTTGCAGCGCAGGGCCCGACAGGGCCGTTACGGACAGGGATGGGGTTTTCATGGTGGCAACACGGAATGACACCCTCAAGCGGGCGGGTCAGTGTTGCCTCGGGCACCGGGTGAACGGCGCCAAACGGCGTCAGATTTGACAGGGACCGGTCATGGGCTCCAAGCCCCCATACCAAGGTCTTTGGAGCGTCAGGGGGCCGTGGAGCGATCGGGTGATGCGGCGGCTGTCTCCAGCGCCAGGCACAGGTCGGCCCAGGCCTTGGCCTTGTCGCTGGGCGTGCGCAGCAGGTAGGCCGGGTGGTAGGTCACGATGACCGGCACACCCTGGTAGCGGTGCACCTGCCCACGCAGCTTGCCGATGGGTTCGCTGGTCTGCAGCAGCGACTGCACCGCGAAGCGCCCCATGGCGAGGATGATCTTCGGCTGCACCAGCGCCACCTGGCGCGCCAGGTAGGGCTCGCACTGCGCCACCTCTTCGGGCAGCGGATTGCGGTTGGCCGGCGGGCGGCACTTGAGCACGTTGGCGATGTAGGTGGCCTGCGCACCGCTGCCGGTGCGGCTGCGGCCGATGGCGCGCAGCATGTTGTCGAGCAGCTGGCCGGCCACGCCCACGAAGGGTTCGCCTTGCAGGTCCTCGTTTTCACCGGGCGCTTCGCCGATCACCATCCAGTCGGCCTGGCGGTCGCCGACCCCGAACACGGTGTTCTGGCGGCTGCGGCACAGGCCGCAGGCTTCGCAGCCCGCGACGGCGGCTTGCAGCGCCGGCCAGTCCATGGCGTCCACACCCGCCGGGCGCAGTCGGGCTGGGGCGGCAACGGGCTGGGGTGCCACCTCCGCTTCGTTCGCCGGCGGCCGCACCGGTGCGGGCCGGGCGGCGGGTGCAGCGGGCGCTGGCATGGACGAGGGTGCGGGAGCGCGCGCCACCGCGGCGGGCGGCGCTTCGGCCGCCACGGGCGCAGTGACCTGCGCGGCCACGGGCGGCCGGGGTGCCCAGACGCGCACCCCCATCTCGGCCAGCATGGCGCGCTGGCGCACATCCAGCTGCGGCACGAACGAGGTGTCGGGCCGGTCGGTCGGGTCCTGTGTTGTGGAATCGTTCATGCTGCTGCCCCGCCACTCGCCAGCGCCACCAGGTTCAGGCTCATGACCACCGCGTCTTCGCGCTGGAAATGGCTGGCCGGGTAATAGCCGCGGCGCATGCCCACCTGCTGAAAACCATAGCCTTCGTACAGGGCGCGCGCCGGTGCGTTGCTGGCGCGCACTTCGAGCCACAGCCACTGCGCCCCCTGGCTGCGCGACCACAGCGCCAGCGCGTCGAGCATGAAGCGCGCCCAGCCCTGGCGCTGGTGCGCCGGGGCCACGGTGA
>Ga0209066_10006156_pt1 | contig 12357 bp, 10 predicted proteins | sample All_14_2_FD_187198 | JGI IMG/M metagenome (GOLD analysis project Ga0209066, IMG submission 187198) | Freshwater microbial communities in response to fracking from Pennsylvania, USA - Allegheny Zone_MetaG_DW_15 (SPAdes) (version 2) ...
GCGCTCACCCACGGTGGCATTCAAACCGCTGCCGTCAGACGGGATCGCACGTCAAAGAAGGTTTGTGCGTGGTCACGCCGGGGATGCTGTAGCCGCAAGGCGAGAGCCCCGGAACCCCACGCAATCTGCCTTCAGAACCCCCGGTCTTTAGACCTGGGGAGGTTCAGTTGTTCATGTTGTCTCCTGTTGGGGTGGGTGGGGGAAAGGACATGTGGCTTGGAACGGCAATGCGCTTCATGGGTTGACGTAGGCCGTCTTGACCGTGGTGTAGAACTCGGCGGCATACCGACCCTGCTCGCGTGTGCCGTGGCTGGACGCCTTGCGGCCACCAAAGGGCACGTGGGGGTCCACCCCGGCGGTCGGGGCATTGACCATGACCATGCCGGCCTGCAGATGGCGCTGGAAATGCGATGCCAGCTTCAGCGAGGTGGTGCACACGCCGGCAGACAGGCCGTAGGGCGTGTCGTTGGCGATCTGCAGCGCTTCGTCGGCATCGCGAACCCGGATCACGCTGGCCACCGGGCCGAAGATCTCTTCGCGGTTGATGCGCATCGTGTTGTGTGTGTCGACGAAGAGGGCAGGCTCCAGATAGAACCCCGGCCGACCCTCGATGTCCGCGTGGTGTTGGCCCCCGGCCACCAGCCTGCCGCCCTCGGCCTTGCCCTGCGCGATGTACGACAGGTCCTGTTGCAGCTGGGTGTCGTTCACGACCGGGCCAATGACGGTGCCCGGTTCGCGTGCATCGCCCACCCTGAGCGAGGCCATGCGTGCCACCATCGCTTCGACAAAGCGGTCATGAATGCCCTCGGTCACCACCAGGCGGGAGCTGGCGGTGCAGCGCTGGCCGGTGGCGTAGAAGGCGCCGTTGATCGCGCACTCGACCGCCACGCTCAGGTCGGCGTCGTCCAGCACCACGAGCGGGTTCTTGCCACCCATTTCCAGCTGGAAACGCGCCATGGTGCCCGGTCGGCCTACGGCGGCCTGGGCCACTTGGCGGCCGGTGGCTTCGGAGCCGGTGAAGGTGATGGCATCCACTCCGGGGTCGTCCAGCAGCACCTCCCCGACCTCGCGTCCGTGGCCCATCACCAGGTTGAAGGTGCCCGGCGGCAGTCCGGCGCGGCTGAGGATTTCGGTCAGGGCCCAGGCACAGCCGGGCACCAGCTCGGCGGGCTTGAAGACCACCGTGTTGCCATAGGCCAGTGCCGGCGCGATTTTCCAGGCCGGGATGGCCAGCGGAAAGTTCCAGGGCGTGATGATGCCGACCACCCCGACGGGCTCGCGGGTGATGGCCACGTTCATGCCCGGGCGTGTGGAGGCCAGCGCCTCGCCGGGCACGCGCAGCGCTTCCCCGGCGAAGAACTTGAAGATCTGGCCCGCCCTCAGCACCTCGCCCAGCGCGTCGGGCAGGGCCTTGCCTTCCTCGCGCGCCAGCAGGTCGCCCAGCTCGGCCTTGCGGGCCAGAATCTCGTTGCCGACCGCGTCCAGGGCGTCGGCCCGCTGCTGGGGGGTGAAGGCGGCCCAGCGCGGCTGGGCGTGCCGGGCCGCGGCCACCGCGTCCTGCGCCTGGGCGCGGGTGGCGTGGCTGTACTCGCCCACCGCATCGCGCGTGTCCGAGGGGTTGATGTTGAGGACGGCATGGGTGCCGGCCACCCATTCGCCGGCGATGTGATTGCGGTGCATGGCGTGATCAGGATTCAGCGGTGAATCCGATGGCTTTCACGATGGGCGCCCAACGCTCGGTGTCGGCCTTGAGCATCGCGGCCAGTTCCGCTGGCGTGGAGGACCGGACTTCCAGCCCCATGGTCGCCAGACCCTCGATCACGTCGCTGGCGGCCAGGGCCGCACGCACCGCTGCGTTCGCGCGCTGGACCACCTCGGCCGACGCCTGCCCCGGCAGATAGAACCCGAACCACTCGCGGAAGATCAGGTCCTTGTAGCCCTGCTCCACGAGGGTGGGCACATGGGGGACGAACTTGTTGCGCTTGGCTCCGCTGGTGGCGAGTACCCGCAGTTTGCCGCTGCTCAGGTGGGGCAGGAACTCGCCGACCGGGCCGGACACAGCAGAGATCTGGCCGCCCAGCAAGTCCACGATGGCGGGCTGGGTCCCTCTGAAGCCGATGTGTTGCAACTCCACCTTGCCTGCGCGGCCGATCAACTCGCCCACAAAGTGCGGCACCGAACCGGGCGCCGGAGAGCCGAAGTTGGCCAGTAGCTTGTTGGTGCTGCACCAGGCCAGAAACTCCGGCACGGTCTTGACGCTGGCGGGCACCAGGGGGCCGACCGCAAAGCCCATGTCGAACTCCACGCCCAGCGACACCGGCGTCACATCGGTGGCCGGGTCGTAGGGCAGTTTGCGGTAGGTGTGCGGGTAGATGCCCAGCATGGACATGGGCGTGGCCAGCAGGGTGGTGCCGTCGGCGTTGGCGGCCTTGAGCGTGGACACGGCGATCTGGCCGCCTGCTCCCGGCTTGTTTTCCACCACCACGGCGCGTGCATAGCTGCCGTTGATCTTGTTGGCGACGCGGCGGGCCAGGGTGTCGACGGTGCCGCCGGCGGCAAAGCCGGCGAGGATGCGCGCGCTGTCGAGTCCTTGTGCGCGACCGAACAGGGGCAGGGAGGCGGCGGCTGCGCCCAGGGCGAGCTGCAGCAGTTGACGGCGTTGAGGGATCATGGCTTGTCTCCTTTTTTGGGGTGGTATTGGTGCGGGGGGCACGGGGTCAGGCGGGCGCTTTGGATTGGCGCAGGTTGTCTTTGAACAGGTCGGGCACACGCTCGTCAAACCCGAGCGCGACGCGGCGCACCTCGGGGCTGTCGGTGGGCGCATGGCCCACGCCCAGCGCCGCTGCGCGCGGTGCGGGCATGGCCACGACGGTGCCGCTGACGCGGCCGATGCCGGTGATTTCGCACTCGACCACCTGGCCCGGGTCCACCGAGCGCGAATGGCAGGGCGTGCCCATCAGGATCACGTCGCCCGGCACCAGGGTGATGTGGCGGGCCAGGTCGGCGATCACATAGTGCGGGCCCCAGATGGTTTCGTCGCCGATGTGCGCTTCCTGCACCACCAGCCCGTTGACGTAGGTCCGCAGGGTCTGCTCGAACAGGTTGACGCCGCGCACGATGCCGGGCCCGATGGGCAGCAGGGTGTCGGCGCCCTTGACGCGCAGCATGCTGCCCTGGTCGGTGTCGCGGAAATCCTGCAGACCCATGTCGAGTGCCGGGCAGAAACCTTCGATGTAGTCCCAGGCCTCGTCGGGGGTGACATTGCGGCAGGTCTTGCCGATGACCACCGCGTACTCGCCTTCGTAGTTGAGGTACTTGCAGTCGGCCGGCTTGAGGATCTGACCCTTGTGGCCGTTCAGCGAGGTCGGCGGCTTGGTGAAGTAGGTCGGCGTTTCGGTCGGCTTGTGCTTGTTGCGCGTCTCGAAGCTGCGCGAGCTGTACGAGATGTGCACCGCGATGATCTTGCTCGGGTTCACCGGCGGCAGGTAGCACGCTGCTTCCGCGTCGACCACACGCCCGTCGTCCAGTTGCAACTGGCCATCGCCCTGCATGGTTCCCCAGAAGCTGGAGCCGCCGATCAGGATGCGCCGCCGTTCGATGCGGGGGCCTTGCATCACGGCCGGAAGTTGCTGGAAAGGAAACTCGAAGTTCATGCGTGCTCCTGGCGTGTGCTGAAAGCGAACTCGTTGCCTGCAGCGGTCTTGCCACTCAGGTGAGGTGTGGTGTCGAACCAGATGTGGATGTTCCCGGTGCCACGTGCGTTTTCGTAGGCGGACAAGGGCTCGCCCTGGGCGCGGCAGGCCGATCCGCCCATGGCGCCCACCATCTGCAGGTAGTGCGCGCCAAAGGCCTCCCAGGGCTTGTTGCGGTAGTCGTCGTTCCAGCGTTCCAGAATCAGGTCGTGCCGACCTTGCTTCATCAGCTCGATGGCCGCCTTGTCGCTCTCGATGTTCTCGGGGCGCGAGACGTTGCTCTCGTGGAAGATGCGCGGGTTGTTGGGCTTCCAGTCGATGTTGTTGAACTTGTGGCTGAGCGCACCCGAGGCCAGCAGCACCACGCGCAGGTTGCTGCGTCGGATCGCTTCGCCGATGGTCTCGCCCGACGTCACGAAATGCGGCCAGTCGCAGTTCTGGCACGAGCTGGCCGTGACCACCGGCAGGTTGGCCTGCTCCAGGCGCAGTTGCTTGACCAGGTTGATCGTGGCGTACTGGCGGCCCAGCTCGGGGTGGGCGATCACGCGGTTGAAGCCACCCCGCTCGCGCGAGACCGCCTCGATTTGCAGGGCGAGTTCGGGGTGGCCCCGGTAGTCGTACGGCACACCGTGCAGGTACCACGGCATCTCGTCTGAAATGTAGGTGCCGCTGTAGCGCTCGCCGCCGTCCACCAGGTGGTAGCCGGTGGTGAACCAGTGCGAGTCAAAAATCATCACCACGTCGGGCTGGGCGGCCAAGATTTTCGACCGCAGCCGGGCGTAGCCGGGGATGAGGTCCGAGTCGGAACCCGCCCCTTGCAACACCCGAAATTCTTCACATTGCATCAAGCCGGGGTGGTGCGATACCACGGCGGCGCCTACGATCTGTCCCATGCTGTCTACTCCTATTGGTCGCCAAGCTCGTGGCGGATCAGTTGAATGTCTTGTTGGCCCAAAGCTGGCGTCGCTCAGGCAAGGGGTCGGAAACCACGGCCGAGGTGGTGTCAAAGCGCATGGTGGGGCGCTGGGTCAGGTCGTAGCGTTCCCACCCCGGGTTGCCTGTCTTGATGAAGCGCAGCCAGTGGCCAAACATGGTGTCGGCCAGCGGCTGATGGCCGGTGCCACCCAGGAAAGGCCCAGCCTGCTGGCTGGTCAGGGTGTTGAAGACATAAGGGACGTCCACCACATGGCCCGCGCCCAGCCGACCGCCAAAGCCCGGTGACTGCCAGGCAAAGTGGTAGTTCCACGTCGGTGCCCCGGCCGCCACGCGGTTCTCTGCGTAGCGCAGTGCCGGCATGCGGAAGGTGCTGTCGGATTCGAAGGCCGCCAGCATGTCACCCGGTGACGCATTCGCTCGCACCTGGGCATAGACCTGCGCCGCGTTCGGGGGCAGGTTGGCGCCCTTGAGCGCACCGGTCAACGCGGGGGCGGGAATGCGGTCGATGGCGCCTCCGGGGACCAAGTACAAACGCGCTTCGTCGTCGGTGCTTCCAATCAGCAAAGGCATGGCTCGGTGCGCGTGGCGTGTCAGCGAAGCCAGCGGTGGGTCTGTGACAACCGTGCCATCAACCACGGGCAGGTAAGGTGGCTGTCCGCCGATGGCGCCCCACTTGGCGCGGTCGCGCAGGTCGGTCACCATGCGTTCGGTGGCGGTGATGACCGCGGCGATGGGTGCGCTCGCCAAGGCCTGCGCGGTGGGTTCGATCTTGAGCTCGGCGGCTGTGGCGGCGGTAATGCGCCGCGCCTGCTCGGGCGTGAAGTGGTTCTGCGGCGGGCTCTGGGCAATCGCCTGGTGGAACAGGCCTTTCGCCGCGGGCATGCCCATGAGGGCCATCACGCTCTGAGCGCCCGCGGACTGGCCCGCCAATGTGATGTTGCCGGGGTTGCCACCCAAGGCGGCGATGTTCTGCTTCACCCATTGCAAGGCGGCCACCTGGTCCAGAAAGCCGCGGTTGGGCGGCATGCCTTCGACCCACATGAAGCCGTCGATGCCCACCCGGTAGTTGACGGTGACCACCACCACGCCCTGGCGGGCGAAGGCGCTGCCGTCGTACCAGGTTTCGCTCGCGTTGACCCGGTAGAACGCGCCGCCGGGCAGCCAGACCAGCACCGGGGCGCCCTGGGCGTTGACAGGTGCCCAGATGTTCAGGGTGAGGTCGTCGGGCGCGCCCGCCAGGCCTCCACCGGGTGCGCGGGAGGGCTGAGGGGGCATGGGGCCGGAACTGGCGGCATCGCGTATGCCGGACCAGGCGGGCATGGGTTGCGGCGCCTTGAAGCGGTTGGCAGCGAGATAGGGGTTGGCCGCATACGGCACGCGCTTGAAGGTCAATACCTCGCCGTTTCGTTTGCCCTGCAGTTGGCCTTGTGCCACTGTGGCGATGGGCGCATCGCCGCTGGCGCCGGTGATGGCCTTGGCGCCCGGTGCCGCGCAGCCTGACAGCCCCAAACTGCCCAGTCCCAGGGCAGCGCCCGCGCCCAGCCATTCGCGTCGGTTCATGTGGTGTGTGGTCATGTGTTGTCTCCTGTTGTGGTGAAAGCCGTGTTCCGCGCGAGCTCAGCGGTGGCTGAAGCTCGCCTTGAAGGGTTTCTTGGGCACCACGACGTCTTTGACATCGCAGAAAAATTCGAAGCTCCAGTCGCCACCTTCGCGCCCGATGCCGCTGCGCTTGATGCCGCCAAACGGCGCGGCCAGGTCGCGGATGCCGAAGCTGTTGACCCAGATGAAACCGGTGCGCACGCGCTCGGCCACCGCGGTGGCGTGGGCGGTCTCGCCGTAGCACACGCCGCCCAGCCCGTAGTCGGTGCCGTTGGCCAGTTCGATGACCTCGTCGTCGCTGCCAAAGGTTTGCAGCGTCAGCACCGGGCCGAACACCTCGTTCTGCACGATCTCGTCAGACTGCTGCAGGTTCGTCAGCATGGTGGGCTGGATGTACTGCGCGCCGAACGGATGCGCGGCCCCGCCCCAAAGCAGGCGGGCGCCACCGGCCACCGCGCGTTCCACGAAGCCCAGCACGCGCTCGACCTGCTTGGGGTGGATCACCGGGCCGACTTCGGTGGCCTCATCGCGCGGGTCGCCCACGGTGAGCTTGTCCACGTAGCCGCGCATGGCTGAAACGAAGGCATCGGCCACTTTGTCGTGCACCAGAAAGCGCGTGCCCGCCAGGCACACCTGCCCGGCGTTGCGGTACATCAGCGCACCGGTGGCCGCAGCGCTGTCGATGTCGGCGTCTTCCAGCACGATGAACGGGCTCTTGCCCCCCAGTTCCAAGCTGCAAGGCACGAGGTTGGCACCGGCGGCCTGCGCGATCCACTTGGCCGTGGGCACGCTGCCGGTGAACGACACGCGGGCGATGCGCGGATCGCTCACCAGCTTCGCACCGGTTTGGGCGCCCGTGCCTTGCACCACGTTGAACACACCGGGTGGCAGACCGGCGGCGTGCGCGGCATCGGCCAGCAGCGAACAGGTCAGCGGCGCCCACTCCGGCGGCTTCAGGATGCAGGTGTTGCCTGCGGCCAGCGCCGGCCCGAGTTTCCAGGTGGACAGCATCAGGGGTGCGTTCCACGGCGTGATGACCACCACCACACCCGCAGGGTCGTGGCGCACGATGTGGCTGGCCTGCTCGGTCTCGATGGGGCGATTCTGCATGTCCAGCGCGTGTTCGGCAAACCAGCTGATGTTGAGCATGGCGCGCGGCACCACGCCGTGGCGCATGCGCGAGAGCAGCACGCCAGCGTCGTTGCTCTCCAGCAGACACAGCGCGTCGGCGCGCTTTCCAATCTCTTGGGCGAAGCGGTCCAGGTAGGGTTTGCGTTCGGCGGCGGTCAGCGCGCTCCAGGCGGGGAAGGCCTGCTGGGCCGCGCTGATGGCGGCCTCCACGTGTTCGGGCTGACCTTCGCTGATGCTGCCCAGCACCCGCTGGTCGATCGGGCAAAAAATCTCAAACGTGGTGCTGGAGGCCACGCGCTGACCTCCGATGTAGTGGTCGGGCGAGACGGCAACGCCGGCGACTTGGAGCATGGGGCTCATGGCAAGACCTTTCCTGGGTTCATCAAATTGAGAGGGTCCAACGCCTGCTTGATCGAGCGCATCAGCGCCAGCTCGGTGGCGGATTTGTAGCGGGCCGATTCGTCGCGCCGCAGCACGCCCAGCCCGTGTTCGGCCGAAATCGAGCCATCGAAAGACTCGACGGCGTCGTGCACCAGGCGGTTGATGGGTTCTTCCAGCGCGGTGAAGGCCAGCGCGTCGGTGGCGCCCTCGGCGGGCGACAGGTTGTAGTGCAGGTTGCCGTCGCCCACGTGGCCAAACACCACCAGCCGCTGGCCGGGGAAAGCGCGTTCGATCTCGGCGTCGGTGCGCTCGATGAACTCGGCGATGGCGGAGATGGGCAGCGCGATGTCGTGCTTGATGGTCTTGCCCTCGGCGCCTTGCGACTCGGAAATGTCTTCGCGCAGCGCCCACAGCGCCTGGAACTGCGACAGGCTTTGCGACACCGCCGCGTCGGTCGCCCATTCGTGCTCGAAGGCGTGTTCCATCAAGGCTTCCAGCGCCTCGTTGGCGCGCGCTTCGCTGTGGGTGTCGCTCACTTCGATCAGCAGGTACCAGGGCGAGCGGTCGCTCAGCGGCAGCCGCGCGGCTTCCACGTGTTTCTCCACCAGCCGGATGCAGGTGTCGCTCATCAGCTCGCAGGCGGTCAGCGCCGCGCCCAGTCGCGCCTGGGCCAGTTCGAGCAAGGCCACCGCCGCTGCGGGCGACGGCACGGCCACAAAGGCCGCCACCTGCGCGGCGGGCAGGGGGAAGAGCTTGAGCGTGGCGGCGGTGATCACACCCAGCGTGCCCTCGCTGCCGATGTACAGATCGCGCAGGCTGTAGCCGGTGTTGTTCTTGCGCAGGCCGCGCAGGCCATCCCACAGCTCGCCCGCGGCAGTGACCACCTCCAGGCCCAGGCACAGGTCGCGGGCATTGCCGTAGCGCAGCACCTGCACCCCGCCCGCGTTGCTGGCGAGGTTGCCGCCGATCGTGCAGGTGCCTTCGGCCGCCAGGCTGAGCGGAAACAGACGCCCCGCTTCCCGCGCCGCTTCTTGCACCTGCAGCAGGGTGACCCCGGCCTCGACTTCGATGGTGTTGTTCACCGCGTCGATGCGGCACACGCGGTTCAAGCGCGTCAGCGACAGCACCAGCGCACGCCCGCTGCCGTCGGGCGTGGCGCCTCCCGACAGGCCGGTGTTGCCGCCTTGTGGCACCACCGGCACGCCATGCTGGTGGCACCAGCGGACCACGGCGGCCACGTCGGCGGCGGTGTCGGGCTGGGCCACGGCCAGGGCCTGCCCGGTCCACTTGCGGCGCCAGTCGGTCAGGTACGGCGCCATCTCAGCGGCGTCGGTGAAAAGCCGGCCGGCGAAGGCCTCGCGCAACACATTCAAGTCCATGGTTGGGTTCATGGGGCCACCGATACAACAGCCCTGAAGCGCGCCGACAGCGCACGGGCCGCCTGGGTCATCAGGGACGTTTCCACACCCACCGCCACGAAGCGCACACCCAGCGCGATGCATTCGCGGGCGCGCGCCTCATTCACCGCCAGAATGCCGACCGCCTTGCCCATGGCCACGACACGGCGGATGGCGTCATTGATGGCGTTGACCACTTCGGGCAATTCAGCGGCACCCAGGTGGCCCATGGAGGCCGCGAGGTCGGCCGGGCCGATGAACACGCCGTCGACCCCTTCGACCGCCGCGATCGCCTCGATCTGCCCCAGCGCTTCGATGGTTTCCACCTGCACCAGCAGGCAGACGTTGTCGTTGGCTTCCTTCAGGTAGTTGGCGTGACCGTTCCAGCGCGAAGAGCGGGCCAGCCCAGCCCCCACACCGCGAATGCCTTCGGGCGGGTAGCGCATGGCGCGCACCAGACCGCGCGCCTGCTCGACCGACTCCACCATCGGCACCAGCAAAGTGGTGGCGCCGATCTCCAGCACCTGCTTGACCAGGGTGGCGTCGCCGTGCGGAATGCGCACCACCGGGTGGGTGGGGTAGGGCGCGATGGCCTGCAGCGCACCGAGCATGGACCGCAGGTCGTTCGGTCCGTGCTCGCCGTCGATCAGCAGCCAGTCGAAACCGGTGGTGGCGCACAGCTCGGCCGCGTAGGGATCGGCCAGACCCAGCCACAGGCCAATCTGGGCGCCGGGCTGGCGCAGCCGGGTCTTGAAAGGGTTGTTCAGTGTCATGGCTTGGCCTCTCAGACAAAACGCAGGCTGATCGATCCGAGCGGACCGTAGTCGGCGTGGAACACATCGCCCACCGCGCAGGCCACCGGCCGGGTGAACGAGCCGCCGAGCACGATCTCGCCGGCTTCGAGCCGCTCGCCATACGGCGCCAGCTTGTTGGCCAGCCAGGCCACGCCGTTGGCCGGGTGGTTGAGCACGGCCGCGCCCAGGCCCGACTCTTCGATCACGCCGTTCTTGAACAACAGCGCGCCCGCCCAGCGCCAGTCCACCGCGTCGGGTCTCATCGGGCGCCCGCCCATGACGATGGCGGCGTTGGCTGCGTTGTCGGCAATCGTGTCCAGCACCTTGCGCGGCACCTTGGTCTCGCGGTCGGCCTGCTCGATGCGGGCGTCGATCAGCTCCAGTGTGGGGATGACGTAGTCGGTGGCGTTGAGCACGTCGAACAAGGTCACGCCCGGGCCTTCGAGCGTGCGCGCCAGGATGAAGGCGAACTCCACCTCCAGGCGCGGCAAGATGAAGCGCTGGGTGTCCACCTCGCTGCCATCGCGCAGCACCATGTCGTCGAGCAAGGTGCCGTAGTCCGGCTCCGTGATCTGCGAAGAGAGTTGCATTGCGCGCGATGTCAGACCGATCTTGTGGCCCACCACGCTGCGGCCTTCGGCCCGCTTGAGCTTCATCCACTCGCGCTGGATGGCGTAGCTGTCTTCGATCGTCATGCTGGGGAAACGCCGCGAGAAGTGCCGGATCTGTACGCGGGAGCGTTCTGATTCGTGCAACTCACGGGCCAGGGCGGCGTGTTCAAGCGGTTCGGTCATGGGTCATGTCAGGCGGTTGGGTGGGTCGGGCCGATCGCCTTCGGGGGCGAGCAGGTGGCGTAGTTTCGGCATAACCCCTTTGCGGGACCAGCAATGAATTTCTGATCTTTATCAACCTTGGGTTGATAATCTGTTGCATGTCATTCACCCGATTTACCCTGCGCCAGATCGAAGCCTTTTTGGCGGTGGCGGAACTGCACAACTTTTCAGCCGCAGCCGATCGCCTGGGTCTGACGGCCCAGGCCGTCAGCCAGTTGATCGCTGAGTTGGAGTCGCATCTGCAGTTCCGCCTGTTTGACCGCACCACGCGGCGGGTGGCGCTTTCCAGCGCCGGGCGCGACTTTCTGCCCTCGGCGCAGACCCTGATGCGCCATGTGCAGGGCACCGAAAGCGTGGCCGACGATGTGCGCCACCGGGCTGCGGGTGTGCTGCGCATCGGAGCCCCCTTGGTGTTGGCCTGCACGGCACTGCCCGAAGCCATCAAGGTGTTTCAAGACAGCCGTCCCAGGGTCGTTGTGCGTGTGCTCGATCTGGCCGTCGATCAATTGGTGGACAGTGTGGCGGCAGGCGATGTGGACATTGCGGTGGGGCCCGACAGGGCCACCGGGCCCGAAGTCACCAGTGAAGCGCTCTTTGACAGCGCTTGGGTGCTCTGGTGTTCTCCCCGGCATCCTTTGGCCAAGCGAAAGCACTTGCGCTGGTCCGATTTGAGAAGCCAACCGCTGGTGGCCGCAGGCTACGACCACGAACGCAGCGTGGCCCAAATGCGCTTGAGCGTGCCGGAGGAGTCGCGGGTGGTGCCCCTGGATGTGGTGGAAAACATCAGCACCGCCATGGGGGTGGCCGCTCAGGGCCGGGTGGCCACGCTGGCTCCCGCGTATGTGGGGGTGTTGGCCTCCAAATTCGGCTTGGTGATGCGCCGTGTGCTGGAGCCAGAAACGGTGCGCATGGTGTGTCTGTACAAACCCACTTTGCGCACGCTGTCACCGGCAGCCGAGGGCTTTGCCGAGCATGTCAGCCAATGGTTGCCTGAGTGGGCCGCCAGGTAGCTGGGCTTTGATTTCCGCTGATCCAGTACCGGGGCGGTGCGAGCGCGTTGAAGCGGCAAAAGGATGAGCCTGAGTTTCAGATCGACTTTCTGACCACCCGAACCTCTGACAGCGAAGACCCCGTCCGCATCGAAAACCTGGATGCGGCTTTGCAGCCGTTGCGTTTCATGGCGTTTTCTCTGGAGCAGGTGCAGCAGACCACGTTGCTTGATTCAACGGGCCGCCGCGCTGGTGAGCTACTTCCAGGCTGAAGACCCGCTGGCCCTGGCCGATGCCTGGCAGGATGCTCTTGGCCGGTGGCCGGGCTGGCGCAAGCGTGCCAACGAAGGCGTGAAAGCCCTAGAGCGCACGGCCCCAGAGCTGGCGGGTGTGCTGGGCTGACCCACACCCACCACACCCCACTTACGCTGCGCGGCGCGCCAGTACCTCAAACGCGGGCAGCGTCTTGCCTTCCAGCACTTCCAGAAACGCGCCGCCGCCGGTGGAGATGTAGCCCACGTCTTTCTCAATGCCGTATTTGGCAATCGCGGCCAGCGTGTCGCCACCACCAGCGATGGAGAAAGCGCTCGATTCGGCAATCGCTT
>Ga0209066_10006157_pt1 | contig 12357 bp, 13 predicted proteins | sample All_14_2_FD_187198 | JGI IMG/M metagenome (GOLD analysis project Ga0209066, IMG submission 187198) | Freshwater microbial communities in response to fracking from Pennsylvania, USA - Allegheny Zone_MetaG_DW_15 (SPAdes) (version 2) ...
CGATATCGCCGCCCGCGGCATCGACGTCGACGGCATCAGCCACGTCATCCAGTACGAACTGCCCAACGTGCCGGAAGCCTATGTCCACCGGATCGGCCGCACGGCCCGGGCCGGCGCCGGCGGCTCGGCCATCTCGCTGGTGGCCGACGACGAGCGCAACCTGCTGCGCGACATCCAGAAGGTGACCCGTCAGACGGTCCCGGCCTGGGATCGCCGCAACGACAAGGTGCTGGGCCAGGCCCAGGCGGCCATGCAGGCCATCGAGCCCGAGAAGCCGCATCGCGACCCGCGCGCGGCCAACGGCCGGGGCGCCGGCGGCGGCCGCAACGGCCAGCAGAACCGCAACGCCAAGCCCCAGGCCCTCGACGCCAGCGGCAAGGCCCAGCCCGAGCGCGGCCAGCGCGCCCGTCACCGCCCGGCCGGCTATGACCCCCTGGCGGCCGTCACCAGCCTGATCGGCGCCGCCGGCGAGGCCGCGCCCAAGCGCAAGAAGACCCGCAGCCGCAATCGTGGTCGCAGCGGCGGCGCGGGCGGCGGCCAGACGGCCAGCGCCTCGTAGGAACGACAAAGGGCGGCCCCGGAAACGGAGCCGCCCTTTTTCTCGTCGACTGTCAGGGACAGACACCGCAGGTGTCTGTCCCGATGCCTACCGGCCCTTCCACTGCGGCGCGCGCTTCTGGGCGAACGCCATGGGGCCTTCGCGGAAGTCCTCCGACTGGAAGAGCGCCGCGACGGCCGGCATCTTGAACTGGCCGCCGATGGCGTCGGCGAGCGGCATTTCCAGGCCCTGAAGCACCGCCTGTTTGGAGGCGCGAATCGACATCGGACTGCATTCGCCGATCAGGCCGGCCCACTTCTTGGCCTCGGTCATCAGATCGGCGGCCGGAACCACGGCGTTGACGAAGCCCAGCTCCTTGCCCTCGGCGGCGCTGACGCGGCGGGCGGTGAGGATCATGCCCATCGCCTGCTTCAGCCCGATCTGGCGCGGCAGGCGGTGCAGACCGCCGGCCAGGGCGGCGAGGCCGACCTTCGGCTCGGGCAGCGCGAACACCGCGCCCTCCGACGCGATGATCAGGTCGCAGGCCAGCGCGATCTCGAAGCCGCCGCCCATGGCAACGCCGTTGACCGCCGCGATCAGCGGCTTGTCGAGGTCAAAGCGGCTGGTCAGGCCGGCGAAGCCCGACGGCGGGCTGCCCATCTTGCCGCCCATGGCCTGGTGCTTGAGGTCGTTGCCGGCCGAGAAGGCGCGCTCGCCCGCCCCGGTGACGATGCCGACCCACTGGTCCGGATCGGCGGCGAAGGCGTTGAACGCCTCGTCCAGCTCGAAATGCATCGGCGAATGGAGGGCGTTCATCACCTCCGGCCGGTTCAGGGTGAAGATGGTGACCGGCCCCTCGCGGTCGACCGTGATGAATTCGTAGGCCATGGAAGCGTCTCCCTCGTTTCGATCAGAGGAGCCGCCCTTCCCCGGCGTCCGTCAACGCCTTGCGTCCTTCGCGACGCTCGCCGAGAGCTCGCTCCTCAGGATGACGAATTCTGTGGAACGCAAACCACCTTCGTCATGCTGAGGAGCGGCGCAGCCGCGTCGCGAAGCACGCGCCCCCTAACCCACCACCGTCATCTCGCGGCGGTACCGCTGCCAGTTCTGCACATAGTGCATGGCCGAGCCGATCAGGGCCGCGGCCTGGGCCTCGCCGAGCTCGCGGACCACCTTGCCGGGCGCGCCCATGACCAGGCTGTTGTCGGGGATCTCCTTGCCCTCGGGAATCAGCGCCCCGGCCCCGATCAGGCAGCCGCGGCCGATCTTCGCGCCGTTGAGCACGATGGAGCCGATGCCGATCAGGCTGCCGTCGCCGATGGTGCAGCCGTGAAGCATAACCATGTGGCCAACGGTCACGTTCGCCCCGATCAGCAGCGGACTGCCGTGGTCGGCGTGAAGCACAGATCCGTCCTGGATGTTGCTGTTCTCGCCAACCGTAATGGTGTCGGTGTCGCCTCTAGCCGTGGCGCCCCACCAGATGCTCGCGTTCTTCTTCAGAATCACGTTTCCCATCACGGCCGCCGTCGGCGCGATCCAGTATTCGTCTTCCGAAGGCAGCGTGGGCCTTAAGGCGCCCAAAGCATACACAGTCATAGCCTCGCCTCGTATATTTGTCGTGACGGCTTGATTAACCGCTCAGAAACCAAGTTAGCATCAATCTTGTCAGGCGATTCGAGCGGGTCCCGACCCTCTCAAATCCTGCACGGACGACTTTCCGTCCGTGGTCTCCTGACGACGGAGAACCGGGTGTCGCGTTTGGTGTCCAAGCGTCCATGGGCGTCTTCAGTCCCGCGAAGTGCAAGCGAGCCTCCCGGCCGCCTGTGCGTCATCCGCTCCGCTTTCCTGTCCCAAGGGCGCGCCGTTCCGGCGACGCCCTTTTTTCTTGCCCCAATGGAGGCTTCCCGATGACCAAGCGAGCCCTGAAGCGGACCGTGCGTGAAGGCGCATTCGATCACGCGCAGTTCCAGGATGACGGCGGCAAGGTGCGCCGCCTGCCCGTCGGGAACGGCTGGTCGCCGCTCGGCCGGGACGAGGATCGCGAGCAGGGGTACCTCAAGACAATAAAACCAAAATCGGAGGGGCAGTCAGAGCTCATCGCGGCCATCGACGCCAAGAACCTGGTCATGGCGCTCGGCCCGGCAGGCACCGGCAAGACCTATCTGGCCATCGCCAAGGCGGTCGAGGCGCTGGAGGCCGGCAAGGTGGCCAAGATCGTCCTCAGCCGCCCGGCGGTCGAGGCCGGCGAATCGATCGGCTATCTGCCCGGCGACATGGAGGACAAGCTCGCCCCCTACCTGCGGCCGCTCTACGACGCCCTGTCGGACCGGCTGTCCATGAAGCGGGTGCGGGCCCTGATCGCCGAGGGGGCCATCGAGATCGCTCCGGTCGGCTACATGCGCGGCCGCACGCTGAACAACGCCTTCGTGGTCATCGACGAGGCCCAGAACTGCACCTACGGCCAGCTGAAGATGCTGCTGACCCGGCTGGGCTGGCACTCGACCATGGTGGTGACGGGCGACCCCAACCAGTCGGACCTGCTGACCGGGCTCTCGGGCCTCGGCGACGTCGCCGACCGCTTCGAGGCGGTGCCCAACATCGCTGTCGTCCGCCTGGCCGACGTCGACATCGTCCGCCACCCGCTGGTCGCGGAGATGCTGGGGGTTCTGTGACAATAGGGACTGCTTCGCGAAGCGTAGCTGTCCCCGACCCTTGGGTCCCGCCCTGTCGGGGACAGCTACCGGCTATCGCCGGAAGCAGTCCCCGGCGCCAGCCACCCGCGATACCGGACGATCATGCCGGTCAGCGGGTGGCCGATCTCGACGTCGAAATGAAAGCGGCCGTCCACGATCTCCTCGTGGGCGGCCGTTGTCGGTGAGAGCCACAGCGGCAACGGCACGCCGAAGACGCTGAACCGGCGGATGACCAGGCTCATACGCCCGTCTCGCGTCGTCGGCGCCATGGCGACGGCCAGCGGCCCGAAGCGCTCGACGACCAGATGCACCGACCGACCCTGGCCGGGCACCTGCAGGCTGGAGAAGGTCTTGCCGCCGAAGCTGCGGGTCCAGAGCTCGGCATTGCCCCGCCGTTCGAAGCGCACGCTGACCGGCACATCGTCGCCGGCGGCGGGAAAACCCATCACGGCGCTGACGAGTCGCGCGAGCAGGCCCTTGCCGCGCCTGACCATCGCCTGTCCCTCGACCGTCAGCGCCCCGGCGCGCAGGTCGTGCACCGCCCGCCAGGCGTCGGGCATGGCGTCAAAGGCGCCGGCCATCACCTGACGATAGACCGGCTCGGACGGGGGTATCTCCTCGCGGACGCCGGTGCGGATGGCGCGGCGGGCGAAGGCGATCTCGAAGTCTGCCAGTTCAAGGTCCGAAACGGACGCCCGCGCGCCGGGCTGCGGCCGCTCGCCGTCAAGCATCTTCCGGATCAGCGCCTCGGCGGCCATCGAGGGGATGAAGGGCCCGTCGTCGCCCTCGGCCACCAGGTGCCAGGACCGGCGCACTGCGCGGCCCCGTGCGTCCTCGCCGACGGCGGCCACGACCATGCCGCCGCGATGTTCGCCCCAGCGCAGGCGGTTGATCGCCCAGTGAAACAGCGACGCCAGCGGCGCCAGGGTCGGGATCACCCGCCAGCGCACCAGCAGCGCCATGCCATTCAGCATCCGCTGCAGGATCTCCGGCGTCGTTCCCGCCCCGAACCAGACGTCGCGCAGGCCCGGCAGCAGCTCCGGCAGGGTGCGCAGGTCCGGCGTGTCGACCAGCGAGAAGCGCAGGTTGCGCAGCGGCGTCGCGCCCGGCGGCGCGATCGTCACCCGTCGGGTCTCGACCAGGGCGAAGGCCCGCGCCTTGCACCCACCCCGCACCAGAGCAACCGGCTTGCCCGCATAGCCCGCGATACCCTGGACCACGCTGAGCCCCATCCCGGACCAGGGCGTCGGCGCGATGCCGGCCGACACGGAGCGCACGACCGACCAGCCGTCCGTCAGCCGGCGGACCACCGCCGAGGTCAAGGCGGGGCAGGTGCTTACGCCCGACCGCACGAAGACGCCCGCCGCCTTGGCCCGCGCGTCCAGCGCACCGATGCCCGCCACGAATTCGGAACCGTCCGCCAGGTCGATGTAGGGCACGCCGGCGGCGATGCAGGCCTCCGCCACCCGGTAGGGTCGCTCGCCATAGGCCTGGAACGGCCCGCTGGCGTCGACCACGAGGTCAGCCCTGGCTTGCGCCAGCTGCGCGGCCAGGTCGCCGTCGCGGTCGAAGCGGAACGGGATCAGCACCGCGTCCGAGCGCAGCGTGCCGATCAGCCGCTTCGCCCTGGCCTCCGACCGCCCGGCCAGCAGCAGCACCACGCGCCATTCATTCGCCAGCAGTCGCGCCAGGCGGCCGCCGAACGTCCCGTAGCCGCCGATGACCAGGACCCTCACGCGCGGGGTGTCTGGCTGAGATGATGGGGAGAAACCCAGGCGATCAACATGCCGGGAAATTCGGCGGGGCCGCCGCCAAGGTCAAGCGAGGCGTATGCTTCCTGCGTGCTTCGACACGCGCCTTCGGCGCTGCTCAGCATGACTATGGTGGAAGTCTTCCTTGTTCAGTCATCCTGAGCAGCCGCGAAGCGGCGTGTCGAAGGACGCAGTGAGGCCGTACGTCCTTCGCGACGCGCCCTTTGGGCGCTCCTCAGGATGACGAAGGTTGGGGGCGGACCACCGAACTTCGTCAGGGTGAGGAGCGCGAAGCGCGTCGCGAACCCCGTAGGGCCCTACTCCAGGTCTTCCGCCAGGATGGCCATTTCGAACAGGAAGGAGCCGGGCTCGTCCTCGTCTTCGTAGATGACGCCGATGAACTCGCTCTTCAGCTCGACCTCGGCCGAATCCTTCTGCTTGCGGGCCTTCACCGCGAAGTGCGGATTGCCGAAGGTGCGCTTCAGGTGCGCTTCGATCTGCTTGATGTGCTTTTCGTCCACGGCGTGGCTCCTGGTCACTGGGGCGCCGGGGCGCTTTCGGCGCGAACCTACTGCGCTCGCCCCGGGAGGCAAGACAAAAGCCGCGTGATAGCGGACGCGTCAGATGACGTAGTCGTAGACCGCCTCGGCCAGGGTGTGGTCCATCGTGCGCGCCGGCTCTTCGCAGGTCGGGCAGTTGACCAGCCGGGCGGGGACCCCCGCCGCCGTGCAGTGGGGCGGAACGGGCTTGAGGACGACCGAGCCGGAAGCGACCTTGGCGTACTCGCCGATCTCGATGTTGCCGAGCACCTTGGCGCCGGCGCCCAGCAGGACGCCCCGGCCGATCTTGGGGTGACGGTCGCCGCGCTCGGCGCCTGTGCCGCCCAGGGTGACGCCGTGCAGCATGGAGACGTCGTCGCCGACCACCGCGGTCTCGCCGATGACGATGCCGGTGCCATGATCGAGGAACACGCCCGAGCCGATGCGGGCGTTGGGATGGATGTCGACCTGGTAGACCTCGCTGCCCCGGCTCTGCAGGTAGAAGGCCAGGGTGTCGCGGCTGTGGGTCCAGAGCCAGTGCGCCACGCGGTGGTTCTGCAGCGCCTGGAAGCCCTTGAAGAACAGGAACGGCTGGACGTAGCCCTTGCAGGCGGGGTCGCGCTCGAACACGGCCTTGAGGTCGGCTTCGGCGGCGACGATCAGCGAGGGATCAGCCTCATAGGCTTCCTCGGCGATTTCGCGGGCGCTCATGGCCCGCAGCTCCTGGTCGGCGATCTTGCGGGCGAACTGGTAGGACAGCGCTTCAGCCATGCTGTCGTGGGACAGGATCACGGCGTTCAGCAGGCTGGCCAGGGTCGGCTCGTCGCGTGCGGCGCGCTCGGCTTCGTTGCGCAGGCCGGCCCAGACGGGCGGAGGACCGGCGGTGACCACTTCGAACTGTCTGGGCATATCCGCCCTCCCGTTTTCGCGTCGGCCCTATAGCACAGGTCGCCGACGTCGCCGAATTTCGCCCTGCCTGGCGATATGGGGGCGATAACGGGGTTCGCCAAGGGGCGGTTGCCGGGGGCGGCTATCCGCCATAGGTGTTGCTCATGCGCGCCCTTCAGGTTCTCGCCCTCATCGCCGCCGTCTCCGCGCCCAGCCTGGCGCTGGCGCAGGCGGACCGTCCCCTGACCCGAGACAGCCTTGTCGCCGCGATCAAGTCCGAACGCGCCTGGTGCGCCGGCTGGCGCGAGGCCGACCAAAGCTGCGAGGAGGTCGTGTTCCTGGACGCGATCGAGGGCGCCGTCAGCCAGACCCGCCGGTACCGGATCTACGAAGGCAGCGACTTCGAGATGGTCGTCCGCAACACGGCGAAGTTCGACGGCGGCAAGCTCTGCTGGACCTATCGCTTCGTCGAGATGGACATCGCCTTCCTGGAGGCCGGCGCCCGGGCCCCGAAGGAGCAGGCCGCCGCCATGATGATGGTGATGCGCGAAACGATGGCCGACCTTGAGGGCAAGGTCGCCTGCGAGACCTTCTCCCGCGACGAGGCGACCGGAGAGATCGCCGCCGCCGCCACGCTGGATGGCGAACGCGCGCCCGAGTACGACAGCCGCTTCCGGTTGCTGGCCCCGGACGCCCGCGTCAAGCTGCGCGGCGTGTTCGAGGACACGCCGGATCCCACCACAACCTGAGTTCGAGGCCAGCGTGACCCACGGCGTTCCGCAGTCCCCGGCGTTCGGAGACCCCCTGCCCCTGGCGGCCGCGCCACAGGTGCTGGCCTTCCTGGCCCGTCGGCGCTCGGCCTCGGCGCTGGCCCTTCGCGCGCCAGGTCCGACGCCGACGGAGCTGTCCGACCTGCTGACGATCGCCGCCCGGGTTCCGGACCACGGCAAGCTGGCGCCTTGGCGCTTCGTGATCCTGGAGGGCGCGGGCAAGGACGCCTATGCGGCGCGCCTCGAGACCCTGGCGGCCGCCCGGCCCGACGCGGCCAAGCTGATGGCCAAGCTGGGCAAGCTGCGGACCCCGCCTCTGGGCGTCGCGGTCATTTCGCGGACCACGGCGGGCGAGATTCCCGAATGGGAGCAGCTGCTGTCGGCCGGCGCCGTCTGCACCACCCTGACCTACGCCGCCCTGGCCATGGGCTACGGCGCCAACTGGATCACCGACTGGTATGCCTATGACGTCGAGGCCCGGGCCGTGCTCGGGCTGGCCGAGGACGAGCGGGTCGCCGGTTTCATCTTCTTGGGAACCGCCGCCGAGGCGCCGCAGGAGCGGGTCCGCCCCGACGTGGCGGCGCTGACGACGCGGTTCGCGCCCTAGCACCGGCCGCTCCAGACTGATACCCACGCAGCGTTGAGTGGAGCGTCCCGATGCGTCTTTCTGTTGTCTGTCTCGCGGCCCTCCTGCTGCCGGCGCCGTTGGCATTTGCTCAGCCGGCGCCGCCGCCGATGGACGAGGTCGGCCTCAGCTGGCGCAGGGCCCCGCGGATCTATGACATGACACGGTTCTACCCGGTCAGGGCCAAGGCCAAGGGTTATCGCAAGGGCCTGGCCGTGGTCGACTGCACCTCCGACGCACGTGGCGACCTGGACTGCGTTGTCGCGCGCGAGGACCCGCACGACGGCCTGTTCGGCGATGCGGCGCTGAAGGTCATGCGCCCGGCGACCGTGGTCGCCATCGACGGCGGCTCGCCGGAAGGGCGCACATTCCGGTTCACCTTCAAGTTCGGCGCCTGGCCCCAGTCGGCCATGCCGGCCTTCATGCGTCTGGACCAGCACGGCCTGGCCTGGGTCGATACGCCGCCGGTCATGGACTACTGGAGCGGGACGGGCGTCGGGAAAGACGGAGCTCTTTCGGTCCTCCTCGACTGTGTCGCAGACCCGGAGGGCAAGCTCGCCTGTGCCGTCGCTGACGACTCAGCCGCCGATCGCAACTATGTCGATGCGGTGCTGAAGGCGATGAGCAGAGCGAAGGTGCGCACGCTGGACGGCTCATCCCCGGCGGGAAAGACCTTCACGCACCGCATAACGATGTCGCTGGACTAACCCCGCCCGCGATAGGGCGCGACGCCCTGGTCGGGCAGCCACAGGCCCTCCGGCGCCGGGCCGCTCTGCCAGAAGACGTCGATCGGGATGCCGCCGCGCGGATACCAGTAGCCGCCGATCCGCAGCCACTTTGGCTGCGCGACCTCGACGATCCGGCGGCCGATGGCCACCGTGCAGTCCTCGTGGAAGGCGCCGTGGTTGCGGAAGGCGCCCAGATACAGCTTCAGCGACTTCGACTCGATCAGCCAGTCGCCCGGCGCGTAGTCGATGACCAGGTGGGCGAAGTCCGGCTGGCCGGTGACCGGGCACAGCGAGGTGAACTCGGGCGCGGTGAAGCGGGCCAGGTACAGGGTGTCGGCCTGCGGGTTGGGCACGCGCTCGAGCACGGCGTCCTCGGGGCGGGCCGGCGCGTCGACGATGCGGCCCAGCTGGGTCAGGTGATCGGTCATGGCCGCGATTTAGTCCCCCCTCCCCCTCGCGACAAGCGCGTCCGCGCCGGTGTAGGGAGAACCAAAGCAAGGGAGAGAGACATGTCCGGCAAGGATTTCGACGGCTACGTGGTGGTGGTGACCGGCGGCTCGACGGGCCTGGGCCGGGCGATCGCGGTCGAGACGGCCAGCCGCGGCGCCGCGGTGGTGGTGATCAACTACGCCTCCAGCCAGGCCGAGGCCGAGGAAACCGGCCGGCTGTGCGAGGCGCAGGGCGCCAAGGCGGTGCTGATCCAGGGCGACGTCGGCGAGGACGCCGACTGCCGGAAGATCGCGGCTGCCGCCGAGCCGTTCGGCCGCATCGACGCGCTGTTCAACAACGCCGGCGTCACCAAGTTCGCGCCCAACCACGGCGACCTGGACGCCGTTGACGCCGACGACTTCCTGCGTCTCTACAGGGTCAATGTCGTCGGGGCCTTCCAGATGGTCCGCGCGGCCCGCGCGTTGCTCGAGGCGGCGCCGCAGCCGGGGGCGGTGGTCAACACCGCCTCGATCGCCGGGGTGACCGGCATCGGCTCTTCGGTGCCCTACGCCGCCTCCAAGGGTGCGATGAACACCATGACGCTGTCGCTGGCCCGCGGGCTGGCGCCCAACATCCGCGTCAACGCCATCTGCCCGGGCTTCATCGACACGCCCTGGTTCGGCAAGGCGATGGCTGACGACACCGTATCTCGCATGCGCGAAGGCGTGATCCGGTCCACTCCGCTGAAAGCCGCCTCGACGGCCGAGGATATCGCCGGCGCCGCCGTGTTCCTGGCCTCGCCGGCGTCGCGTCACGTGACGGGCGAAACCTTGCTGGTAGACGCCGGGACCCACCTGGGCTTCGCCACGATGTCGATGCGCTGACTCCGCGCCAGCGGTGCGGGACTCAGGCTCCCCGAGGGTTCCGCACCGCAGCATTCCGTAGCGAAAGCTCGCCGTTGAGCGCTCAAAAACCGTGCAGCGGAGCCTTCCGGCGCCCAGGATTCACCCACCGCGCGCCCTCCGCCGCCTCCTGAGCGCGCGGTCGTTAGGGGGTTTCCGGACCTTAACCCAATGTCGGAGTCGCTCGACGTCGCACGACGGGGGCGACGCTGGCGCGGCCACGATCCGTCCGGCGCTAACAACAAGGGGATAGCGATGAAAGCTCTTAAACTGGCCATCTGCGCCGCCACGGCGTCTCTCGCCCTCGGCGGGGCGGCTTACGCCCAGGACGTTTCGTTCAACGTCGGCGTGGCTTCCGACTACGTGTTCCGCGGCGTGTCGCAGACCGACGAAAGCCCGCAGATCTTCGGCGGCGTCGACTACGGCAACGGCATCTTCTACGCTGGCGCCTGGGCCTCGAACGTCGACTTCTATGACTCGACCGACGCCGAGATCGACGTCTACGCCGGCATCAAGCCGACCGCCGGTCCGGTGACCTTCGACCTGGCCGCCATCTACTACGGCTACCTGAACGAGCCGGGCGGCGCGGATTACGCCTACTGGGAATTCAAGGGCGCCGCCTCGGTTCCGGCCGGCCCCGCCACGCTCGGCGCCGCCGTCTACTACTCGCCGGAGTTCTTCGGCGGCATCGGCTCGGCCGTCTACTATGAAGTCAACGGCAGCGTTTCGCCCGCCGAGAAGTGGACGCTGGGCGCCGCCATCGGCACCCAGACCTTCGACGCCGGCGGCGACTACTCGACCTGGAACGTCGGCGTCGGCTACGCCTTCAACGACACCCTCTCGGCCGACCTGCGCTACCACGACAACGACCTGGCCTGCGGCACGATCTGCGACAGCCGCGTGACCCTGTCCCTGAAGGCCGTCCTGCCCTAGCCGCGACAACCCCTTCGAAAATCGAGGCCCGTCGCGAGGTTCGCGGCGGGCCTTTTTCGTTTCCCAGTGTGGAGACATCCGGCCTGACCGACCTGGTCTCACGGTTTGACCGGCCTGCGCCTGGTAGGGACGGTGGGACTCGAACCCACACGCCTCGCGGCTGCGGATTTTAAGTCCCTCAGGGAAACGCGTAAGTTACTGATTTTAAAAGAAAAAGCAGACGCAATTTGCTATACCGGGATAATTTTCGGGATAACTCGGCACCTTTTTCCGCCACGAGCGTGCGAAAGCTCTCGATGCTTGGGGCAGATTCGTTGGTGATCGGTCAACGCTCGCCGATAGGCCGGGCAGCCGAGCAGGCGGGACAGGCCGTCACTTCGGTGACGAACTCCTGCATCTGGTTGTATGGGCACCGTAGGACCGCAGGATGGGAGTGCCCCACGACGTATTCTGCCGGGATGTCGAAATCGAGAATGATGGTGAAGTCCCGATCCGGAGACCAGTCTGGGGCGTTCACGATGACCCTGGTCCACTCCTGAAGAAGCGCCCGCGCCAGCTCTGTGCGGCTGCTATCGCTCGCGTGTTCTAGAGGCAAGTCGAGCTCGACAATCGTCGGAACGCCCCGTGAGCGCAGCGCGTGGAAGCCACTGAAACTGAAGAAGACCTGCAACCATTCGGGGCCGTACAGCGCATAGTGCCCTGCCCGATCAAGCTGCACTCGGTCATCGATACAGACGTACACCCGGCCAGTATCCCGCTCACGATGGGAGAACTCCGCGATCCGCTGCTCAAGGCCGGGGCGCATCCAGGCCAGGTCCTCGCATTCAGCGACGATCCGCCGGGCTTCGTCCTCCAGCTTCGCCGGGTCATTCACCCGAAGGCCCTCTCGATGCAGCACCCCGGCATCTGGAAGCCGACAGCCGTGATAAACGCGCAGCGTTGCAACGAAGAGGCTGTCGGCGAGCCGGTCTGCAAGGCCTTCGACGCCGCCGCGCACGGCGGGCTTGAGGACGACATCGAGCCAGTCGCTGTCGTCCCAGCACAAATCCTGTTCGCCGAGGCCCTTCAGCCGCTCCAACCCGTCAGGCTTCAGGCGAGGGGCCAGCCAGGACGTCAGGCGGTCAGCCCAAGTGGTCGTGTCCTTCCACAAGACCGGTCCGTCGAGCCAGATATGGTCTTCTGGCTCGACGTCGAAGTGAGCGTCAGCGTCATCGGCAGGCGATTCCATGCCATGAGCCTAACACCGGCGGTCAGAACAGGGTGTACTGACGGCTCTCTTGCTCGTAGCGCTTCCACTCACGGCTCTGCGCCATGAAGTCCAGCCATTCCCGGACATAGGCCTCAACGCCGCCAGCAGCCTCGATCGTGCCGATCGGCAGGAAATGCGAGCGGTATCCGGTTTCGGTGAACGGCAGGCGTATCTTTCGCGGGATCGTTCTGATCTCCAGATGGGCGGTATGGTCGCCACCCAGCCAGTGGGGTTCGTAGGAGACTGAGAGGGCGATGCCCTCCCAGTCGAAGGTGACGGTTTCAGTCACGCGGTCGGTGTTCGGGGTCATTG
>Ga0209066_10006158_pt1 | contig 12352 bp, 8 predicted proteins | sample All_14_2_FD_187198 | JGI IMG/M metagenome (GOLD analysis project Ga0209066, IMG submission 187198) | Freshwater microbial communities in response to fracking from Pennsylvania, USA - Allegheny Zone_MetaG_DW_15 (SPAdes) (version 2) ...
AGAAGATGTTCAGCAACACCGAAGAGTTGTTGCCGGTCATCAGCTTCAACGCCAAGGCCAGTGCCGACGAGGTCAAGAAGCACGAGGACTTTGTCAACCGCATGGTCCAGAAGGGCTACACGGCCAAACAGGTTCGCCTGTTGTGCGAGTGGTACTTGCGCGTGAGAAAGTCTTCGTGACCCCCCAGCGGCCCGGCAGAGCCGGTTCCGCGGCGGCCGCTTGATGAAATAGGCGTACTGGGAACACATGACACGGCAACACATCATCGACAGGCGGCTGGCGGGCAAGAACAAGTCCATTGGCAACCGTGAGCGCTTCCTGCGGCGGTACAAGGACCAGGTGCGTGAAGCGGTGCAGCGGGCCATCAACGGCCGCAGCATCCGCGACATCGAAAAGGGCGAGGACATCGCCATCCCCAAGCGCGATCTGACCGAGCCGGTGTTCAGCCACGGGCAGGGCGGTGTCCGTGATGTGGTGCACCCCGGCAACCGCGAATACGTCAAGGGCGACCGCATTGAAAAGCCGCCAGGCGGTGGCGGGCAGGGCAGTGGATCCGGGCAGGCCAGCGACTCGGGTGAAGGCGAGGACGACTTCGTTTTTTCACTGAGCAAGGAAGAGTTCATGCAGGTCTTCTTTGAAGACCTGGCCTTGCCCAATCTGGTTCGCACGGCGCTGGCCGAAGTGCCGGAGTGGAAGAGCCACCGCGCCGGTTTCAGCAGCGATGGCACGCCGAACAACCTGCATGTGGTGCGCTCCATGCGTGGCGCGCTGGGGCGGCGCATCGCGCTGGGTGCCTCGTCGCGCCGCGAGATCAAGGAACTGGAAGCGCGCCTGGCCTTCTTGCGCAGCGAAGATGAGGCGGGCGACCAGGCCCTCGTGCACGAGCATGCCGCAGAGATCGAAGAGATCGAAGCCAAGCTAGCCCACCTGTATGGCCGCATGAAGGGCATCCCGTTCCTGGACCCGATCGACTTGCGCTTTCGCAGTCGCGTCAAGGTGCCGGTGCCCACGACCAAGGCCGTGATGTTCTGCGTGATGGACGTCTCGGGCTCGATGGACGAGCAGCGCAAGGAGCTGTCCAAGCGCTTCTTCATCCTGCTGTACCTTTTCCTGACGCGGCATTACGACAAGATCGAGCTGGTCTTCATTCGGCACCACACGCAGGCGCAAGAGGTGACGGAAGACGAGTTCTTCCATGCCACCGAGACGGGCGGTACGGTGGTGTCCAGCGCCCTGGTGCTGCTGGATGAAATCATCCAGGCGCGCTACCCCACCAGCGAGTGGAACCTGTATGTGGCCCAGGCCAGCGACGGCGACAACTGGCACCACGATTCCAGCCGCTGCCGCGAAATCCTGTCGGACAAGATCCTGCCGCTGGTGCGCTACTTTGCGTACGTGCAGGTGGCCCAGACCGAGCAAAACCTGTGGGACGAGTACCTGCAGTTGAGCGAGACGCACAAGCAATTTGCCATGCGCAAGGTGCTGGATGCCTCGCAGATCTACCCGGTGTTCCGTGAGTTGTTCAAGAAGGAAGGGGTGGATGCATGAACGCGCCTATCAAGTCCCACCAGTTGCCAGGTCCCTCGGACTGGTCGTTCGAGTTGATCGAGCAGTACCACGACGTGATCCGCGCCACGGCGCAGCGCTTCAAGCTGGACACCTATCCCAACCAGCTCGAAATCATAACGGCCGAGCAGATGATGGACGCCTACGCCAGCGTAGGCATGCCTGTGAACTACCGGCATTGGTCCTATGGCAAGGAGTTCATTTCCACCGAGAAGAACTACCGGCGCGGCTTCATGGGGCTGGCGTATGAAATCGTCATCAACTCCAACCCCTGCATCAGCTACCTGATGGAAGAAAACACCATGGCCATGCAGGCTTTGGTGATAGCGCACGCGGCCTATGGGCACAACAGTTTCTTCAAGGGCAACTACCTGTTTCGCATGTGGACGGATGCGGGTTCGATCATCGACTACCTCGTCTACGCCAAGAACTACGTGGCGCGCTGCGAAGAGCGCCATGGCGTGGACGCCGTGGAGGAGTTGCTGGACTCCTGCCATGCGCTGATGAACCATGGCGTGGACCGCTACCGTCGGCCCAGCAAGCTGTCGCTGGACAAGGAGCTGGCCCGTCGCGAGGAGCGCGAAGCCTATCTGCAGCAGCAGGTCAACGACCTGTGGCGCACCTTGCCGCGCCGTGTCGATCGCCTGAGCGAAGACGAAGCGGTGCGCCGCTTCCCAGCAGAGCCACAAGAAAACCTGCTGTACTTCATCGAAAAGCACGCGCCCTTGCTGGAGCCCTGGCAGCGAGAGATCGTGCGCATCGTGCGCAAGGTGGCGCAGTACTTTTACCCTCAACGGCAGACTCAGGTGATGAACGAGGGCTGGGCCACGTTCTGGCACTACACCCTGCTCAACACCATGTATGACGACGGCCACCTGAGCGACGGCATCATGATCGAGTGGCTGCAGTCGCACACCAATGTGGTGTTGCAGCCGCCGGTGGGGCACCGCGCCTACAGCGGGCTCAACCCGTATGCGCTGGGCTTTGCCATGTACACCGACCTCAAGCGCATCTGCGAAAAGCCCACGCCCGAGGACTACCACTGGTTCCCTGACTTTGCCGGTTCGGCCGTGGGGGCAGCACCGGGCGACAACGCCTGGTTGCCCACGCTGGACTACGCCATGCGCAACTTCAAGGACGAGAGCTTCATCGGGCAGTACTTGTCACCCAAGGTGATGCGGGACTTCCGGCTGTTCGCCATCCGCGATGACGAAGAAGAGAGTGAGTACGAGGTCAGCGCCATCCATGATGAGGGTGGTTACCGCGCCCTGCGCGAGCAACTGTCTCGTCAATATGATCTGGGCTCACGCGAACCCAATATCCAGGTCTGGAGCGTGAACCTGCGTGGTGACCGTTCGCTCACGCTGCGCCACACGCAGCACAACAGCCGTCCTTTGGCCGATGCCACCCGCGAGGTGCTCAAGCACGTGGCGCGTCTGTGGGGCTTCCCGGTGCACATGGAAAGTGTCAACGGGGTGGGCGACGTCCGTCAGCAGTGGACGGTGGTGCCTTCTTCGATGGAGTGAGTCGCCACCCGGTGCTCAGAGCTTGAGCACCTTGCGGATGCCGCCCAACAGGATCTCGTCCTTGTGGGGCTTGACGATCCAGGCCAGCACGCCATATTCCTTGGCTTGCGCCTTCAGTTCAGGGCTGGTCTGTGTGGTCAGCATGAAGATGGGTGTGTTGTAGCCCTGTTCCTTGATGTGCTTGCACATGGTCAGGCCATCCATGCCCGGCATGTTCAGATCGGAGATCACCAGGTCCACAACGTGCTGGCTCAGCATCTCCAGGCCCTGCTCGCCGTTGCCTGCCTCGATGACGTCAAAGCCATTGGGCATCAGCAGGTCCTTGAGCGTGTCACGCATGGTCTTGGCGTCATCGACCACCAGAATTCTCGGCATCTTGATCTCCATTGCTTGTGGCAGTGCTTCACTCGGCCGCCGAGGGCTCGACGCACACGCGGTTCTTGCCATTGTGCTTGGCGGTGTACAGCAGTTTATCTGCGCGCTGGACGAGGGTCTCCAGCGTGTCTGTCGGGTTGCACAAGGCCACGCCGCAGCTGGTGGTCACCTGAAGGATCTTGCCGCCACCGACATCGATACGGTAGTCCGCCAGCTTCTGGCGAATGCGTTCGGCCACGATCGCGCCGCTTTGCTCTCTGGTGTCATTGCTGGGCATGGCGAGGATGAACTCCTCGCCGCCGTAGCGCACGGCGATGTCCGTGTCGCGTGTGCAGCTCAGGATGATGCGGCCGAAGGCCTTGATGACCTCGTCGCCCAAGGCGTGGCCATGGGTGTCGTTGACGCTCTTGAAGTTGTCGATGTCGAACATGACGATGGCCAGTTCGCGCAGGTTGCCGCGTTTGGACGAGGCGATCAGGCGGCTGATGCTGTCGTTCATGAACAGGCGTGTGTACAGGCCTGACAGGGGGTCGCGGATGGCGCATTCGTACAGGGCCTGTGCCTGCTTGCCCAGCAGGTCGGCTTTCTCGATCTGCCTTTGGGCCAGGTAGCTGGCGGTGTTGTCCTCCAGGATCACCATGTAGCGCTCGACCGTGTTGTTCTTGACGATCGGCTGAAAGCGCGGCTTGATCCACTTGGCCTGCTCGGTGTTGCCATCGATGCTCAGTTGCGCAATGTCGGCCAGGGCAGATTCACGTGCGGTGAAATGGGTGATGAACTTGCCCACGCAGTCCTGCATGATCCCGAAGGCTTGGGACAGTTCGGTCTGGAGATCGGCGTTGTGCGGCACAAGGATGTCGCGCAGAGACTTGCCAATCAGTGCGCGCTGGTTGAGCAGCACATGGCAATAGTCGGACAGCACCTCCGTGATGAGGCCGTCGCGGTTCATCACCATCAGGCCCAGCGGGATGCTGGAGAAGATGCTCATGAGCTTGAGTTCGGACTGGTACAGCCCGGACAGGTCGTCGCCCACGATGGAGATCACGCGGCCTTCGGCCTCGCTGAGGTGCTCCAGGCGGAAGATGCGCCAGAAGAAGGGCTTGGCGGGTTGGTCTTCGGTGAGGCCGCCGATTTCAATCTTGGCGCGGGCGTGCGTCTCGCCGCTGCTCTCGGTGCGCAGGTGGTTGACGTGGTGCAGCAGCAGGTCACGGTTCTCGCTGGTGAAGAACGCGGTGAAGTCCAGGTGCAGCGCGCCCTCCATCGTGCAGCCAACCAGATCGCAAAAGGCCTTGTTGGCGCGGATGACGCGGTTGTCCTTGTTGAGCACAACGAAGACACTGGGGACGTTGTCCAGGATCTGTTCGCTGTATTCACACGCGCCCTCCAGCATGGAGAGCACGCGTTGCGAGGCAATGAGTTCGTTGTGGTGGCTCATAGGAAGTCCAGCTCGCCTTCTTGAGATTGTTCGTCGGCGCACTTGATGTGAGAGAAGTCTTCCTTGCTCATCAGTTCGACGTAGCAACTGCAATAGATCGAGTCAAAGCTGCCATCCAGCCGCCAGAAGTCCCCGAACTTGGTGATGGCGCCGGTTTTGGGCTTGTAGTCTGCGTAGATCTCGTAGATGCCACGGGTGCACAGAGGGATGCTCATGCCCATGGCGATCTGGTGTGCGTCAAAGATGCGGCACACGCGCCCGCCCATCTGGTTGCTGAGCTCTTTCATGAAGTCGACCAGTTGCTTGTCGCTCAGGTCTTGCGGGTTGCAGCCTTTGGCCAGGCGGTAGGCGCGCACCTGCTCTGGGTTGAAGTGCACCTTGAAGACGACCCGCAACTCAGGGCTGCTGAGCAGCACCATGACGATGTAGCGTTTGAGAACCTGGCCGAGCTGGTGGTCCGGCGGCGAGGCGATCAGGGTGATCTCTTCACCATTGAAGTACTGGCTGGCCTGCACGACCGAGGCGTCGCGCAACAAGGTGCGCAGGCTGTCGCTGGAGGCTTGTGAGCTGGTTTGGGTGTCCATGATGCCGACCGTGTCTGATGGGGGGAGACCAGTCCGCAGCGGCTTCAATGCCGTCTTGGTAGGCGTCCTTTGCTCGGTTTACGGCAGGGGGCAGGCGGGCTTGAGCGGCATGCGCCATACCAGGGCGTGCGGTGGGCTCAATCGTGACAATGTGCCGACATTGGGCCCCTGAGCGGCCCGACGATCACGCGACGTCGTCAAGCAAGGGGCTGTGAAGGCACTGCTTCTCTCGCCAGGCCGAGGGGGTCAGGCCAGACCAGCGCCTGAAGGCCCGGTGAAAGCCGTGCACCGACGAAAACCCCAGCGATTGGGCAATCTGCTTGAGGGGCAGCTTGCCCTCGGCGAGCAGCCTTTCTGCCATGAGGCGCTGGCATTCTTGCGTCAAATCGGCATGGGTCGTGCCCAGCGTGAACAGGTGCCGCCTGAAAGTGCGCTCGCTCATGCCCAGGTGTGCAGCGGTGTCGGCGACCGTAGGCAACGCTGGCAAGGCGCTCAGCAACCACGCACGCACCTTGTCGGCCATGTCGGAGCCCGCCTTCATGGCAGCCAGCAGGGACTCGGCCCGCGTCCTGGCCGCCATGTAGGCGACCGGGTCGTGGGTAGGGAGCTTGACGTCCAGCAGCGCCGGGTTGAAGGTGATAGCGCACTCGCTTTGCTCGAAGCTGATGCGCTGACCAAAGGTGGCCGCGTAGCGCTGTTCCTGCCCTGGTGGCTGGGGGTAGGGGAATGTGGCGTGGTAGATGTCGGTGCTGCTGGCGCCGACAAAGCGCAGCATCTGGACCGCCGTGGTGGCGGCAAACTCGGTGCGGAAGTGGCCGCTCAGACCACCCTTGACCACAGCTTGCACCACCAGGCGAGTGCCCTGCCGCGTCTCCATCAGTTCGACCTCCGACTGTGGCACCGACAGGGGTGCAAAGCGATGGATGTCACTGAGCATCTGCCTCAGGCTGGACGTGGAGACGGCCAGGGCGGTGAGGATGCCAGAGCGCATCAGCGCGAGGCTCTTGCCGGCCACCAGACCAAAAGAGCGGTCTTTGGTGGCCTCGATGGCGGCGGCCATCATGCGGTCGAACCGTTCGACAGTCACCCATTCGCCGGCCTCGTCGATGGCCTCGTTCGATTCGAAGCCACATTGTTTCAATGCGGCGCTCGAATCGTAGCCCTCGATGTCGAGGGTGTACGCCAGGATTTTCAGGTGAATGGGTGAAATACGCATGGAAGGCAAGGCACTGCCGGGCAAACCAGCAGTCTGGGGGTTTTCCATGCGCCCACACGCAGGCGGTGCTGGGGGCTTTCCCTAGAAGCGGCCACGGCGGGTTAATAACTGGCCGATCTGGCCAATGCCCAGGGTGCTGGCCATCCCTAGGCTAGCAGGATCCAAACAGGAGACACCCACCATGCAAGCATCTGTACGCGGTCTACGCCCTTTCACCCTCAGCGCACTGGCCGCCACCTTGTTGTCGCTTGGCCTGGCGACATCGGTTGCCGCCAGCACCACCACCTTGGGTACGCGTGGCAGTGTCAGCGTACCCAACGCCGTGGTCACCAGCAATGCCAACAGCGTGTGGAAAGCCTATTCGCGCGCCGAGGAGCATGCAGGGGCCGTCACCTTGCCGCTGCAGTTCATCACCATGAAGAACGGGCAGAAGCTGGCCGTGCTGGTGTCGGTGCCGGCTGATGCCAAGGGCAAGCCGGTGCCAGGTGCCTTCCCGGCGATCCTGACGCAAACCGCTTACCGCATTGACCTGGGGCAGTTGCTGGGCGGCTTTGCCGTGACGGGTAACACCTTGCTGGTGGGTGGCAAGGACGAGTTCATGATCAAGCGCGGCTACATCTCGGTGGCGGTGGATGTGCTGGGCTCCGGCATGTCCGACGGGCAGGGTGCCTTGCTGGGCGCCGCCGAGCAGCAGGCTTATGGCGAAGCGGTGGAGTGGGTAAGCAAGCAGCCCTGGTTCAATGGCCAGCTGGGCCTGGCGGGTACATCTTATCTGGGCATCACCAGCCTGCTGACGGCCGAGCAGCAGAACCCGGCCGTGAAGGCCGTGTTCGCCCAGGTGCCCATGGGCGATGCCTTCCGCGGCACCGTGGGGGTGGGTGGTTTGCTCAATGCACAGTTCATCAGCTTGTGGCTGCCTTTGACGCAGTCCCTGAGCGTGGCCAATGACATCGCCAAGAGCCTGCACCCTGAGTTCTCCGCGCAGATCGATGGGGCCAACCAGGAGCACATCGCGGCCATCGACAGCTGGTACCTGCCGACGGTCAACAACGCGCTGGCCGGCCAGACGGGTTATGCCTCTGACGACGGTGACTTCTGGGCTGTGCGCTCCCCTCTTGAGCAGGCGGCCAAAATCAATGTACCGACCTTCATCGTGGGTGGTGCCAACGACATCTTCCAGCGTGACGAGCCCTTGCTGTACGAGCAGTTGAAGAACAAGGTCACCACCAAGCTGCTGGTTGTGCCTGGGGCCCACCTGCAGGCTGTGCTGAACGCGCAGAAAGATGCCGTCAATGCCACGGCCACTGGCGCACCCGAAACCAAGTTCCTGATGCTGCAATGGTTTGACCAGTATCTGCGCGGCATGAACACGGGTGCGGCCACGCTGCCCAATGTGACGCAGTATGTCGAAGGCTATGGGGCGCTGGGTGGGACGCGCTTTGCCAGCACCACCGACTGGCCACATCCACAGGTGTCGGCGCAGCGCTATTACCTGCGCGGCAACATGAGCTTGTCAACCCAGAAGCCTTTGCTGCCTGAGCCTTCACACACGATAGCGGAGCCCGCAGGCGCGGTGGTGTCGTATACCAAGAGCAGCAGTGGCGAGACGGTCAAGGCCAAGGTCACGCTCAACGATGGCAGCGACTGCTCGTCCAGCTACGTGCAGTGGACGCTGGGCATGGGCGGCATTCTGCCCAAGCTGTGCTACACCAACAGCAACACGGTTGAAAAGTCGCAGAAGGCGCTGATCTTCCAGACTGCGGCGCTGTCGGCGGACATGTACATCAACGGCCCCATGCAGGCTGATATCTGGATGTCGACCACCCAAACCGAAGCCGCCGTGGCTGTGCGCATCGATGACGTCGATGCCTGGGGCAATGCCACACCGATTTCGACGGGCCTGATGTCCGCCAGCTACCGCGCGGTGGACACCAGCCGTTCGCGCTACATCAACGGGACGATGATCCAGCCCTGGCACCCCTTCACGGTGGCGTCCAAACAGTCCGTGGTGCCTGGTCAGCCGATGCTGGTGCCCGTCGAGGTTTTCCCGGCCGCTGCCTTGATCCGCAAAGGGCACAAGCTGCGTATTGCCATCAGTGCCAGCAACCAGGCGCAGGGCATCTGGCCCACGCCTCAGCAGTTGAAGGCCAATGGCAATGTCAGCACCATCTACAACGACCCGAGCCGTCCTTCCAGCCTGGTCTTGCCGTTGGTGCCGGTCAGCGCCTTGAAGTGATGCATCGGGCGGGGTGAGCCCCGTCTCAGTCACCCAGATCCTGCAGCATGCTGTCCACGGCGCGTTGCATCAGGCTGCGGTCTTCGAGGCTGGTGGCCAGGCCCTCCGCGCGCAGGCGTTCGAGGGCCCTTCGCGTCATGGAATGCATGCGCCCGGCCTTGTCGCTGGTGAACATGAAGAACTGGCGGTTGGTGCTGGTCCACAGCAGGTGGGCCGTTGTCCATTGGCCCTGCAGGAAGAGCTTGCACCAGGCGCCTTTCTGCAGTGAGCTGGCCCATGTGGCGGGCGTGTCAGCGGTGGCGTTGTCGGGCAGCTCGCCGCCGTAGGGCATGGGCACGGTGGGCAGCGAGCCGATGTTGGTGTCCATCGCGTCGCGCGTCCGTGACGTCCTGTTCGCGGCCTCTGGTGAGGCTGCTTGATCCGCCATTTCGCTGCGCATCTGTGCGACCAGGTCGGCGGCATCGGGTTCGCGGGCGGGGCGTGCCGGTTTGGGCGTGGCCAGCATGTGGTGGCCATGGATGCGCATCAGCTCATCGAGGACGGCGTCCTGGTCCGCTTGCGGCAGGGCGATGCTGCCCATGCCTCGCTGCAGTCTGTGGATGAGATCGGGCACGGTCTGGCGCAGGTTCTCGCGCTCGTCCAGCGTGCGGGGCCTTTGCAGGCTGTGGATCAGGTCGTCGACGGTGGCCATCATGGCCTGGGTTTCGTCGCTGTCTGCGGCAGTGGATGTCATGGCCTGGCTGAGCACGTCCACCCAGGGGCCGAGCAGGAAGTCCCTGATGCCTGGCTTGACCCGGGCACCCGCCAGTTGTTGTTCAACTTGCTGCAGCAAGATGGGCCTGACTGCGAGCCGGTGATCGGCTTCTTCCAGCCTGGCCACGGCGTTCGGCGTGTGCTGGAGCTGGTCTGCACTTTGCTGATCGATGAAGCTTTGCATCTCGTCCAGCGTGGTCAGCAACTGGTCGACCGTGGGGCCGGGTGGGGGCACCAGTTGGGCGATGCGCGGCTGGATGAACTCGATGAAGGCCGTCAGTTCGGCCTGCTGCGGGTCGGCGTAACCCGAGGCATAGGCAGCCACCTGGTTGATCAGGCGCCAGGCGGGATGCTGGTCCGAGCGCAGGATCTGCGGGTCCTGGCTGGCCACGCGCAGCACGGCAGGCTGCAGCTGTTCGATCACCTGGCGCACGGCGGGCTGCACACCGTGATCGGTGGTCATTTGCGCGAACAGGCGATTGAGCAGGCTCAGCACCTGGGCTTCAGAAAAGTGGCGCTGGCTGGACGAGGGCGCATGCGCGGTGTGTGCAGGCAGCACCTGAAAGGTCAGGTGCGGATTGCCTGGCTGGGCGGGCGTGGTCGGAACGGGGGTCGCCGAGGCGGGCATCGCCATGGAGGCCGGCAGCATGTCGAGCAAGCTTTGCAGCGCGCCGGGCTGGGTGACGTTGACGCCGGAGTGGCGAGGGCTCGGCGGGTGGGTCACAGCCTTGTAGGGCAGGGGGTGCAAACCCTGGTCACGCAGGTTCGCACAGGCCTGGGCGTAGGTGGTGCGCAGCAAGTTGGCCAGAACCCGGCCGCTGATGCGCTGCAGCATCTGCCGTTCGCCGGCGTTCAGCGGCAGCTCGTGCATGGCGGCGCTCAGCGCGCGGGCGTAGACGGCGGGCCGAAATGGGTTGGCCTGTTGACGCAGTGTGGTCTGCCCCTGGAGTACGGCGATGAAGGCCTGCAGTTCGCGCCACTCCCACTCTGCAGTCAGGTCAATCAACTGCACCGTGCGGGAGATTTCGATTTCGCGCTCGGCCTGGTCTTCGTCCACCAGGCTGAGTTCTTCCAGGCGCATCTGGTCCAGGCTGTGGGTGCGTTCAGGCGCCTGGCCGTGCAGTTCGGATTCGATCTCGGTGCGCAGGCTGTTGGCCAGGGCGGCTTCCAGCCTGACTTTGTGGGTCTGCACCGCTTCGGACACCTGAAAGAGCAGGTTGCGATCAGGCGCCATGGCGAGGTCTGCGCTGGCGGCACGCAGGGCAGCTTGTGTCTGGTCCACCAACTGGCGTGCCAGCTCGGGTGTACGTTCGAGCTGCTCGGCACAGTGCTGCTGGAAGAGGATCAGGTCGGCCATCTTGTCATCCTATGGAATGGCAGGCCTCACAAATGAGGGAAGTGAGGCGGGCATGCCGTTCAAACAAAGAGACCGCCTTCAGGCGCCGATGTGTGACGTGCTTCACGGTCGCGTCACCAGCCCGTTGCGCCAGGCAAAACGCAGGCCGAATAGGCCGATGCGCACCCCTCTTATCCGCCTAAAGATTTGACGAGTCTGGCCAAGAATGGACTTCAAGTAGCAGTCCTTCGCCCACCATGTCCGATCAAAATTCTCAAGACAAGCAGTTACCCGCCTCGGCGAAAAAACTGAGCAAGGCTCGGGAAGACGGTCAGGTTGTCCGCTCCAAGGACCTGGGTCACTTTCTGGTGATCATGGCCGCCACCGCGGTGCTGATGGGTTTCACGCCCGTCTGGATGGACAAGATGCAGTCGCTGATGAACGAGGCGCTGCGCTTTGACGTGCGCTCGGTCACGTCCACCGACAAGATGCTGGACTCGCTGAACCTGTGGTCGCGCCAGGCCCTGTGGATGATCGTGCCTTTCAGCCTGAGCATCGTGCTGGCCTCGGCCGCAGCCAGTGTGATGGCGGGTGGCTGGGTGATGTCCTTCAAGGTGATCTCGCCCAACTTCGGCAAGCTCAACCCGCTGGCCGGCATCGCCAACGTGTTTTCCAAGCAGCAGATGATCGATGCGCTCAAGGCCAGCGCCATGGGATTGATGCTGGGCACGGCAGGCGCCGTTTTTCTGTACAAGGCCTGGCCTGGTCTGGTGGGTTTGCTGGCGCAGCCACTGCCCTCGGCCATCCATGACCTGGGCATGACCCTGGGGCAGGTGCTGGGCTCGATGTTGCTGGTGATGGCGCTGTTTGCCGTGATCGATTGGCCGCTTCAACGCTTCTTGTTCGCCGAGAAGATGAAGATGAGCCACCAGGAAGCCAAGGACGAATTCAAGCAGCAAGAAGGCAATACCGAGGTCAAGGGGCGCATCAAGGCGCGCATGCGCGAGATCTCTCGCAAACGCATGCTGGCCGCCGTGCCCACCGCTGACCTGGTGGTCATGAACCCCACCCACTATGCCGTGGCGCTCAAGTACGACGAGGCCTCGATGGGGGCACCCCGCGTGATCGCCAAGGGCGTGGACCTGCTGGCCTTGAAGATCAGGGACATCGCCACCGAGAACCGTGTGCCCGTGCTGGAGGCACCGCCGCTGGCGCGTGCGCTTTACGCCAACACCGAGATCGACATGGAGGTGCCCGTGGCCCTCTACAGCGCCGTGGCCCAGGTCATGGCCTATGTGTTCCAGCTGCGCAATGCCATGGCGGGG
>Ga0209066_10006159_pt1 | contig 12351 bp, 8 predicted proteins | sample All_14_2_FD_187198 | JGI IMG/M metagenome (GOLD analysis project Ga0209066, IMG submission 187198) | Freshwater microbial communities in response to fracking from Pennsylvania, USA - Allegheny Zone_MetaG_DW_15 (SPAdes) (version 2) ...
TCCTCAAGCAGCGGGGAGCCTGGTTCCTCTTCCTGCCGCCCTACAGCCCCGATCTCAATCCGATCGAGATGGCCTTCTCCAAACTCAAGGCCCATCTGAGGCGTATCGGCGCCAGGACAATCGACGCACTCTGGAGAGCCATCGGCGACATCTGCGCGCTATTCTCCGAACAGGAGTGTTGGAACTACCTCAAGGACGCAGGCTATGCGCCCGATTAAGCGCTCGATGCTCTAGTGGGTAGTGCCTCCAAAGGCTGACCGCGACGCCGATCAGGCGGGCGGAATGGGTGGATAGCATGTTCGAGATTGCACTCCGGACGCAGGTATTTGCAGCAACAGCGGCCCTTGTCTGGACGGTGAGTGCGGTTGCTCATGCGCAGGTTGGAGCAGTCCCCACACGCCAGGGGGTGGGCCCTGGACAGGGGGCGGGTCCCGTGGCCGGCGCCGGGCCTGCTACTGGCTCGCCCGGCGAAGGCCCCGAGGGCGACTTCGTGCAAGCTCAGCGTGGACCACTCCAGGGGGGCGGCCCCCTTCAGGGCGGTGGTCCGCTGCAAGGCGCGGGTCCGATCCAATCGCCAGGCCCTCTTCAGGGGGATGGGCCGCTGCAAAGTGCCGGCCCCTTGCAGAGCAACGGTCCACTGCAGAACTCGGGCCCCCTGCAATCCGCCGCCCCTCTTCAGAATACGGCGCCCGACGGCGGGCTTCCCGGGGGGCTGGGCTCGCTGGGTATGAGCTCCGATCCGCTGATCCCCTCGCCCAACGATCAATATTTTGCCGGCGGCTACGGTCCGGTTGGTGGCCCCACCATGCAGCAGTTGATCGCTGAAAGGCTGGGAGCCACCGAAGGCGTTTCCGGCCCGACCCTCGTGAGCATGGTGAACGCGCTGACGCCGCCTGATGGCCCGGCACCGCCGGGCACCCCGGTTGTAAATCCACCAGGTCCGCCGATCCCGGTAACGCCTGGTCCACTGCCACCCGTGATCTATGACCCATCTCCGCCGCAGCAGCAGAGCCCGCGGTAGCCGCTACGAGTGTACGTGGGAAGCATTGTTCTTCCAGGCGACGCTCGGACCGGTACCTGGATGGCACAGAGCACCCATGTCCATTAGTGCGAATAGATCGCAGTTGATCTGGTCACCTTTGTTGGGCTGGGTCTTGCTGGCTTGCGGAGGTTCGATGGCGCATGCGCAATCCGAAACCTCGTCGCCGGCTGCTCAAATTCTGCTTGAGCAGACCCCCTTGGTGGACTTGCCTGACCTGCCGGTGCCGATGGTCGGTCCTGTCATCGATCGCGAAGAGATCGGTATCGCAGTCGGCGCCTTCACGCTTTACCCGACACTGGAAGTGCAGGGAGGTTACGACAGTAACGTATACGCGACCAGTTCACCGACGGTCGGTTCTCCCTTCACCTTCATCAAACCATTCGTCGAACTTAGATCGGAATGGCTGAACCATTCGTTTCGAGCGATTGCGGGGGGAGGATTCGGCTTTTATCCGAACGCGACCAGCCAGAATTACTGGAACGGCTACGTCATCGCCGACGGCCGAGTGGACATTCAGAGGGATTTCTTTCTCACGGCGCTGCTGGGTGTGCGCCGTCAGACGGAGGCTCTGGGTACTCCCAATACTGCCATCGCAAGTTCTCCGACCGTGGTGGATTCGATTCCCGTCGAACTAGGCCTGTTCCAACGCTTCAATCGGTTCTTCTACGATCTGAAGGCTTCTGCAACGCGCTACAGATACTCGGACAACAGCATCGTCTATGACGGCTCCCTCCCGGCTGCCAGTCGCAATCGCACGGAGTTCGAGGAGCGCATCCGGTTCGGCTATGAAGTCATCGAGAACATCGACTTCTGGGTGTCTCCCGGCCTCAATCAGCGAGTCTACGAGCAGTTCATAAACACCTATGGGCAGGAGCGCGATTCGACAGGCTGGTTTCTGAACTTGGGCGCGACCATCAAGTTCACCGAGAAGACGAGTCTAGAAGGCTACGTCGGGTACACGACGCAGACTTTCATCGCTGACGGATCGTCGACACCGGCCGTCGCCTTCGGGCTGATTGGCACATGGAATGGCTATGAGCCCCTGACCATCCGGCCCTCATTCATCCGTTCGATCAACGAGTCGGCCTACAGCAACTATCAGAATTACGTGTCAACGGCGCTGGGCGTCGACTTCAGCTACGACATCCACGATGCCTGGCAGCTGGTGGGCGGGGTGGGCTTCAACATTGCGCAGTACTCGCCCGTGCCGGGTTCGGGTGTCGGTCCGCGAACCGACTACTTCTGGCGAGGCTCGATTGGCTTGCTGTATTCCCTGCGACCCCAGATCCAGATCGGGCCGCTCTACGAACATTCCGCCGGCTCATCGACCGACGTCGCGAGCGGTGGCCCTTCATATACGAGGGACGTCATTTCCATTCGTTTGGTTGCAAAGCGGTGATCCGGTGAAGATGTGCAGTTTCATTACCCGCTGCCTCGGGCCGCTCTTCGTAGCGCTGGCGCTGATGGTGGGCGGCTGCGGTCCGCAGCCGCCCCTGTCGCCCCTGACAATCCAGCAGCCTTCTCAGGGAACCCAGAACCTCCGTCTTGGAGAGTATCGCGTTGCGCCCGGGGACCGGTTGCGCGTGACGGTTCTGTCCGACACCGAGCTGTCGGGCGAATACGAGGTGGATTCAACCGGCATGATTTCGCCGCGAATGGCGGGAAGAGTGATCGTTCTGGGCATGTCGACGCCCGAGATCGAAACCATGCTGGCCGATCGATATCGTTCTGGCGGGTATCTCCGCAACCCGCGACTGAGCGTCGACCTCGTATCGCGGAGGCCGTTCTACATTGTCGGAGAGGTGACCCGGCCGGGTTCGTTCCCTTATGTATCGGGCATCAATGTCGTGCAGGCCATTGCGATCGCGGGCGGATATACGCGGCGCGCGTCCAAGACCCGCATCACCATTCAGCGCTTCAATGCGCAACAGGGACAGGAAGAGACGGTTACGGAGGATTCACCTGTGGGGCCCGGCGATATCATCCGGGTGCCGGAGCGTTGGTTCTAGAGAGTAGCGCGAGGCGGTACGCGCAGACTTGGGGATGGGCGGTGTGGGACCGCCTCTCTTCGATGGGATGAAAGATTGGGTTTTCGAGTCGGGGCCGATTGGCAAGCCGCTCGAGCGGGTGTGGTCGCGAGTCATGTTTTTCGCGGAGTGGAGTGGGATGGGATCATTGCCGAGGGCAAGTCACGTGGGGGATGAGCCCCACCAGAATCGAGCTACGCCGCCGCCGCCGGACGCGTTGCTGCCTGCTTTGCGTCCTGCCGAATCGCGCGACGAGCTGTGGGACTGGTTGCGTCTGCTCAACCGCCGCAAAGTCCTGATTGTGGGATGTGGACTCATAGCCGCAGCGCTTATGGCTTTGGTCATTGCGCAAGCGACGCCGCTCTACAAGGCGACGTCCCGTATCATGCTCGATACGAGGCCTTTCAAGGTGGTCGGCACCGAGGCCGCACTGTCGGGCATCGACACGCTCAACATGGGTGCGATCCAGACGGAACTCGAGGTCATCCAGTCCGACTATCTCATTGGCCGGGTCGTCGATCGTCTCGGGCTCGCGAACAATCCCGAATTCAATGGAACCAAGCCACCTGGATTCGTGCAGACGGCGCTCCAACCGCTGCGCGATCTTTGGAGCACCGGGATTTCGACCTTGCTTGCGCCGCCGCCAAAGCCTCAGGAGGCGACATCCCCGGCTGTGCCGGGGCGCATGGCTCGGGCGGCGGAGGACAGCGATCCCCGGCGCCGGGCTGCGATCGGAGCGATTGCAAGTCGCCTCAGCGTAACGTTGCTCGGACGCACCTTCGTCATCCTGATCACCGTCGAAAGTCCTGACGACTCGATGTCGGCACGGATCGCCAACGCGATTGCCGAAGCCTATCTCGCCGATCAAGTCGAGACCAAGAACGAAGCGAACCGCCGGGCGACCGAGTGGCTGGAGCAGCGCCTGGGCGAATTGCGCCGGAACCTGCAAATCGCCGAGGAAGCGGTCGCCGCATATCGCCGTGACAAGGGCCTTGCCGGCAGCCCCGAAGGTGCCGTCTCCACCCAGACCTTGGCGGAACTCAACAGCCGGTACACGGCCGCCAAGGGCCGGCGCATCGAGCGCGAGGGCCGGTTGATCGCTCTCAGCAAGGCTAGCCTGAACCCGGGTGAACTCGCGAACATTCCCGAAGTCTCAGGGAACACCACCTTGGCTGCCCTGCGAATTCAGGATGTCGAGCTGACGCGCAAGAGTGCCGAGCTTTCTTCCCAGCTCGGAGATTCGCATCCGAAGATCCAGCAGGTGAAAAACGAGCTGGCTTCCATCAGGTCGCGCTTCATCACGGAAACGCAACGAATTACGCTGGCGGTGCGTGCCGAACTCGACGCGGCGGCATCGGAAGAGGCGGAACTCAAAGAGTTGGTCGACAAGGCCGCCGTAATCTCGGGCACGGCAAGCCAATACGAGGCTGAACTGAAGCAGCTGGAGCGTGAGGCTCAATCCAATCGCACCCTGTACGAGACGTTCCTTACCCGCTTCAAGGAGTTGCGCGAGCAGCAGGATATCCAGAGGGCCGATGCCCGCATCCTTGCCTACGCCCATCCTGCAGGAGCGCCGTCCTCGCCGAACTACAAGAGCGGCCTGCTGTTGGCCTTCATGGTCGGGTCCCTGCTCGGTATGGCCGGTGCGGTGGCGGCCGAAAAGCTCGATCGGGTATTCCGGTCGGCCGCCCAGATCGAGGAAGCCACCGGTGTCGGTGTTCTCGGCATGGTGCCGGAGGTCAAGGGACCGGCGGCGGCACGCGCCAACGTCGTGTCGCATGTGCTCGAGAACACGACGTCGCCGGCGGCAGAAGCGGTGCGGGCGGTCTTCACTGCGATCAGCCTTGGCAGCCTTGACCGGCGGCCGAGGATCATCGCGATCACCTCATCCACGCCAAGCGAGGGCAAGACCACATTCGTCGCGTCGCTGGGGGGCCTGCTCACGAAAATGAATTCGTCGCGCCGTGTGTTGATCGTCGATCTGGACTTGCGGCAGGCCCGCTTGTCCGCGGCACTGGGCCTGACCGATCGCGGTGGCACCATCGACGAATATCTCATGGGCATGAAAACACTGGAAGAATGCACCCGCCGGCATGAACTGTCGGGCGTGGATTACATCTGTGCCCGGCCGAACACGCCCAATGCGCCCGAAATTCTCGAGTCGATGGCCATGAAGTCAGCGCTCGGTGTCTTCGCGGAACGATATGATCTGGTAATCCTCGACGGTCCGCCCCTGCTGGCCGTGTCAGACGCACGCATCATCGCGCGCCTGGCCGACTACACGGTGTTCATGGTCCAGTGGGCCAAGACTCCTCGCGAGGTCGTGAAGACGGCGCTGTCGGTATTGTTGAACGTTACCAGTCACGTTGGTGTGGTCATCAATCGCGTGAACCTCACGAAGCATGCACGGTACGGCTATGGAGACCATGGCGACTACTATTCGCGCTACCGGGGCTACTATGGCGCCGGTACCGGTGCCGATGCCCCGCCGAGCACTGCCGCGCGACCGCCGCTCACGCTCGGTTCGAAGGGGTAGGAGACGGGCGCAGCTCAGAGACGCCAGAGCTTGACGCCGGAGGGGGTGGCGGCGCGATCGAGTAGCCCAGTCACGTCGGCAACGAATCCGCCGCTGCCGGGCTTCAGCAGAGGCATCACCAGGGACCACTCGCGCTCGCGATACAGCCTGTGCGCGACGGCCAGAACCACGGCGTCGGCAGGCTTCAATTCATTGAGAGCGGTCAGTTCGAGGCCGTATTCTTCACGCAGCAGTCCGTCGTCGGCCATGGGGTCGTGCAACTGGACGGAGATGCCGAAGTCCTCGAGCTCCCGCACAATGTCCACGACGCGTGTATTTCGGATGTCGGGCACGTTCTCCTTGAACGTCACACCGAGCACCGTAACCATCGGCCGGCCATTGCCGGCATGCCGCATCACGCTACGCGCCACACGATTGGCCACATACACGCCCATACTATCGTTGACCCGGCGGCCGGAATGTATGACGTGTGGATGGTACCCGACTTCCTCGGCCTTGTGCGCGATGTAGAAGGGGTCGACACCGATACAGTGGCCGCCCACCAGGCCGGGCTTGAATGGCAGGAAGTTCCATTTGGTGCCGGCGGCATCGAGCACGTCCCGCGTGTCGATTCCGAGCCGATCGGAAATCAGCGCCACCTCATTGATCAGCGCGATGTTGATGTCTCGCTGGGTGTTCTCGAGGACCTTGGCGAACTCGGCCACCTTGATCGACTGGGCACGATGCGTGCCGGCCGTGACGACCGCCCTGTAGGTCCGGTCTACGATGTCGAGCGTCTCGGCCGTATCGGCGGAAACGATCTTCAGAATATTGTCGAAGCGCCGCTCCTTGTCGCCTGGGTTGATGCGCTCCGGTGAGTATCCGACGTTGAAGTCAGTTTTCCACGTGAGCCCAGACGCCCTCTCGAGCACGGGTATGCAGACTTCCTCGGTCACGCCGGGGTAGACGGTCGATTCGTACACCACGATATCGCCACGCTTGAGCCTGCGGCCGATCGCTTCGGATGCGCCCTTCAACGGGGCCAGGTCAGGCTGCTTGCTGGCATCGATCGGCGTGGGCACGGTCACGATGTGGAAATCAGCGGCCGCGAGGTGCTGCGGGTCGCTGGAGAAGCGCAGACCGGGAGCCTGGAGCATTGCCGAGTCGACTTCACCGGTACGGTCATGGCCGCCCGCCAGTTCGGCGATGCGACGGGCGTCGACGTCGAAGCCCAGAACTTGGTAGCCGGCTTGTCCGAATCCGACGGCCACGGGGAGGCCGACATAGCCCAGCCCGATCACGGATATGTGCCGTTTCATTTCGTCGATCCCTGCTTTCCCTGCCCGCGGCGGCATCGCCATGTTACCGACCATCGCCTCTTGGAGGCACTTCGCGAGAGAGGCGCATGAGTTCTCTGATCATGCCTGCAATATAGAGCCCTAGATTGGCGATGATCCAGACGAACCCCAGGAGGTCGCCATAGCCCAGCGTCATGTCGGCAAGGCCGAAAGGCTCCGGCGGTTTCAGATAGAAGGCAACATTGACTGCAAGCAAGAGGCATCGCACTTCGGTAAGGCCAAACCCAGCGCTTGCAAGGTGGAACGTCCGGGATAGCTCCGCCCGCAGCAGGGACTGGGCAGTCATCATGATGTAGGTGGCCAGCCCGATGGCCGCCACTTCCATGCTGATGAAGCCCGAAAGACCGAGGCCGATCGCGAACAGGAACTGGCTCAGCAGGTCGATCGACTGGTCGAGGAAGAAGCCAAAGCGAGGTCGTTCGAGTCCGCGCTCGCGGGCCACGGCTCCGTCCAGGGAGTCGCCGAACCAGTTCACGACGAGCGCGGCATTCACTGCCCATAGCCACGCAGGGTTGCCCGGCGCCAATGCATAAGCCGCGAAAGCGACCAGGGATGCGCCAAAGCCGAGAGCCGTCAGCAAGTCCGGCGACATCCAATCCGGTAGTCGCGGCGCTATCCATGCGATAAGCCACTGCTCCGGTACCGACAGCCAGCCTCGGTTGGAACGGGTCAGGGGGAGGGGGCGGTCCGTCGGCATGGTGAGCAGAGACTAGCCTACCTCATGTCGTTTCGTATCGCTGCCCTGACTGCTTCTTGCCTTCTTTGACACCTGAGAGTGCCCGGGTGCGCCGTTTGGTTTATGAGCTGGTCTGTGCTTGGCTTGGCGCGTAAAGGCCTTCGGAATCGGTACTGCGCCAGTCGACGCCTCTATCTGATCGAGGAGGTTGCGGCTGGCTGCGATGGCGGCCTCCTCCATCTCTCCAAGCAGTATCGCCTGCGCTTGGTTGTCGGGGGCGCGGTGTCTTCAGGAACAGTGCTTGGCAGTGGCGACTCTTAGAAGGGCAGAGGGGCATGGCCGAGAAAGGGGGAGTCCGCTACGGCTCGACGTGAAATCTGGTGTTCTTCATGCCTCGGCGGCGGATTGCCTCCGGGACGAGCAGGCTGAGGCGCGATAGCCAGAAAGGAACTGAGGGAAAGCCGATGAGAGCCGTATTGCGACGCAGACCGTTGAGTATTCGCTCGGCGGCCCTCTCGGCAGAGATTTCACCAGGGCGCGAGCCCATGTGCTTGCTGGCCATCGCGGTCGCGACAAATCCCGGGCACGCGACGGCGACCCGTATGCCTTCCGCTGCGAGGGCCTCACGCAGGGCCAGCCCATAGGATAGCAGGCCCGCCTTTGAAGCCGAATAGGCAGGGGCGTCGGGCAATGGCACCAGAGAGGCAAGGGACGCCACCAGAACGACGGTGCCATGCCCGTTTCGCCGCATGGTCGGCAGCACCATATGAATGAGATCGACGGTCGCCAGAAGATTGGTCTCAAGGACACGTCGCGCAGCCGTGGCGCTTTCGACGGCATCGTCCGCAGGTCGTCCGTCGAGGATGCCGGCATTTGCGATCAACAGGTCGATGGGCGCCGCTCTGCCGATATCCGCGACGATGATGGAAAGACGGTCGGTGTCGGTTTGGTCGAGACTCTCGATGCGGCAGGTCGCCCCTTCGGCTCGGCAGGAGGCCGCCACGGCCTCCAGACGTTCGGTGTTCCGTCCCAGCAATGCCAGCGTCCGCCCCGGTGCGGCGAGCGCCCGCGCGAGCGCCGCACCGATCCCGCTGGATGCGCCCGTGATGACGATCCTGTTGAAGTCCATATCGAGTTCACTGACCGGCGATCGTGCTTATGAACGAGGATTCGCTTAGAATCGTCTGCAGCTCCTCTGCCACGGCGTCGATCGCGGCGTTGATCTGCTCATGCGTATGCTCGGATGTGACGAAGAAGCGAAGCCTGGCCTGGTTTTCTGCAACGCCAGGAAATACCGCCGGCACGACGTTGAACCCACGTTGCAGGAGGCGCTCCGAGAGCATCACCGTCTGGGGCGAACTGCCGACTATGACCGGGACGACTGAGGCACCGATACTGAGGCCCGTATTGAGGCCGTGAGTGCGGGCGCGCTCGAGTAGCGCCTGCCCGTTGCGCCGGAGAGCCTTCGCTCGCCAAGGTTCCCGCATCATGACGTCGACGGCGGCAGCGGCCGCCGCGGCCACTGGCGGAGAGAGGCCGACGCTATAGACGAACCCCGGAGAGGTGTACTTGAGCAGCTCGATCAGCGCGCGGCTACCCGCGATGTATCCGCCGGCCGCCGCCAGAGTCTTGCTGAGTGTACCCATCCAGATTTCGACCTCGGCCGGATCGATTCCTTGTTCTTCGGCGATACCACATCCCGTTGCGCCAAGTGCGCCGGTCGCATGTGCCTCGTCCACCATGAGCCAGGCGTTGTATCGACGCTTGAGTTTGATCAGCCCCGGAAGGTCCGGAACGTCGCCGTCCATGCCATAGAGCCCTTCCACCACGATCAAGGCGCGCCGGTAGCGCGCGCGGTTGAGCCGCAGGGCGCGTTCGAACGCGTCGAGATCGTTGTGGGCGCATAGGATTCGCTTCGCGCCGGACAGCCGGGCGCCCTCGACGACGCTATTGTGTATGACCGAGTCTGCCACGATCAAGTCTTCGGGGCCGAGTAATTCGCCGATGACCGATACATTCGTGGCGTGTCCACTCACGAACGCCAGCGCTTCTTCGGTACCGCTCATCCTTGCCAATGCCGATTCGAGGTCGCGATGGACCTGTCGTTCGCCCGCCGACAACCGGCTCGCGGAAACCGACGTGCCAAACCGCTCGATAGCCGCCTTGGCCGCCGCGGCCACGTCCGGATGCCCGTTCAGGCCCAGATAATCATAGGATGAAAAGTTCGTAATCGTGCGCCCTTCGATAGAGGTCGTATTGGCGGCACGGCCGTCGTGCAGCCGATAGAACGGATTCCCGATCCTGGTCAGGTCGCCGACCGCCTTCCAGATCTTCAGGATTTCGTATTCAGGCAGCGTTGTGAAATCGAACTGGTGCCGCTCACCGGAGGCGGCACGTGATGGTTTGATTTGCGGAGCTGGAGCCTGGCCGAGCGCCTGCCTCACCCGATCGACAGTGTCTTGAGCAACATTGGTTCGTGGCGGGTTCATAGAGGCCCGTCGATCTGTTTCACCCGCTGCAGGACGGCGGTGACGGCAGCGCGCTGCTCCGATGCCTCCGAAGCCGCAGCCTGGTCGGCGAGATGACTCGAAGACAGCGTCGCCAGAGTGCTCGGCACAGAACCGAGCGGAGTTTCTCCCGTGATGAGCGGTGCAATTCGCCGCGCAACGTCTGCGGGTGTGATGCCGCTGGCGAGGGACATCATGGGCAACTCGATCTCCAGAGAGGCTTCGACCGTCGTTCTCAGTTCGAGCATCATGAGCGAATCCATGCCGATTTCCGCCAACGGCCGATGGCGGTCGATCTCCTTCGGCGGGAGCCGAAGGACTCGAGCGATCTCCTCCACGACGATCTCGAGGAGGGCAGCGGCAGCCTCTTCCGGCGGCATTCCACGCAGTCGCTCGAGAGTCATCGCCGCCCCGCCGGACTGTCGGGAGGCATTGCCCGTGTCGATCGTATTGAACGTCGGCGCGCGTACGGTTGCAAGTTCACGTCCGGCCATGCTCCAGTCGATACGCGCGATGGCGCAGACGTCAACGAGTTGGCGACCTTCGCTGTCGAAGGCCCAGTCCAAGCCGTTGAGCGCAGTGCGCGCTGGCATCAACGTGGCGGCAAACCGGCGCTTGAGGCCCGAGTTTGCGTCGATATGCCTTGCGAGATAGCCTGCATCCTCGATGGCGCCCCAAGCGACTGCGAGCGCCGGGCGACCTCGGGCGCGCATCCGTCGGGCGATACCTTCGACATAGGCGTTTGCGGCGACGTAGTTGAACTGGCCGGGATTGCCGAAGAGAGTGGTTGCCGAGGAGAAGAACAGCAGATAATCGAGGTCGAGCCTGTCTGCCACGCTTTCGAGGTTCAGGGCACCGGTGGCCTTCGGCTGCACGACGATATCGATCGTCTCGCGGTCGAGCCCCTGCATGAGTCGATCGTCCAGGACCATCGCGGCATGGGCAATGCCCTTGACCGGGTGGCGGCTGGCCAGTTCGGCGATGAAACCGTCGAGAGCGTGGAAATTGGTGACATCGACGGAAGCGATCTCGATCGCAACTCCTTGGTTACGCAGTGCCTCGAGCTGGCCGGCGACTGTGTCCGAGAGATGACCCGAGCGGCTGACCAGCGCGATCCGTCGCGCGCCGCGATCGGCCAGCCATTGCGCCGTGGCGAAGCCGAATCCGCTGGTACCCCCGATCACGACATGCCAGCCCTCGGCGTCGATCGGGAATGTATTGGACGCTGCCTCGGAAGCAGTGGGCTGGCGCGCTGGAGCCACGACGATCTTGCCGACATGCCCCGCGCGCTGCATCAGCCGGAACGCCTCCGCGACATGGGCGCCGTCGAAGACGCGATGCGGGAGCGGCAGGAATTCGCCCGCGGCGAACAAGCCGATGACGTCTGCGAACAGTTGCCGGGAAAGTTCCTTGTGGGAGCCGATGAGTTGATCGACGTCCACGCCGAAGTAGCTGAGATTGCGGCGCAGCGGCCGTAGTCCAAGGTGCGTGTTGGCGTAGAAATCGCGTTTTCCAAGCTCGATGAACCGCCCGAACGGCTTGAGACAGTCCATCGAACGGATCATCGCTTCGCCCGCCAACGAGTTGAGCACCACGTCGACGCCTTTACCTCCGGTGAAGCCCATCACCTCTTCGGCAAATGCCAGCGTGCGGGAATTGCAGACGAAGTCTGCGCCGACGCTGCGGAGCAGGGCACGCTTCTCCCCGCTTCCGGCCGTCGCGATGACGTTTGCGCCACGATATTTGGCGACCTGCATCGCGGCCAGACCGACAGCACCCGCTCCACCATGGATCATCACCGTCTCGCCGGGTTCCAGCCGGGCAAGGTGTACCAGCGAGTAGTAGGCCGTGAGAAACGCCACAGGCAATGTCGTCGCTTCTTCGAACGACATCCGCGCCGGCAACTTGCTGACGGCGAAAGTCTTCGCGATGACATGGCTGGCAAAGGCTCCGGATGCGAAGGCCAGAACGCGATCACCGACCGCCAACCCCTCCACATCGGAACCCGTACGTACCACCGTGCCTGCGCACTCCATTCCAAGACCAGGACCGGCGAACCCGTCTTCGAGCGCCTCTTCGGGGAGGAGGCGCAAATTCCACATCACATCGCGAAAGTTGAGGCCAGTGGTCGCGACTTCGATTTCCACCTCGCCGGCTTCAGGCGCCCTCCGCTGCCGGGGCGTCCACCCAAGGGTGCCGCGGCCGGAACCCTGACTGGTCACAAGG
>Ga0209066_10006161_pt1 | contig 12350 bp, 12 predicted proteins | sample All_14_2_FD_187198 | JGI IMG/M metagenome (GOLD analysis project Ga0209066, IMG submission 187198) | Freshwater microbial communities in response to fracking from Pennsylvania, USA - Allegheny Zone_MetaG_DW_15 (SPAdes) (version 2) ...
GCGGGCACTCGCATTGAACCGATCGCACGGCACCGCGTTAGACCAACACAGCTGTCCGGTTGGCTGTCGGCTCGGGCATCAGGTACATGCCCTCACCCCATGACCCCCACCGAATGTCCGAAGAGCCGGTTGAGGCTCCATCGCCGCTTCAGTTGGCGGCGTTGTAGGCCTCGAGAACGGATGCCGGAACTCGTCCGCGCTCCGAGACGGAGTACCCGTTCTCCTTGGCCCACGCGCGCACGGCGCTGTAATCCTGCTGGCCCGAACGACGGCGCTTGCGTCCCGTCGCCGATGCGCTATGCGACGCCGAGATTCGGCGTCCCGCCGAGACATACGGGGCCAGCGAATCCCGCAATGCTGCGGCATTCGCGTCGGTGAGATCGATCTCGTATGCGACGCCGTCGAGGGAGAACGTCAATGTTTCTCCTTCGCCGATCTCCAGAACGGTTCCGTCGAGATCATCGACGAGTTGATGAACGATTTTGCGTGCCATATGTCGAGTCTATTGTGAATGCACCCCTGAGTCGGGAGGGAAAGTCCATCGCGGAGTGAATTCCGTTCTTTCGCGACCGGACCCCGAATTACGGCAGAATTCCCGCGCGCCGTGCCTTTGTCACAGCTGCATGACGGGTGGAGACATCCAGTTTCGACATCGCCGACTGAAGATAGGACTTGATGGTCCCTTCTCGGAGCCCCAGGGATGCCGCCACTTCCGCATTCGTCGCGCCCACGGCAACGCTCGCAAGGACATCGACCTCTCGAGGAGAAAGGCGCACGTCCAGAGTGGTGGCCGATCCCTCACCGCTCAAGGCGGCAAGTCGCCGCTCGATGGCCTGGAGTCGACGTTTCACCGATTCATCCGAAATCGAGGCGGCAATACTCCGTATTTCGGCGTAGCTCTCTCGCAACTCTTCGCGCGCGGCACTACCGATATCCGTGGACGCAGGCGTCGCAAAACTCGATAGACGGCGATCGATTTCGCTTCTCACCCGCAGTTCGGTGGCGAGAGAGTCCGCAACCGAGAATGCTGCGCGCGCCACAACCTCGCCCACGGCGGATTCTGCCCACGAGCCGCAATAAAGAACTCCGCGCGCCTGACCATCGACCATCACGGGAACCGCGAACAGCGTAGAGATTCCCTCGCCGAGAACCGCACGATCATAGTCGTGAGTAATGCCCCGCGCGGTGCGATAGTCGATCGCGAGCCGCGCGCGCTTTTCGACGAGCGACCGGCCGCCGAGGCCCCGTTCGGGCTGGACGACGAGTCCGGCAAGCGATCGAGTTCGCGTCCCGGCCGTCGCGGTGACCGGCAGGAATCCCTCGGTTGTTAGCCCTCCGAAGGCGACGGGGAACTTCGTAACGCGGGGAAGACTGTCGACCGCGCGCGCGAGTAACTCCTGCTCCGTCTCGGATGAGAATCGCAGGGCCACATCGACCGCCTCGTGTCGGGACGACCGCGTCAGTCCAGGACGTCGCTGTCGCCGAAATTCAGTAGCGATGAGGCTACCACCGGTGTTTCCCGGTGCGCAGTGCGGGACCCCCGGTGTGCGCCGGGGGTCCCGCCGGCCGCGCCGGCCTACACGGCGCGGCCGGCTTGTCCTCGCTCGAGCACCTGTGACTCGAGGTCGAGGAGGAACCGCTTTGTTTCGGGGTGGCCGCCGTACTCTCCGATCGACCCGTCGGCGCGGATGACGCGGTGAACCGGAACGACGATCGAGAACGGTGTCGTCGCGCATGCCGTGCCGACAGCCCGCGCAGCCCGCGCGTGCCCCGCCATGACAGCGACCTCGCCGTAGCCGGCAGTCTCGCCGAACGGGATTCTCGTCACAGCCTCGAGCGCGTCGCGCGTGAAGCCGCGCACCAGTCGCCAGTCGAGCTGCACATCGAACGCCGTCCGATCGCCAGCGAAGTACTGGTCGAGTTGTGCGGCAAGCTGCAGCGCGGCATCCGTGGTTCCGGGGCTCGGCTCGGCCCGAAGCGCCAACGTCAGCACCGCGAGCTCATCCCCGGGATTGTCGTAGACGGGGTGGCACGAGATGACCGCGTCGGGTGTGTTGACGATGAGGACATCCCCGAGGGGAGTGGGGTGCAAGAGGTATGTCGAGGAGACGGCTACGCGAGGCATGTCTCCATCCTGTCCATTGACGCTGGTTTGGATGCGGCGGGAGCCGCCGCGGTGGACAGCAGTGCCACACCGGTCGCGGGGGAGGAAGCCCTGACGGATGCGGCGTGTCGCGCAATACCGCAACACTCGTGGTGCGTTACCGGGACGCATCGAGACCGCAACCTAGTCTGACCGTGTGGTGCGAGCAGAAGGTGGCGTCATCCTTGGCGCTGATGGTGCGATGCGTGCGGTGTCTGTGGACCCCGCAGACCTGACTCTCGCTGACACCGATGCGACGATCGTCCATATCGCCGAGCAGGAGCGCGAGAGGTTGCGCACCCAGGCGGCGGATCTCGGCGGTCGCTCGGCGCTCCTACATTTCTCCGATACTCCGGATGCCGGAATCGAGATCACCAAGGCTCATCCGGGGAGCCTTCCGCAGTTCATCACGGGACGATCAACGCTGCTGTCGGGTCTGTTTCGCGACGAGGTAGCCCTCGGTACTGCTCGCCGGGCCGCCGAGCGGATCACGACGAAGAACGTCGAGCTACGGACCGCCCGAGGGATCGATGCCGTGCGTCTGGCGGTCGGGATCGCGTCGTGGCGCATCGGGGGACTTGACTGCATCGCTCCCGTGCTGCTGCGTCCGCTGGCCATCCGCCGGCACCACACTGACTTCGAACTGAAGCTGCACGGCAGCTTCCAGGTCAATCCCGAACTCCTTCGCGCGATGCGGATGCACTTCGGCATCGAGCTCGACGGTGATGCGCTGTCGGGTCTTGCCTACGATCAGGGCGTCTTCAAGCCGCAGCCGGTGATCGATCACCTGCGCGCGCTGATGGCGCAGATCCCGTCGTTCGTCGTCAAGCCCCGCCTGGTTGTCTCGACGTTTGTGGACGTCGGGTCTGCGATGGCGCGCGACTCGGCTCAGTTGGATCATCCGGTCCTGAACGCTCTCGCCGGTCATCCCGCCGATCGCGAGGCCGTGACGCTACGGCGCCCGATTCCGGTGATGCCCGGGCCCGACGAGCGCGTCCCGGCCGCCGACACCCTGCTGCTGGATGCCGACGCCGAGCAGGAAGCCGTGCTAGCGCGGGTCGCTGCTAGCCAATCCCTGGTCGTTCACACCCTGCCGGGTACCGGCGGAACTCAGACCGTCATCAACGCGGTCGGAGCGCTCGTGCGCGAAGGGCGGCGGGTCCTCGTCGTCAGTGCGCGTCGCTCGACACTCGACGGGGTTCGACACCGACTCGCCGGCGTCGGGCTGCCGGGCCTTGCGGTCTCGCCCACCGAGCTGCAACGGGACCTTGTCCGCGCGATCGGACGCAACGAGAAGGCCGTCGCGCCGAAGGTCTCCGAGATCGATGACGCGCTCGTGCGCCTTCGCACGGTGCTGCGCGATTACCGGTCATCGCTGGCGGATCGCCATGACGCGCTCGGCACCTCTGTGCTCGACATCCTGCGCGAACTGTCGGCACTCGCCCAGCGCGAGGAACCCCCGACGACGACCGCGCGCCTGGACATCGAGACGCTCGTGCGGCTCGCGAAGGGTCGAGAGGATGCCGCCGCCAAGCTTGCCTCGGCTGCGCGCCTCGGCGAGTTCCGCATCGGCCCCTCGGATTCACCCTGGTACGGCGTGAGCTTTGCCACGACCGAGCAGGCGCGCTCGGCTCACGCTCTGGCCGGCAAGCTCCACCGCATGGACCTTCCGCACCTGCTGGAGCGGGGATACGTCCTGCTGGGGCAGACCCACATGCGCCCGTTCGAGAGTGTCGGCGAACTCGGCGAGTACCTGCGGCTGCTGCAGGGCATCCGAGACTCCCTCGACCGCTTCAGCCCGACGGTCTTCGAGCGGCCGATCGGCGACCTCATTCAGGCGCACGCGCCGCGCCGCGACACCTCGACGCTCAGCGGAGCAGACCGCCGGCGGCTCCGGCGCCTCTCTCGCGAATACGTGCGCCCCGGCGTGCACGTCGGCGACATGTATGAGGCGCTCGTTCGCATCCAGAAGCAGCGTCAGCAGTGGCAGCGCTACGTCGAGGCGAACGTCGTTCCCGACATCCCGCTCGGCCTTGCCGATGTCGCGGTTGCCTGGCAGCGGGTGGATGCCGAGCTCAGCGAGCTGGATGCCGTCCTTGGGCGATCAGGGTCGCAGGCGCTGTCGTCGCTTCCGGTGAAGACCCTCGTGCGTACCCTTGCTGGACTGGCCGCGGAGTCCGAGGTGTTCGAAAACCTCATGGAACGCGCGAGCCTGCGCAGTGAGTTGGCCTCCCTCGGCCTCGAGCCGCTTCTTCTCGACCTCTCGGTGCGACACGTTCCCGAGCAGCAGGTCGCGGGTGAGCTCGAATACGCGTGGTGGCAGTCGGCACTTGAGCACCTGCTGCGCAGCGACCGAGCGCTCCTGGGTGCCAACACGGCAGTCGTCGACCGCTTGGAGCGTGATTTCCGTCTGGTGGATGAAGCGCACGCCGCGGCATCCGGGCAGCTCCTGGCCGCCCAACTGGCGACCCAGTGGCGGGTCGGGATCGTTGATGAGCCGCACGAGGCGGCGGCGCTGAAGCAGGTGCTGCGCGAAGGGAGGACGTCGCCGCGCACCGTCGTGTCAACGGCGCCGACACTCATGCGCTCGCTCGCCCCGGTCTGGCTGGCCTCGCCCTACGAAGTGCCCGCGATCCCCGACGACCTCGTCTTCGACGTCGTCATCATCTCGGATGCCGCATCGCTGAGCCTCGCCGAGGCTTCCCCCGCGATCCGTCGTGGCCGCCAGATCGTGGCGCTCGGCGATCCCGTGACCCAGAAGCCGACGGCGTTCCGGGTGGCAGCCGGGACGCCGACCGCCGAGGACGAGCCGGAGGAGCCGTTCGACGACGCGAGCGTATTCGAGCGTCTTGCCGAGATCCTGCCCGTTGAAACACTCACGCGCAGCTATCGCGCGGGCGGCGAGGACCTCGCGGAACTGGTCAACGGCGCGTTTTACGGCGGCGAGATCGTCTCCCTGCCCTGGGCCGGTTCCTACCTCGGACGTGGAAGTCTCTCGGTGGATTACGTCGAGGGCGGTATCGGTGTGCCCGACCCCGAATCCGGCGCGGTCGAGAGCCCGGATGCCGAGGTCGCCCGGGTGGTGACCCTTGTCGTCGAGCACGCGGTCAACCGCGGGTCCGAATCGCTCATGGTCATCACCGCCAGCGCGAAGCACGCTGCCCGCATCCGTGCCGCCGTCGACCGCGCGTTCGCGGGACGGTCCGACGTCGCCGACTTCGTCGCGCGCGACTCAGCCGAGCCGTTCTCGGTTCTCACGCTGGAAGAGTCGGTGGCTGAGAGCCGCGACCGCGTCATCTTCTCGCTCGGTTTCGGACTCACTCGCCACGGGCGTGTCCTCAGCGACTTCGGTGACCTGTCGAGCGCCGACGGTGAGCGGCTTCTGACGGTCGGGATGACGCGTGCTCGCCGCTCGATGGTGATCGTGTCCTGCATCCGTCCCGGCGCCGTCGATGACCGTCGCCTCGCGCACGGGGCGGCATCCCTCATGTCGATCCTGGGAGACGTCGAACGTCGCGCTCGGGTGTCACGACAGGAGGATGACGGCGACCCGCTGATGCTTTCGCTCGCGAAGGAACTGCGGCGCCTGGGTGTTGCCGTCGAGGTGAACTACCGGGGGCTGCTCCCGCTGGTCGCGCACCACCAGGGCAAGGCCGTGGTCGCCGAAAGTGATCCCGAGACGATCGGCGGATCGTTGCGCGAATCGCTGCGGCTGCGCCCGCAGATCCTGCGGCGCCTGGGCTGGCATTACGTGCGTGTGCACTCGTTCGATCTGTACAGCGACCCCGGCGGCGTCGCGCAGCGGATTGCCGGCATCCTCGGGGTGACGGTCGAAGCGCCCGTTGCCGAGGGTGACACGCAACCGATCGATGTCGTCGCCTGATGAGCGTCAGCGCGTCGAGCGCGTTCCCGGATCACGCCGCGCGCGTCTGACTCCGGCTCCGGGGACCGATGTCGCCCCAGAAACCCCGGATGCCGACGCCGACCCGTCATCGGGGGCGCCGACGACGTCATCCGACACCGGCCCCAACGACGATCGTCTGCGAGCCGACGTCCCCCCGCACTATTGAGCTCGCGCGCTACCCGCCCTCTGCGCCGAACCCGCACATCCCGCCGCGAACCCACAGGGTCCGGCCAGAGAATCCTGTGGGCTCGGCAGGGAGAGTGTGGGTTCGCGGGCAGTGACGCGGGGCAGGATGCCTCGCGTCAGGGCTTCGGCGGGGTGGCGTCGTTCTGCTTCTGGAGCAGGTCGCGGATCTGGATGAGGATCTCGGCCTCGCTCGGCATCGGCTCGGGCTCGGGTGGCAGCTGCTCTCGGGCCGCGGCGCGCTCCTTGAGCTTGTTCATCGGCATGACGAAGACGAAGTAGACGACCACGGCTACCGCGAGGAAGTTGATGACCGCGCCGATGATCGCTCCGAAGGCGAAGGTCACGGTGCCGCCGCCGAGGGTCGGCACAGGCACCGCCAACGCCTCGTTGAGACTGTCAGCGGCGAAAAACAGACCGATCAGCGGATTGATCAACGCCGACACCAGAGTGTTGACGATGCCGGTGAAGGCGGCGCCGATGACGACGGCGACCGCGAGGTCGATGACGTTGCCGCGGAGGATGAACTCCCGGAATCCCTTGATCATTGCGGTCCCTTCGTGATGGAGCGTCAGCTGGCGGCGGTCGCGGTGCTTGTCGAGGTGCTAGATCCCGACGACGAACTCGAACTCGACGACGAGCTCGAGCTGTCGGACTTCGAACCCGAGTCCTTTGAGCCGGAATCCTTCGAGCCGGACTCCTTGCCAGCGCCGGCACCCGTCCGGGAGTCGGTGCGGTAGAAGCCAGACCCGTTGAAGGTCACGCCGATCGATCCGTACTCCTTGCGAAGCGATCCACCGCACTCTGGGCACTCGGTGAGGGAGGCATCCGTGAAGGACTGCACGGCTTCGAATCGGTGGCCGCACTGGCGGCAGGCGTAGGCGTAGGTAGGCATCGGTGGTCTTTCGGTCGGTGCGAGGGATCAGGTGTGGGAAGGATGCAGGTCGACGATGCGGGTCGGCGTGACGACACCGGTGACCGGCTGATCGTGCACGTCTCGCGGGACCTCCGCGACGAGCTCATCGTCGAAGACGACGGCGTAGACGGGCGGGCACCGCTCCATCGAGCCGATGGTCTTGTCGAAGTAGCCGCGTCCCCAGCCGAGCCGCATGCCGGTCGTGTCGACGGCGGCGGCGGGAATGACCATGAGGTCTACGTCGTTCACGGCGATCGGGCCGAGGAGTTCACCGGTCGGTTCCGGCATCCCGAACAGCCCCTCGACCTCGCTGCCGTCGCGCTCGGCGACTGTCCAGTCGAGGAGCCCGTCGGCGCGGGTGATGGGGAGCAGGACCCGCAAGCCGCGGTCGATTGCGGCATTGACGAACTCGCGGGTTCCCGGCTCCGTCGTCGTCGACAGGAAGCACGAGAGGGATGTTGCGCCCAAGCGCTCCACGAGCGCATCGAGCTGGGTCCGGATCCCCTCCGCGGCGGCCTGCCGGGCGGCTTCGGAGATCGTCTGCCGACGCTCTCGGAGATCCGCGCGCATCGCACGCTTGGCATCGGCGATCGCATCAGACATGCGTAGATTCTAGGCTGCTTGCGTGCGCAGGCAGGCTCGGCATCCGATGTCAAGGGGTGACGGCGCGTCGCGTATCCGTCACATCGCGTTCATAGCCTCTCGGTAGAGTGAGGGCCATGTCTGATCTCCCCTTCAAGGCAGTGATCCCCGCGGCGGGCCTCGGCACTCGCTTCCTTCCTGCCACCAAAGCCATGCCCAAAGAGATGCTGCCGGTCGTCGACAAGCCGGCGATCCAGTACGTCGTGGAAGAGGCCGCGACTGCCGGCATCCAGGATGTGCTGATCATCATCGGGCGCAACAAGAACAACATCGCCAACCACTTCGATTCGGTTCCCGAGCTCGAAGAGAAGCTGCGCGAAAAGGGTGACGGCAAGAAGCTCGCCGCCGTCGAGCACTCCTCAGACCTGGCCGAGGTGCACATGGTGCGCCAGGGAGAACCGAAGGGCCTCGGGCACGCGGTGCTGCGTGCGAAGTCGCACGTCGGAAACCACCCCTTCGCTGTGCTCCTGGGCGACGACCTGATTGACGAACGCGACCCGCTGCTGGTCAAGATGCTCGATGAGCACCGTCGCACCGGTGCCGCGATCGTCGCGCTCATGGAGGTCGACCCCGAGCAGATCCACCTGTACGGATGCGCGGTTGCCGAGCCCACCGATGACCCGGATGTCGTCACCGTCGGCGGCCTGGTCGAGAAGCCCGCCAAGGAAGACGCTCCCTCGAACCTTGCGATCATCGGCCGCTATGTCCTCGCGCCAAGCGTGTTCGACGTGCTCGAGCACACCGAGCCGGGTAGGGGCGGCGAGATCCAGCTCACCGACGCTCTCGAAGAGCTCGCGAAGGACCCCGACGGACCCGGCGTGCGCGGCGTGATCTTCCGAGGGCGCCGCTACGACACCGGCGATAAGGTTGACTACATCAAGGCCATCGTTCAGCTCGCCTCGGACCGCGAGGACCTCGGCGCCGAGCTGAAGCCCTGGTTGAAGGATTTCGCGGCGACCCTGTAGCGCCGCCCGGGCGGGAGGGGTCACGTGGATCTGACGTCACCCTTCCACCACGGCCCGGTGTCGATCCGGCTCGTGCGACCGCGGGATGCTCGCGTGCTCCAGCAGCTGTTGCTCGATAACCGTTCGTGGCTGCGCCGGTGGGAGGCGACAAGCCCCGACGGACCGGTCTCGTTCGACATGAGGCTCAGCATCCGTCGCCTGTTGCAGCAACACCGCGACGGGGCGGGTGTGCCCTACGTCATGGAGTACGACGGTACGGTCACGGGTCAGCTCAATGTCTGGGGCATTGCGCGGGGTTCTCTCGCATCAGCGACCATCGGGTACTGGATCGCCGAGGAGTTCGCCGGCCGCAACGTGACGCCGATCTCGGTCGCCCTCGCCACCGACATCTGTTTCCGGGAGCTCAACCTGCATCGGGTTGAGATCTGCATCCGTCCCGAGAACCGCGCGAGCCTGCGTGTCGTTGAGAAGCTTGGCTTCCGGTACGAGGGCTATCGGCGCCGCTACATCCACATCGACGGGGACTGGCGCGACCACTACGCCTTTGCGCTCGTTCGTGAGGACGTTCCCGAGGGTGTGCTGCGCCGGTGGGCGTCGGGGCACGTACCCCCGGATGCCGCAACAGTTCCCCCCGAAGACCGAATGCCCGTCTGAATCGAGCCGTCTCGACGCGAACCCGCACCGACACACGTCGTGGGATCCCGGGATCGTGGGCCGCCGTCGCATACCGTATGGATCATGGATGGGCAGGTACTCGGAGGCGGCGTGATCGTCGCGGTCTCCGTGCTCCTGTGGCTCGTCTATCTGGTGCCCTCCTGGTACGAGCGCCGCCAGTACGACGCTGCCGAACGTAATGCCGTCCGGTTGAACCAGGCGCTACGCGTCCTCGCTGAGACGAGCGAGACGCCCGACGAGGTTCGGCTCGAACTCACCACCCGCACGGCACAGGCCCAGCAGCGGGAGGCCAAGCGCGCGCTCGCTGAGCGCGAGCGGTTGGCGAAGCTCGCTGCCGCGGAACGTGAGCAGGCAGCGGTGGAGGAAGCCCGTTCCGAACTCGTCGCCGCGCGGTCGCTGCCTGCTGCCCGCCGCGCACGCGCTCGCCGCCGCGCGCGGCTGTTGACGACGATCGTCGGGCTTGTCGCCATCGCATTCCTCGGATGGGGTTCCTGGCTGCTCGCCACGACCGGGTCGCAGACGCTGTTGTGGTGGTCGGCCGGCATCCTCGCCGTATGCGCCGCGATGCTGGTACAGATGGCGCGCGTGTCGGCCCGTGCCGCGGTGCGGTCCCAGGTCACCGTGGAAGCTCCGGTGCGTGCTGCCCCCGCCGTACAGGATGTTGCGCTCCCCGTCTCACGCCAGTGGGCGCCGCGTGAGCTACCCAAGCCCCTCACTGCGGCATCAGGATCCCGTGCTGCGGCAACGCTCGACGGTGTGGCTGCGCGCGAGGCGCTGCGGCAGGCCGCACGCGATGAGGCGATGCGTCAGCGGGCGGAGGCTGCTGCGCCGCCCACTATCGACCGCGCTCGCGCTGACCGGGAACGTGCCCGGCAGGCGGCATCCGCTTCTGCGCCTGCCCGCGAGACAGGTGCTTCGGCGGGACCCGATTTCGGGCGCATGGGTTACGTCGACGACGCCGAGATTGAAGCCCACGTCCGCGATCTGTTGAGCCGCCGCGCCGCCAGCGCTTAGGGGCTCCAGCGATTCAGCCCGCCGGGGCGTGCGTGATAGTGTTACTGGGTTCACGGGCCTGTGGCGCAGTTGGTAGCGCGCTTCGTTCGCAATGAAGAGGTCAGGGGTTCGAATCCCCTCAGGTCCACTCCCGGAACCGCGTGATTACGCGGCATTCTAGGGCACTGGATGAGTTCAGCCCTCCAGCGGAAACCACTTGTGGGACCCTCCTTGGGTCTCACGGACCGCTAAGGAGTAGCTCATGTCCACTGTCCACCGCGAATATGAATCGACTAGTTCGCCCTACTTCGCCTTCTGCACCTGCACGCGTAGCGCGGATCACGCACCGGATGCGCCGCTCTCCTTCGATGACGTGGCCGCGCTCTGCGATGCCTGGGGCGATGCGGTCGAGCCTGAAGGGTTCGCCCCTGACGACCTGCGCGAGTACGTCGACCATCACGCGGCGCTCGCCGCGAGGCGGGGCGACCCCTCTGGCCCACTAGAAGCGGAGTTTGCCTTCTCGATGGAGTCAGGCAAGTGACCCAACGAAAGACGGGTCTGGCCCGTCGTAATCCGAACGAGTTCGGCTCCGTCGAACAGCGCGGCGAGCGCTACCGTGCGTTCTTCCGCAAGGACGGTCGCACGATCCGTGCGCCACGCACTTACGCGACCCGCGATGACGCTCGTCATTGGTTGAACGAGCAGGAGCGCGCACTGCGCGGAGGTACGTGGATCGATCCGCGGCTGAGTGACGACTCGCTCGCAGCCTACGTCGAGGCGTGGCTGACGGATCACGCCGCCGGTCTCTCGCCGCGCACGGTGGAGAACTATAGCCGCCATCTCAACAAGTGGGTTTTGCCCAGGCTTGGGAAGGAGCGGCTGGGTGAGATCACGCCCGCTCGAGTGCGTTCATGGCGGGCTGGCTGTCTGAAGGACGCTGCCGCAGCAGCCGGGGTAGGACAGGAACTGCCTGCTGCGGCCAGCATTCGCGCCTGGGCCGTGGCGCTGGGGTTAGATGTGGCACCTACCGGACGTCTGCCTCAGGATGTTGTTGTTGCGTGGAATGCGGCAGGCTGCCCCACGCTGACGAAGCGAACGCGGCGCGGTACGGGCGCTGCCGCAGTCGCCGCCGCGTATGCGGTGCTGCGGACTGTTCTCGCGACGGCGGAGCGCGAGGAGTTGATTCCGCGCAACCCCTGCCGAATTCGTGGGGCTGCCTCCGTGAAGTCCGCAGAACGCCAGCCCGCTACGCCGGAGCAAGTCAATGCGCTCGCGGATGCGATGCCGGATCGCTACGCCGCCGCCGTGATTGTGGCTGCGTGGTCTGGCGTGCGTTCTGGTGAGCTGCGGGCGCTGGCGCGTCGCCACGTCGACCTGGAGGCGGGCACGATCCGCATCGAGCGGGCCGTGCTGGAGTTGTCGCGGCAGAAGCCTACTTTTGGGCGAACCAAGACGGAGAGTTCGCGCCGTGTGGTCGCGTTGCCTGAGTTCGTTATGGAGCGGCTGAGGCTTCATCTCACGGAGTACGTCGGCTTGTCCGAGAGTGCGCTGTTGTTCTGCACGGAGGACGGAGGCATTCTCACACGCACCTGGCTGGGCCAGATGTTCCGGCGAGCGCAGAAGCGGGCAGGACTCGAGTCACTCGGGCTGGCTTGGCACGACTTGCGGCACACGGGAGCGTCACTCGCCTACGCGGTGGGGTCGTCGGTCGTTGATGTTCAAAGGCGACTGGGGCATACGACGATGACCGCCGCGAACCGGTATGCGCACGCGTACGCATCTTCGGACGCTGCGCTCGCAGACCGCCTGAATGCGGCCTTTGGACGCCAGGAGGAGGCTTCCTAATGCGTTTGTCAAGCGGCGTGTGGGGTGGCTTGGCTCCGGTAGGGGTCGCGGTTGCGGAGGACGGCGTGGAGCACGTTGACGCGT
>Ga0209066_10006162_pt1 | contig 12349 bp, 13 predicted proteins | sample All_14_2_FD_187198 | JGI IMG/M metagenome (GOLD analysis project Ga0209066, IMG submission 187198) | Freshwater microbial communities in response to fracking from Pennsylvania, USA - Allegheny Zone_MetaG_DW_15 (SPAdes) (version 2) ...
ATGTAGGACAGCGTGCGGGCCAGGTCGGACTGCACGAAGCGGGACCCCACCTCGGGGGGCTTGCCGCCGGGCAGGTAGATCGCCGCGTTGGAGGGATACTTCTGATAGTCGGCGAGGTGCAGCGCGACCGTCTCGGCGAGCAGTGGGAAGACCGCGAAGCCCTCCCCGGCATAGCGGATGGCGTATTGGGCGACATCGCCGAAGCCCATGGTGCCGTGGCGTTCCAGCGCGGTGATCCAGGCATCCGGGGCGGCGGGGACGACGGTGCGACGCACGCCGTTCGGGATCTTGCCGCCATGCTCGCGCATGAAGATGTCGGGCCGCAGGGAGCGTGGCCAGTGGCCGAGGCCGGCGATGGTCTCGACCGTGCCGTCGGCCATGCGGATCAGGATGGGCGCCACGCCCGCGACATTCACCAGGTCCGGCAGCACCACGCCAAGGGCGATGCCGGCCGCGCAGCCGGCGTCCACCGCATTGCCGCCGGCTTCCAGCACTGCGGCGCCGGCGGAGGCGGCCAGGTAGTGCCCCGCCGAGACGGCGTGACGGGGTCCGGACAAGGTGGGACGGGTGCTGGCCATGGCGTGGGCCTCCTACTGCGCGTGCGAAGCCTCGGCGCGCCACGGCCATGCGTCAACGGTGGCTTGGCGCGGTGCGCCCCGGCGGCAAGGATGCGCCGTGCCTTACGAAGAAGGGAGAACCGCCATGGCCAAACCCGTGCTGCTGTCGATCGACGATCGCGGCATCGCCACCGCGACACTGAACAAGCCCGCCAAGGGCAATGCCTATGATGAGGACCTGCTCGGCGCGCTGATCGAGGGGCTGGACACGCTACATGACGACGACTCCGTCCGGGCACTGGTGATCCGCGGAGCGGGCAAGCATTTCCAGGCCGGGGCGGATCTCGACTGGCTGGCCAAGGCCGCGACCTATGGCCCGGAACAGGCCTATGCGGCGTCGATGGCTACCACCACGGCCATGCAGAAGCTCAACGAGTTCCCCAAGCCGACCTTCGCCCTGGTCCATGGCGCCTGCTTCGGCGGCGGCTGCGGTGTGGTGTGCTGCGTCGACGTGGCAATCGCGACGCCGGCGGCGATCTTCGGCCTGACCGAGGTCCGGGTTGGCGTGGCGCCGACGCCGATCAGCACCCACATGGTCCATGCCATGGGACTGCGCCACACCCGCCGCTACGCTCTGACCGGGGAACGTTTCGACGCCGCCGAGGCGCTGCGAATCGGCTTGGTCCACGAAGTGGTGGAAGCCGACCAGGCCGAGGCCCGCCTCGCCGAGATCATCGACCAGACCATGCTGTCCGCCCCCACGGCGATCGCCATGACCAAGGATTCGTTCCTTGGGGCGAATGGACTGAAGCTCTCGGCACGCGAGATGTCCCTGCTCGCGCATGAATCCTGGATGCAGCGGGCCTCCGCGGACGGCAAGGAAGGCCTTGCGGCGTTCCGGGAAAAGCGCCGGCCGGCCTGGTACAAGTGAATCGCGGCGGGCGGGGCCATAGCCCTGCCCGCGCGGACCGCAGGGCAGGGATGAGTGACAGACTTGTCTCCGCCTCTGTCATCGAACCTTCACATAACTGCAATCGAGAGGTCTTTCGGCCAGCCTAGAAGCCCGGGCGTCGGCACCCGCGTTCGGTGGGTGCCCGTGCAACTGACATGGAGAAGTCCCTGTGAACAGGCGGACCATCCTTCTCGGCGCCGGTGCGGCGCTGACCCTTCCCCTCGCCGCTCGCGCCCAGGGCGCGCAGATCACGGGCGCCGGCGCGTCCTTCCCGAACCCGATCTACCAGAAGTGGGCCGAGGCCGCCCGCGACGCGGTCGGTATCCAACTCAACTACCAGTCGGTCGGCTCGGGTGCGGGCATCAACCAGATCAAGAACCGCACGGTCGACTTCGGCGCCACCGATGCGCCGCTGAACGAAGCCCAGCTCAACGAGGCGAGCCTGCTGCAGTTCCCCTCGGTGATGGGCTCGGTCGTGCCGATCGTGAATATCCCGGGCGTCGCGGTCGATCAGCTCAAGCTGACCGGCGAGATCATCGCCGATATCTACCTCGGCAAGATCAACCGCTGGAACGACGCGCGCATCGCCGAGATGAACCGCGGCGTGACCCTCCCGGCGCTGGCGATCGCCCCGGTCTATCGCGCGGACGGCTCGGGCACGACCTTCATCTTCACCTCCTACCTCGCGGCGGTTTCGGCCGAGTGGAAGGACAAGGTCGGTGCGGCGACCTCGGTGCGTTGGTCGGCCGGCAACGGCGCCCGCGGCAATGAGGGTGTGGCCGGCGGCGTGCGCAACACGCGCGGCGGCATCGGCTATGTCGAGAACGCCTATGCGACGCGCAACAACCTGATCACGACGCAGCTGCGCAACAAGGCCGGCAACTTCGTGAAGCCGACCATGGAGAACTTCCTGGCCGCCGCGTCCAACGCGAACTGGGCGGTGCCGGGCTTCGCGGCGAGCATCATCGACCAGGCCGGCGCGACCTCCTGGCCGATCGTCTCGCCGACCTTCATCCTGCTGCCGAAGAACCCGTCGGATGCCGCGCGCAGCGCCAATGTCCGCAAGTTCTTCGACTGGGCTTACAGCCATGGCGACGCGATGGCGCGCGAGCTCGAGTACATCCCGCTGCCCGACGCGACCAAGACGGCCATCCGTGCCGCCTGGGCGACCCAGTTCGGCGCCTGAAGCCGATGAGGGGCCCGGCCACAGCGCCGGGCCCCTTCCCTTTCCTCCAGACGGGCAGATGACGTGAGCCAGGCAGCCACCGCCGCAACCCCAGCGCATGCCGCCCCGCGCAGCGGCGGCAATCTGGGCGATACGATCTTCGAATGGGCCTGCAGGGGCTCAGGCGTTCTCGTCCTGGCGCTGCTCGGCGCCATCATCGTCGAACTGTTCATCGCCGGCATGCCGGCGTTTCGCGCCTTCGGGATCGAGTTCCTCTGGTCCACGGACTGGGATCCGGTGCAGGAGGTCTTCGGCGCCGGCGTGTCGATCTACGGCACCATCGTGACCGCCGTGCTCGCCATCCTGCTCGCCGTGCCGCTCGCCTTCGGCGTCGCCTTCTACCTGACGGAGCTCGCGCCTGCCTGGCTGCGCGGTCCGGTCGGCACCGCCATCGAGCTGCTCGCCGCCGTGCCGTCGATCATCTACGGCATGTGGGGCTTCTTCGTGATCGCGCCGGCCTTCGCGGCGCATCTGCAGCCCTGGATCATCGACAATTTCGGGGCGCTGCCGCTGATCGGCTTCCTGTTCCAGGGCGCGCCCTTCGGCACCGGCATCTTCACCGCCGCCTTTATCCTCGCGATCATGATCCTGCCCTTCATCGCGGCGACGATGCGCGACGTCTTCCTGCAGGTTCCGCCGGTCTACAAGGAAAGCTCCTACGGCCTCGGTGCGACGACCTGGGAAGTGATGCGCGGCGTGGTGCTGCCCTATACCCGCGTCTCGGTGGTCGGCGGCATCATGCTCGGCCTCGGCCGCGCCCTCGGCGAGACCATGGCGGTCACCTTCGTCATCGGCAACGCGAACCGGATCAGCACCTCGCTGTTCGGGCCGGGCAACACCATCGCCTCGCTGGTCGCGCTCGAATTCGGCGAGAGCGAGACCGGAAGCCTCAAGCTCGCCTCGCTGCTGGCTCTCGGCTTCATCCTCTTCGTGCTCTCCTTCATCGTCCTGGCAACCTCGCGCTACCTGCTGCGCTCGCGGCTGAAGGCCTGATCCGATGAGCATCTCCCTCTCCGCCGGGGCCGTCCCCGGCCCGCGCAAGGATCCGGAGGTCGCGGCCGCGCTCGGCCGCCGCCGCAAGCGGGTCGACATCATCATCCGCTCGCTCTGCGTCGGCGCGACGCTGGTCGGCCTCGCCTTCCTCGCCTCGATCCTGATCACCCTGACCTATCGCGGCTTCGAGGCGATGAACCTGCGGGTCTTCACCGAGGTGACCGCCCCGCCGGGCTCCGAGGGCGGCCTGCTCAACGCCATCGTGGGCAGCCTGATCCAGGCTTCGCTCGGCACCCTGATCGGCACGCCGATCGGCATGCTGGTCGGCACCTACCTCGCCGAATACGCCCGCGGGTCGAAGTTCGGGAACCTCGTCCGCTTCGTCTCGGACATCCTGCTCTCCGCGCCCTCGATCCTGATCGGCCTCTTCGTCTACCAGATCCTCGTGTTGCCCTTCGGCGGCTTCTCGGGCTGGGCCGGCGTCGTCGCACTCGCGGTCATCGTCATCCCGGTCGTGGTCCGCACCACCGAGGACATGCTGACCCTGATCCCGAACACGCTGCGCGAGGCGGTGATCGGCCTCGGGTCGCCCAAGTGGAAGATGATCGTCTTCATCTGCTGGAAGTCGGCACTCTCGGGCATCATCACCGGCATCCTGCTCGCCATCGCCCGCGTGGCCGGCGAGACGGCGCCGCTGCTCTTCACCTCGCTCGGCAACAACGCCTGGTCGGTCGATCTGACGAAGCCGATGGCGAGCCTGCCGATCGCCATTTACTCGATGGCGGGCTCGCCCTTCGAGGACTGGATCGCGCTGGCCTGGGCCGGCGCCCTGCTGATCACGCTCGGCGTGCTCAGCCTCAACATCCTGGCGCGCACCCTGCTGCGCGGCCGCAAGTGAGCGCAAGGAAAGACCCCATGTCGAGCACGACCGAGACCGGCACCACCGAGACCGGCAACCAGAGCTTCGGGGGCGTCCAGGCGCGCTCCGAGGTCGCGCTGAACCCGCCGCGCATCGCCATCAAGAACCTCGATTTCTTCTACGGCGACAACCGCGCCCTGAAGAGCATCGACTTCAACATCCCCGAGCGCCAGGTCACCGGCATGATCGGGCCGTCGGGCTGCGGTAAGTCCACCCTGCTGCGCGTGCTGAACCGGATGTACTCCCTGTACCCCGGCCAGCGCGCGACCGGCGAGGCGATGATCGACGGGATGAACATCGTCGGCCACGACACCGATCTCAACGCGCTGCGCGCCAAGATTGGCATGGTGTTCCAGAAGCCGACTCCCTTCCCGATGACGATCTACGAGAACATCGCCTTCGGGATCCGTCTGCACGAGAAGCTGTCCCGCGCCCAGATGGATGAGCGCATCGAATGGGCGCTGTCCCGCGCGGCGATCTGGGACGAGGTGAAGGATCGCCTTGATGCCTCCGCCCTCGGCCTGTCGGGCGGGCAGCAGCAGCGCCTGTGCATCGCGCGCACCATCGCGGTGCGCCCGGAAGTCATCCTCTTCGACGAGCCGACCTCCGCGCTCGACCCGATCTCGACCCTGAAGATCGAGGAGCTGATCGATGAGCTGAAGCGCGACTTCACCATCGTGATCGTCACGCACAACATGCAGCAGGCGGCGCGCTGCGCCGACCAGGTCGCCTTCTTCTACCTCGGCGAGCTGATCGAAGTGGCCCCCGCCGCGCAGATGTTCACCGCGCCGAAGCACGCCAAGACCCAGGAATACATCACCGGTCGCTTCGGCTGACCGGAGAGAGGACACGGACATGCCCACCGAACATATCGTCCGCAGCTACGACGAGGATCTCCGCAAGCTGCGCGACATGACCGCGCGCATGGGCGGGCTCGCCGAGCGCCAGGTGGCGGACGCGACCCGCGCCCTGGTGCGCCGCGATACCGAGCTCGCTGCCGAGGTGGTGCAGCGCGACGTCCAGATCGATGCGCTGGAACGCGAGATCGAGGCGTTCTGCGTGAGGCTGCTCGCGCTGCGGCAGCCAGTGGCCGCCGATCTGCGCGTCATCATCGCGGCAATGAAGGCGTCGAACGACCTGGAGCGCATCGGCGACTATGCCGCCAACGGCGCGAAGCGGTCCATTGTGCTCGCCTCCCAGACCTCCATCGGCAGCCTGAACGGCTTCGAGCGCATGGCGCATCTGGTGCAGGAGAACCTGAAGGCCGCCATGGATGCCCTGGTGAACAACGACGCCGAGGCTGCCCGCCGCGTGTGGGAAGCCGACGAGCCGGTCGATGCCATCTACAACGGCATCTTCCGCGAGTTGCTGACCTTCATGATGGAAGACCCGCGCAATATCACCGCGGCGACCCATATGCTCTTCATCGCGAAGAACCTGGAGCGAATCGGCGATCACACGACCAATATCGCCGAGCGCATCTACTACGCGGTGCGCGGTGACAGCCTGCCTGACGAACGTCCGAAGGCCGACCAGTCGGCCTTCGCGGTGGTCCGGCCGGCCGGCGAATAACCCCGAGGGAGCGCCCATGGCCGAGGCCTATTCCACCCTCGCCAAGCCCACCATCCTGGTGGTCGAGGACGAGGCCCCGCTGATGACGCTGCTGCGCTACAACCTTGAGAAGCAAGGCTTCAAGGTGGACGAGGCGGCCGATGGCCAGGAGGCGCTGCTGCGCGTCTCCGAGGCGCGGCCGGACCTCGTGCTGCTCGACTGGATGCTGCCGGCGCTGTCGGGCATCGAGGTGTGCCGCCAGCTCCGTCGCCGCCCCGGCACGCGGGACCTGCCGATCATCATGGTGACCGCGCGCACCGAGGATCAGGATGCGGTGCGTGCGCTCGATACCGGCGCGGACGACTACATCGCGAAGCCCTTCGTGATGGACTCGCTGCTGGCCCGCATCCGGGCGCTGCTGCGACGGTCGGGCGGTGCCGCGGCGAAGGGGACGCTGACCTATCGCGACCTGACCATGGACCAGGACGCGCATCGCGTGAGCCGTGACGGGCGCGCGCTGCACCTGGGACCGACCGAGTACCGGCTGCTGGAGTTCTTCCTGCAGCATCCGGGCCGGGTCTTCACCCGCGAACAGCTTCTGGACGCGGTATGGGGGCGCGACATCCATGTCGAGCCGCGCACGGTGGACGTGCATATCCGCCGGCTGCGCAAGGCGATCAATGGCGAGCGCGAGGCGGACCTGATCCGCACCGTGCGGTCGGCCGGATACGCGCTGGACGCGGAAGACCACTGAGGACGGATTGGAGAGGGGCTTTGCCCCTCTCCTGCACCGCGAAGCGCTGCTTCGCGCCCCACCAAAGGCCGAAAGGCCTTTGGAAACCTCCGGTCACTCTGTCACCCCCGTGACGAGCGCCCGCCCATCGCCCCGAAGGATGGGCCACCGCGTTGCGCCAGACCAACTGACTGACGAAGGGTTTCCAAAGGCCACGGGCTTATGGGTCTCCAACGACGTTGCAAGGCAACGTCATTGGGATCCCTTGGCGGGGTGGTTTGGAGAGGCGGCGCCCCTACAATCGCCATCAGCCGGGGGGCGGCAGGAACTCGACCTCGTACTCCGCCGCGATCCGCACCACCTCGGCCGGGTCGGCCACGTTGTGGATGCGCGTGAACAGCGTGAACAGGTCCCGCGCCGGCGACACCCAGAACAGCGCCCGCACCGGCGCGCCGGACTTGTTGAAGATGCCGTGCATGATGCCGGCGGGCATGCGGATCAGGTCACCCGCGCTCGCGGTCGTCGGCTTGCCGTCCAGCACCAGGTCGAACCGGCCTTCCAACACGCGGATGAACTCGTCCTGCGTCGCGTGGATGTGCGGGGGGACGAAGGTGCCGTCGGGGAACAGCGTGTCGAAGGCGAAGCAGGATTCGCCATGGGCCACGGGCTTGTAGGTCTGGCCCAGGATGTTCCAGGTGATGCCATCCAGCCCTTCGCCGGCCTTGGTCACCCCTGCGCTCAAGATGGTCATGCTCGCCTCCCTCAGACGTGGAGATAGGTGTCGCGCACTTCCGGCGCGGCGGAAAGGGCTTCGCTGGTCCCGGTCCAGACCACCCTGCCCTTCTCGATCACGACATGGCGGTCGGCGAGCCTAAGGATGGCGGCGAGGTTCTTGTCGATCAGCAGGATGGCGAGGCCTTCGGCCCGCAGCTTCGCCAGCACGGCCCAGATTTCGGCGCGGATGATCGGGGCCAGGCCCTCGGTGGCTTCGTCGAGGATCAGCAGTCGGGGGTTGGTCATCAGCGCGCGGCCGATGGCGAGCATCTGCTGCTCCCCGCCCGACAGTCGGGACCCGAGGTTGCGCCGCCGTTCGGCAAGGCGGGGAAAGAGTGCGAGCGTCTCGGCGAGCGTCCAGCGCGGGGTGCCGCCCGCGCGGTTGGCGGCGGTCGCGACCAGGTTTTCCTCGACCGTCAAGGTCGGGAAGATCTGGCGGCCTTCGGGCACCAGGCCGATGCCGTGCTGGGCGATGCGGTATGGCTTGCGGCCCGTGATGTCCGCGCCATCGAAGGCGACGCGTCCGCCCTGCGGCGCGATCAGCCCCATGATGGCGCGCACCGTCGTCGTCTTGCCCATGCCGTTGCGGCCGAGCAGCGTCACCACCTCCCCCGCCCCGATCGCGAAGGAGAGGCCGTGCAGCACGCGGCTTTCGCCATAGCCGGCGAGGAGGCTGTCGACCGCCAGCATCAGGCGTCGTCCTCGCCCAGATAGGCGGCGCGGACCTCGGGGTTGGCGCGGATCGCCGCCACGGTACCGGTCGCGATGACACGGCCATAGACGAGGACGGAGATGCGGTCGGCCAGCGCGAAGACCGCCTGCATGTCGTGTTCCACCAGCAAGATGGTGTAGGCGGCCTTCAACCGCGTCAGCAAGGCGATCAGCCGCTCGGTCTCCTCCGGCCCTGCCCCGGCCAGGGGTTCGTCGAGCAGCAGCAGCCGAGGCTTTGTGGCGAGCGCGATGGCGATCTCCAGCGCGCGCTTCTCTCCATGGCTCAGCGCCCCGGCGGGCACGGCGGCGCGGTCGGCGAGGCCGACCTCGGTCAGGGCCGCCAGGGCGGCGTCGTTCAGCGCGCGCTCGCTCGCGGCGGGGCGGAAGAAGCGGAAGGAGGAGCCAGCGCGCGCCTGCGCGGCCAAGGCGACGTTCTCCAGTGCCGAGAAACCCGCCACCAGGCTGGTGATCTGGAAGCTGCGCGCGAGGCCCGCCCGCGCCCGGCGCGGCAGCGACAGCCGCGTCACGTCCCGCCCCGCGAAGACCACCCGGCCGGCATCCGGCGCGACGAGTCCCGTGATCTCGTGGATCAGCGTGGTTTTGCCCGCGCCGTTCGGGCCGATGATGGCGTGGATCTCGCCGGGCAGGACATCGAGCGTCACGCCATCGGTGACGGCGAGGCCGCCATAGTGCTTGCGCAGGTCGCGCAGGGCCAGCAGCGGCTCAGCCATGGCGCGGCGCCACCAGGCCCGCGAGGCCGCCGCGCAGCGCGATGACCGAGACCACCAGCAGCGGGCCGAAGATCATCTTCCAATGCGGGGTCAGCTCGGCGAGCCAGGTCTCGAGGCCGACGAAGACCAGCGCGCCGAGGATCGCGCCCCACAGCCGTCCCACGCCGCCCAGGATGACCATGAAAAGCAGCTCGCCCGATCGCTGCCAGGAGATCATGGCGGGCGAGACGAACTCGGTCGCATTGGCCAGCAGCACGCCGGCCACGCCACCCATGGCGCCCGCGATGACATAGCCCACCAGGCGATAAGGGTAGGGCGCGAAGCCCACAGCCTCGGCGCGTTGCGCATTCTCCCGCGCCGCGCGCAGCACGCGGCCGAAGCGGGATGCGAGCAGCATCGACGCCAGCGCCCAGCTCGCCGCCAGCAGGCTGAGGCAGATGTAGTGGAAGGCGAGACGGTTCTCGAGCAGCCGCGCGCCAGCGACCTCGGTGCGTGCATACAGCGTGTAGCCGTCATCTCCGCCATAGGCGGACAGCGAGGACGCCGTGAAGAAGGCCATCTGCCCGAAGGCCAGGGTGATCATGATGAAATGCACGCCGGAGGTGCGGATGGCGATCGCCCCGGTCAGCAACGCGAAGATCGCCGCCGCGGCGATCGCGACGGGCAGGACCTGCACCGCATCGGTGAAGCCGTTCGCATCGAGGATCGCGACGGCATAGGCGCCAACGCCGACGGATGCCGCATGCCCCAGGCTGACCAGCCCCGCCCCGCCCACCAGGAAGGACAGTGAGACCGCCGCCATGGCGAGGATCATCGCCCGCGCCATCAGCGTCATCTCATAGGACGCCGAAAACCCGGCCAGCGGCGCGACAGCCAGCGCAGCCAGAACCAGCAGCGGCAACCAGGCGCCGCGCATCACGCCCGGACCGGGAACAGCCCGGCCGGGCGGAAAGCGAGGATCGCCGCCATAGCGATGTAGACCAGCATCGAGGCCAGCGCCGCGCCCGTCTGCCGCGCGGCCGAGGCATCGAGAAACAGCCGCATCAGATCCGGCATCAGCGACTTGCCGAGCGTGTCGATCAGCCCGACCAGCAGCGCGGCGATGAAGGCACCGCGGATCGAACCGATCCCGCCGATTACGATCACCACGAAGGCGAGGATCAGGACATTGTCGCCCATGCCCGGCTCGACCGAGAAGATCGGCCCGGCCAGCACGCCGGCGAAGCCCGCGAGCATCGCCCCGAAGGCGAAGACCAACGTGAACAGCCGCCCGATATCCACGCCGAGGGCGGAGACCATCGGCGCGTTGCTCGCGCCGGCGCGCACCAGCATGCCGGCGCGCGTGCGATCGACCAGCCACCACAGCAGCCCCGCCGTCGCAATGCCCGCGCCCAGCACGGCGATGCGATAGATCGGGTATTGCAGCCCGGGCATGATAGTGACACCGCCCTGCAGCAGCGCCGGGACGGGCACTTGCAGCGGTGCCGCACCCCACACGACCTTCACGCCTTCGTTGAGGAACAGGATGACCCCGAAGGTCGCCAGCACCTGGGCAAGGTGATCCCGCGCATAGAGATGTCGGAACACCAGCACCTCCAGCAGCAAACCCGCCAGCAAGGCAGCGGGGAGCGCCAGCAGCAGCCCCCACCAGAAAGACCCCGTCGCTGCGGCCAGCGAGGCGCCGAGATAGGCCCCCAGCATGTACTGCACGCCGTGGGCGAGGTTGATGAAGTCCATCACCCCGAACACCAGCGTCAGCCCCGCCGCGACCAGGAACAGCAGGATGCCCAACTGCAGGCCGTTCAGGGCCTGCACCAGCAGCAGTTGCGTCGTCACGCCTCGCTCCCGCCGCGCTTTCGCGCGTCAGTCGCTGGCTTGGTTGGGCGCGCGGCCGCCCCGCCAGCCCCGCGCGCGCGGCCCATCGCGCAAAGTCGCGCGGCGGGCATCAGCGCATGCGGCATTCGGCGGCGTAGGGGTCGACCGCGTTGCTGAACACCTTGCGCTCGGTCTGCGTCTCCAGTTTGCCGTCAGCGCGGCGGCCGACCTTGAGCAGCCAGAAATCCTGCACCGGGTAATGATTCACGCCGAACTTGAACCCGCCGCGCACCGAACGGAAATCCGCCGCCTGGATCGCCGCGCGCAGCGCTTCCTTGCCCGCCAGGTTCCCGCCGACTTTGCGGATCGCGCTATCGAGCAGCATCGCCGCGTCATAGGCCTGCGCGGCATAGGTCGCCGGCACCGCGTTGTGCGCGGCGACATAGTCGTTCACGAACTTCACGTTCTGCGGGTTGTCCATGTTCGGCGCCCAGGATGCCGCCGAATAGAAGCCGAGCGCCGCATCGCCCTGCGCGGGCAGCGTCGCCTCATCCACCGTGAAGGTCGACAGGAAGGGGATGTTGGCGAGGCCCGCCTGGCGATACTGCCGCACCAGGTTCACGCCGAGCCCGCCCGGCATGAAGGTGAAGATCGCGTCGGGCCGCGCGGCTGCGATCTTCGCGAGCTCGGCCGAGAAATCGAGCTGGGTCAGCGGGACGAAGACCTCGTCCACCACCTCGCCCTGGAACTTCGACTTGAAGCCGGCGACTGCGTCGCGCCCGGCCTGGTAGTTCGGCACCATGACAAAGACACGCTTGTAGCCTGCATCCTGCGCCGCCTGGCCCATCACCGAATGGACCTGGTCGTTGTTGTAGGAGGTGGTGAAGAAGTTCGGGTTGCAGCCCCGGCCGGCGAAGGTGGACGGGCCGGCATTGGTGCTAATCAGGATGGTGCCGCTCTCGGTCACCGGGCGGATGATCGCCTGCAGGATGTTCGAAAAGACGACGCCCACCACGAAGTCGACCTTGTCGCGCTCCAGTGCGGCGCGGACCTTGGTCACGGCCACATCGGGCTTCAGCTCGTCGTCGATCAGGACGGTCTCAGCGGTCAGGCCGCCGAGCTTGCCGTCCAGATGGCGCAGGCCGAGGGCAAAGCCCTCCTTCAACTGGTTCCCGAGCGCGGCCTGCGGGCCGGTCTGCACGGCGACCACGCCGATCTTCACGCCGCCCGCCGGCTGCGCATGCAGGATGGCGGGTGCCGCCAGCAGCGCCGTGGTTCCGCCCAGAAGTCCGCGACGTCCGATCCCGACCATGGAAGTTCCCCTGAGATTGCCCGGTTTCACAGCCCTGTTAAGCGCGATCCGTCAGTCCGACGCAAGCCGCCCCGCC
>Ga0209066_10006164_pt1 | contig 12347 bp, 11 predicted proteins | sample All_14_2_FD_187198 | JGI IMG/M metagenome (GOLD analysis project Ga0209066, IMG submission 187198) | Freshwater microbial communities in response to fracking from Pennsylvania, USA - Allegheny Zone_MetaG_DW_15 (SPAdes) (version 2) ...
TCGGAACCCCATGCGGCAGCCGAGCCTGCGAGGCAGTCGCATGAGCGACGTGTCCGACGATCTCGACCTTGCCCTGCGACTGGCCGACCAGGCCGACGAGCTGACGATGGCCCGGTTCGGCGCGCTGGACCTGCGCATCGAGACCAAGCCCGATCTCACCCCGGTCACCGACGCCGACAAGGGTGCCGAGGAGGCGCTGCGCGCCGCGCTGTCCGCCGCCCGCCCCGATGACAGCATCTTCGGCGAGGAGTTCGGCGGCGCCGCACCGTTGACAGGGGCCGACACCGGCCGCGTCTGGGTGCTCGACCCGATCGACGGCACCAAGAACTTCGTCCGCGGCGTCCCGGTGTGGTGCACGCTGATCGCCCTGATCTCCGACGGCGTCCCCGTCGTGGGGGTGATCAGCGCTCCCGCGCTGGGGCGGCGCTGGTGGGCGGGTGCGGGCCTGGGTGCCCACACCTCGTTCGGCGGCAACACCCGGCGCATCCAGGTGTCCGGGGTCGGTGAACTGTCCGCGGCGAGCTTGTCCTATTCGGATCTGACGACGGGTTGGGACGACCGCCGCGAGGGTTTCCTGGCGTTGACGGACGCGGTGTGGCGGGTGCGCGCCTACGGGGACTTCTGGTCGTACTGCCTGGTGGCCGAGGGGGCTGTCGACATCGCCTGCGAGCCCGAGGTGAAGGTCTGGGACATCGCCCCGCTGGACATCCTGATCAGGGAGGCCGGCGGCCGGTTCACCAGCATCGACGGCGCCGCCGGCCCCCACGGCGGGAGCGCGCTGGCCACCAACGGCCGGCTGCACGAGGCGGTGCTCGCCGCGTTGTGAGGTTCGTTACAGCCCTCGTCTATCTTACTCTGGAGTAAGATACGGTCATCACGCATTGCCCATCCCACCAGAGGCTGCCGAAATGACTCAGATCGAATCCCGCCCGAAGCGCAAAGGCCCGGAGAGCGCCGTCGGGCTCCAGAAGCACAAGCGGACCGCCACCGATATCGGCATCGCGCTGCTCACCCCGCTGGTCGGCCAGGAGTTCCTGGACCGTTACGGCCTGCGCGACCCGCTGAACAAGGGCATCCGCTACGGCGTCAAGACGGCGTTCTCCGCCGCCGGCGCATCCACCCGTCAGTTCAAGAAGATCCAGAACCTGGGCGGCTCCCCCACCCGACTGGCGGCAAAACCGTCGGACTACTTCGACCTGACCCCCGACGACGACCAGAAGATGATCGTCGAGACCGTCAGCGAGTTCGCCGAGGAGATCCTCCGCCCGGCCGCGCATGACGCCGACGCGGCGGTCAGCTATCCGGCCGATCTCATCGCCAAGGCCGCCGAGCTGGGGATCACCGCGCTGAACATCCCGGAGAACTTCGACGGCATCGCCGAACACCGCAGCACGGTCACCGGCGCGCTCGTCGCCGAAGCGCTCGCCTACGGGGACATGGGCTTGGCGCTGCCGATCCTGGCCCCCTCGGGCGTGGCCTCCGCGCTCACCCACTGGGGCAGCGCGGACCAGCAGGCGACCTACCTGCCCGAGTTCGCCGGCGAGAACGTGCCGCAGGCAAGCGTCGTCATCGCCGAACCGCACGCGCTGTTCGACCCGACCGCGTTGAAGACCACGGCCGTGCGCACCCCGGGTGGCTACCGGCTTTCCGGCGTGAAATCACTTGTCCCGGCGGCTGGTTCGGCCGAGCTGTTCATCGTCGCCGCACAGCTCAACGGCAAGCCGGCCCTGTTCATCGTGGAGGCCTCGGCCGATGGGGTGACCGTCGAGGCCGATCCGTCGATGGGTGTGCGGGCCGCCGCACTGGGCCGGGTCGCACTCGACAACGTCGCGGTGCCGCTGCACAACCGCCTCGGGGAACCGGACCGATCCGACCAGGACTATGCTCAAGATTTCTCCGAAGCGATCGCCTACTCCCGATTGGGTTGGGCCGCACTGGCAGTCGGCACCTCGCACGCCGTGCTCGACTATGTCATCCCGTACATCAAGGAGCGCGAGGCGTTCGGTGAGCCCATCGCCCACCGGCAGGCTGTGGCCTTCATGACGGCCAATATCGCCATCGAACTCGACGGGCTGCGATTGATCGCGCTGCGCGGTGCCGCACGTGCCGAGCAGGGCCTGACCTTCGCGCGGGAAGCCGCGCTGGCCAAGCGGATCGCCACCGACAAAGGCATGCAGATCGGACTGGACGGCGTCCAGCTGCTCGGCGGCCACGGCTTCACCAAGGAGCACCCGGTCGAACGCTGGTACCGCGATCTGCGGGTACTCGGCGTCGCCGAGGGTGTCGTCGTCCTCTAAAGACTTCTAGGAACGGAAAACCCAGTCATGGCAATCAATCTGGAACTACCCAAGAAACTGCAGGCGGTCGTCGAGAAGGGTCACCAGGGAGCGGCGGAGATGCTGCGCCCGATCTCGCGCAAGTACGACCTCGCCGAGCACGCCTACCCCGTCGAGCTCGACACCCTGGCCAACCTCTTCGAGGGGTTGCAGGAGGCCAAGACCATCTCCTTCGCCGGAGCGGACGCCTTCGGTGGCCGCAACGACGAGGGCAAGAAGACCAACGTCAACGGCGCCAACATGTCTGCGCTGCTGAACGCCCTGGAGGTCAGCTGGGGCGATGTCGCACTGCTGTTGTCGATCCCCTTCCAGGGGCTCGGCAACGCCGCGATCTCCAGCGTCGCCAACAAGGAGCAACTGGAACGTTTCGGCAAGGTGTGGGCCTCGATGGCCATCACCGAGCCGAGCTTTGGCTCCGACTCGGCCGCGGTGTCCACCACCGCGACGCTCGACGGTGACGAGTACGTCATCAACGGCGAGAAGATCTTTGTCACCGCGGGATCCCGCGCCACCCACATCGTGGTGTGGGCGACGGTCGACAAGTCACTGGGTCGTGCGGCCATCAAGTCGTTCGTGGTGCCGCGTGAGCACCCCGGTGTCACCGTCGAACGCCTCGAGCACAAGTTGGGCATCAAGGCCTCCGACACCGCGGTGATCCGTTTCGAGAACGCGCGGATCCCGAAGGAGAACCTGCTCGGCGACCCGGAAGTCAAGGTCGACAAGGGTTTTGCCGGGGCCATGGAGACCTTCGACAACACCCGGCCCATCGTGGCCGCCATGGCGGTCGGCGTCGCCCGCGCCGCCCTGGAGGAGCTTCGGGTCATCCTCACCGAGGCCGGCATCGAGATCTCCTATGACAAGCCCGCCCACGCGCAGAGCGCGCCGGCGGCGGAGTTCCTGCGCATGGAGGCCGACTGGGAGTCCGGTTATCTGCTGACCGTCCGCTCGGCGTGGCAGGCGGACAACAAGATCCCGAACTCCAAAGAGGCCTCGATGGGTAAGGCGAAGGCCGCCCGGGTGGCCAGCGATATCACCCTCAAGGCGGTCGAGATGGCCGGCACCGCAGGGTACTCGGAGCAGACGCTGCTGGAGAAGTGGGCCCGCGACTCGAAGATCCTCGACATCTTCGAGGGCACTCAGCAGATCCAGCAGCTGGTGGTCGCCCGCCGCCTGCTGGGTCTGTCCTCGGCCCAGCTGAAGTGATGCTCGGTGGCGCCGATCGGGGGGTCGGCGCCACCTCCCACTTCTGCTCGCCGAGAGTGCGGTTTCATTCGCAACACACCGCGGCCCCCGTATCCCGACGCACACTCGGGTGAGTCAGCCTGTGGATAACATGCGCGAATCGGGTGTCGACGGCTGATTCGTGTCGGCGCTCGTCGTCACCGTCGGTGGCATGAACCCCGTCGATTGGCCATTCCGCGGCCCGGAGGCCGTGTCCGACGGCACCCTGACGTTCCGTGAACTTCGCCGCTTCAACAGGGCCATCTACCCGGCGGTGTGGATACCTCGCGACACCGCGCTGTCCCCGCAGGAGCTGGCCCGCGCGGCGTGGTTGTGGTCAGACCGCCGCGGCGTGGTGAGCGGCCTGTCCGCCTCGGCACTGTTGGGCGCCAAATGGATCGACGCCGGTGAGCGCGCCGAGATCATCCACAGCAACCGCAGGCCGCCGGCCGGGCTGATCGTGCGTAGCGACACCCTGGCGCCCGGTGAGACAACCGAGGTCTCCGGCATGCAGGTCACCAACCCGGCCCGCACTGCATTCGATCTCGGGCGTCGACTCAAGCTACGCGCGGGCGTGCAACGCGTCGATGCCCTGATAAGCGCCACCCGGGTGCAGGTTGCCGACGTCCACGCCGTCGCGCGTCAACATCCGGGCGCCCGCGGGCTACGCCAGTTGCGAGAGACTCTGGATATCGTCGACGGAGGCTCGGAATCCCCGTACGAGTCGTTGACGCGACTCGTACTGGTGCGCGCCGGGTTTCCGCGGCCGGTGACTCAGATCAGGGTCTACGACAGGTACGGCATCGCGCTGGCCCGGCTCGACATGGGCTGGCCCGAGTATCGCATCGCGGTCGAGTTCGACGGCGCTCAGCACTGGACGGACCCAGAGCAGCGGGACCGCGACATCGAACGCCACGCCGCCCTGGAAGCGCAGCGATGGATAGTCATCCGGATCAGTGCCGGCCTGCTGCACACCCATCGAGGGGCGTTCTTGGACCGCGTCCATGCGGCATTGCTGTCGCGGGGCTGCCCGCCGTTCGAGTATTCGGGTGACGACTGCCGCTATTGAGCAGGCGAGCTCCCCGAAAGTGCATCCGCATACGCCCGATGTCGGCGAGCCGCGGACGAAACCGCACGCTCGCCGAGAAGCAATAGAAAAATCCCCCGAGGCGCAGCGCCCCGGGGGATTCTCTACGGCTTACTTATGCGCCGAGAACACGCTGCAGGTCTGGCAGCATGGCCTGGAGCTCGCGGCCCCAGTACGCCCAGTTGTGCGTGCCGTTGTTGGGGAAGTTGAACACACCGTTGCTACCGCCCGCGGCCAGGTAGTTGTCGCGGAAGGTGATGTTGGTACGGATGGTCAGATCCTCGAGGAAGGTGGCGGGCAGGTCGCCGCCGCCGAGCTCGTTGGGCTGGCCGTTACCGCAGTAGACCCAGAGACGGGTGTTGTTGGCCACCAGCGTCGGGATGTTGACCATCGGGTCATTGCGCTTCCAGCCGCTGTTCGGATCCTGGGTCTTACCCCACATGTCGTCGGCCTTGAAGCCGCCGGCGTCACCCATGGAGATGTTGATCAGGAACGGCCACCAGCCCTCGGAGGGGTTCAGGAAGCCCGACATGGAGCCGGCATAGATGAATTGCGCGGGGTGCCAGGTCGCCAGGTTCAGCGCGGACGAACCGGCCATCGACAGACCGACCGCGGCGCTGCCGGTGGGCTTGACGGCCTTGTTGGCCTGCAGGTACGCGGGCAGTTCCTGGGTCAGGAAGGTCTCCCACTTGTAGGTGACGGTCGGGCCCTTGTTGCGGGCCGGTGCGTACCAGTCGGCGTAGAAGCTCGACTGACCACCGACGGGCATGACGACCGACAGACCACTGTCGAGGAACCACTCGAAGGCCTGGGTGTTGATATCCCAGCCGTTGAAGTCATCCTGCGCACGCAGGCCGTCCAGCAGGTACACGGCCGGCGAGTTCTCGCCACCGCTCTGGAACTGGATCTTGATATCGCGGCCCATCCCGGCGGACGGCACCATCAGGTACTCGACCGGAAGTCCTGGGCGCGAGAAGGCGCCGGCGTTTGCCGTCTGCCCCGCAATGGCGATGGCACCGGGTACGACCAGCGCGGCCGCGGCGGCGGCCCCGATCCGGCGCATCCACCGGCCTACAACGTTCTGCATCAGATTCTTCCCAACTCTAATTGTCACGGTCCCGCCCGACCCTCGGTGCTGTTGGCCCAACACCCAGAGATACCGCAGTGCCTCTTTGCACTGCGGTATCCGCGTCCGCTCATACGATTCGGATCGTGGAGCGGACCGAGAATTCAGTTGTCGCGACTTGCAGTAAAACATGCAGCGAGCGGCAACAGAAAGTCAGGGGTGTGCGCGAGTCGCCGTAGGCTGCCCGTCATGACGCCCGCCCAGAACCCGTCCGGCAACCGTCTGACCATTGACGATTGGCTTCAGGCCGGATACGCGATCCTGGCCGAGGACGGCATAAAAACGCTGAAAATCGAACGTTTGTGTGCACGCCTGAAGGTGACCAAGGGCAGCTTCTACTGGCACTTCGACGGCATGCCCAGCTACCGGGCGGCCCTGGTCGAGGGCTGGCGCAACCTGCGCGACGAGGATCGCAGCCAGATCGAGGCCATCGGGGAGTTGCCGCCCCGCGAGCGGCTCGCCCAGATGATGACCTCCCTGGTGAGCCCGCGGCATTGGACGCTGGAACGCGCCATGCGCGAGTGGGCACGCTCCGATGACACCGTCGCCGACAGTGTGCGGGCCGCCGATCGGCGGGTCCTGGCCGCCGTGCGCACCGCGTTCGAGGACGCCGGGTTCGATCCCGACGAGGCCGACCTCCGTGCGAACGCCACATTTGCCGTCGGCATCGGATTCCTGCACCTGTCCGGCCGGGTGCCCGACCCCGGGCAGGCCGCACAGAGCGAGCGCTTCCTGGACCTGATGCTGGCGCGCTGACCGCTTTCCATACTAAAAAGTATGGTACGGTCTGGCCATGACGACGATCGAGGCCCGCGGCCTTATCACCGATGAGTTCGTGAGCGCACTGGCCCAGCGCGCCGCCGAGGCCGAGAAGCTGCGCCGGCTGCCCGAGGCGACCATGGCGGACCTGACCGCAAGCGGGTTCACCGACCTGCTGGTGCCGACACGCTACGGAGGGCAGCAGGCCCCCTTCCCGGCCCTGCTGGACCCGGTGCGGCGGATGGCACACGGCTGCACCTCCAGCGCCTGGACGATCGGCTTCTACGCGCTGCACAACTGGATGCTGGCGCTGTTCGGGGAGCAGGCCCAGCAGGAGGCCTTCGGCACCCGGCCCTTCCTGGCGCCGGCACCACTGGCCCCGACGGGCAGAGGGCTGCCGGTCGACGGCGGCATCCGGCTGTCGGGGCGCTGGTCCTGGGCCACCGGGGTGAACCACGGCAACTGGATCATCGTCGCCGCACTCTGTGGACCGGACGAGGACATCTACCCCGCTCTTGCGCTGCTGCCCGCCGGCGAGGTCACCGTCGATGACGTCTGGCACACCGATGGCATGCGCGCGACCGGCTCCAACGATGCCATCGCCATCGATGTCTTCGTCCCCGAACACCGACTGGTGAAGGTCGCCGACATCTACGCCGGCACCGCCCCCGGCGCGGGACTGCACGACTCCGCCACCTACCGCTGGCCGATGGTGCCCGCGCTGGCGCTGCTGGCGTCGATGCCCGCGCTGGGCAGCGCCGAACGGGTCACCGAGATGTACGCCCAGCGCCTTGCCGAGCGTGTACTGGCCTACGAGGGCGTCATGCAGAAGGACAAGCCGATCGCCCAGGCGCACCTGGCCGGCGCGCAGGTGCGCCTGCATGCCTTGCGCGGCCTGCTGGCCGACACCGTCGGTGAGATCGAGACGATCGTTGCGCGCGGCGATTCGGTGGACAAGCCGGTGCGGTCGCAGGCGCGGCTGGCCGCGGCGCACATCGTCGCCGAATCCAAGGCGGTGATCGGCGACCTGATGGGTGCCGGCGGAGCCAGCATCCACTTCCTGACCAGCCCGCTGCAGCGCTACAAGCGCGACGTGGATGTGCTGTCCGGGCACGTGGTGTTCGACTACGACACCAGCCGGGAGCTGGCCGGTGCGCTGTCACTGGGTATGCACATCCCGCGCACGTCGATGATCTGACGAGGTACACCGATGACGACGACACTGTGGGTCGAGGCAAGCCCCAAGGGGGACGCGGCGCTTTCCTCCCAACTGGCGCAGGCCTATCTGGAAGGCCAGGACTACGAGCGGTTCTCGGTATGGGGTGAGGATGTGTTGCGCTTCGGACGGGACGCCGCGATCGCCAAGTTCGCCCCGCTGTTCGGCGAGAGCGTCACCGACGAGCAGCAGGCGATCTGGCAGCAGGTGCTCGACGAGATCGAGCGCGTCCGCCGTTTCGATCGGTTGGTGGTGTCGGCGCCCATGTGGAATTGGCATGTCCCCCATGCCCTCAAGGCGTGGATCGACGTCATCGTGCAACCCATTGCCAGCTTCACCCTGAACGACAAGGGCGAGCACGTCGGCACGCTCGGCGAGGGCAAGCCGCTGCAGCTCATCCTGACCCGCAGCAGCGCCTATGACGGTCGGCACCCGGAACTGCAGGATTTCCAGCGCCCGTATCTGGAGTATGTGTTCGGCATGCTGGGCTATCAGGTCGAGACGCTGGTGATCGAACCCACCACCCGCTGGACACCGGCGGAGCGTGAGCAAATGCGCACCGAGGCAATGGCATCGGTACGAGCGCTGGCCGAGTGACCCGTCAGGTCACCGCGGAGGGCGCCGCCGCCGGGCCAGCCCCCTTGTATCCGCGCTAAACAAAAAGTAAAGTCACTTTCAGTTTTCCGACCGAGATCTCCGAGGAGCGTCATGGAATCCTTCGTCCATCTGCGAAAAGGCAAGACGCCCAAACGGGTGCACGCCGATCTCGACGGACTCAAGGACGACGAGCTCGGCCGTGGAGGTTTCGTCGGGCGGACCGCCAATATGTACCGGCGCAACGACCCCACCGCGTACCGCACCGTCGGCCCGCTGCGCCCCACCGACGTGCTGTCCTCGGAACTGAAGCCCGGCGACGCCACCGACGCCCAGGGCGGACCACTGCTCATGTTCTCCAACGACGACTGCCTGGTACTGCTGAGCCGACGCACCGAGCCGATGCCGTTCTTCGTCCGCTATGTCGACGGAGACCTGCTCATCTTCGTGCACAAGGGTGCCGGACTGCTGGAAACCGAGTTCGGTCCGTTGCACTACCGCGAGGGCGACTGGGTCTACATTCCCAAGGCCTGCACGTTCCGTCAGATACCCGATTCCGAGAGCACCTGGCTGATGATCCAGGCGACCGACGATTTCCGGGTCCCACCGGCGGGCATCCTGGGCAGGCATTTCCCGTTTGACCCGGCGCAGGTGACCATCCCCGAACCGGCACCCTGCGATGACGACGGCAGGGATGAATACGAGGTACGCCTGATCCACGACGGCGGGCCGACGAGCCTTTTCTACCAACACAATCCACTCGATGTGGAAGGCTGGCGCGGGGACAACTTCCCGTTCACCTTCAATATCGAGGACTACACCGTCATCACCTCCGAGAGCGTGCACCTGCCCCCGACGGTGCACCTGTTCATGCAGGCGACCGGCGTGTACGTGATGAACTTCCTGCCCAAGCCCGCCGAAAGCGTGCCCGGCACCGAGCGCACCCCGTGGTATCACCGCAACGTCGACTACGACGAGATCGCGTTCTTCCATTCCGGCTCGCTGTACGGCATCCCGATGCCGCCCGGACTGGTTTCCCATGCGCCGCAGGGAGTTCATCACGGCGCACCGGAGAAGGCGCGGGAACGCGCCCGCCGCAAGTTCGATGATTACGACCGGGTCGACTGGTCGGTCATCGCCATCGACACCCGCCGCCGACTCATCCCGTCCGCCGAAATCCTCGCCAACGATCTGGGGCAGCACTAGTGACCACCACCGAGACTCCCGTGAAATTCGAGTACGAGCGCATCCCGTATCTGGTCGCCTACCAGAACACCTCCAGCGTCCGCGATGTATACGGCGGCGTCGCCGAGCTCGTCGTACTGGAGAGCTATCTGCTCAAACCGAAGGACAAGCCGTCTGACACCGTGCTGGTGTTCATGCACCCGATCGGTGGCGGCGCGTATCTGCCGATGATCAACGCGCTGGCCCGCGCCGGGCACCATGTCATCTACTGCAACAGCCGGTTCCGCGGCACCGACTCCGCGCTGCTGATGGAAAAAGTCGTCGAGGATCTCGGCGAGTGCATAAAGGACGCCAAGAACCGGTTGGGGTACGACAAGGTGGTGCTGGCCGGCTGGAGCGGCGGCGGATCGCTGTCGGTGTTCTACCAGCAGCAGGCACAGCATCCGACGGTGACCGCCAGCCCCTCTGGTGACGGCCCGGACCTCACTCAACTCGGACTCATCCCAGCCGACGGCATCATGTTGCTGGCCGCCCACATCAGCCGGCACGGCACCATGACCGAATGGATGGACGCGTCCATCCTCGACGAGAACGACCCGTCCAAGCGGGACCCCGAACTCGACCTGTACAACCCCGACAACCCGAACCAGCCGCCGTACACACAAGAGTTCCTGGCCCGTTACCACGAGGCGCAGATCGCCCGCAACCGGCGGATCACCAAGTGGGTCAAAGAAAAACTGGCCGAGCTGAAGGCGGCCGGCCGCCCCGATGACGAGTATGCATTCGTCGTGCACGGCACCATGGCCGACCCGCGTTGGCTCGATCCCACCGTCGATCCCAACGAACGCACCCCGGGGATCTGCTATCTGGGCGATCCTCAGGTGGTGAACAACTCCCCCGTCGGGCTGGCCCGGTTCTGCACGCTGCGCAGCTGGCTGTCGCAGTGGAGCTATGACGACGCCCACGGCGACGCCGTCAAGGCCGGCCCCGATATCGCGGTCCCCGCCCTGGTGATCGGCAACCTCGCCGACGACGCCTGCACCCCCAGCCACACCCGGCGGCTGTTCGAGGCGATCGGGCATCCGGACAAGGAGATGCACGAGATCAGCGGCGCCAACCACTACTACTCCGGGCCCGACCAGCGCGGGACCCTGCGTCAGGCCGTCGCGGTGTGCACGGATTGGCTGCATCGGCACGGATTCTCACTATGACTGCAATCGGGGCCCTCGACGGCATCCGGGTCCTGGAGCTCGGCACGCTGATCTCCGGGCCGTTCGCGGGCCGGCTGCTCGGTGACATGGGCGCCGAGGTCATCAAGATCGAATTGCCCGGCGCACCGGACCCACTACGCACCTGGGGTCAGGCCGAACTCGACGGGCACCACTTCTTCTGGACGGTGCACGCCCGCAACAAGAAGGCCGCCACCCTGGATCTGCGCACCGCGCGGGGCCGCGAGCTGTTCCTGGAGCTGGTGGACCGCTCCGACATCATCGTGGAGAACTTCCGGCCCGGCACCCTGGAGAAGTGGGACTTGGGCTACGAGGTCCTGCGCGCACGCAACAAGGGCATCATCCTGGTGCGGGTGTCCGGGTACGGCCAGACCGGTCCGGACGCCGGTAAGGCCGGCTACGCCTCGGTCGCCGAGGCGGCCAGCGGGTTGCGCCACATGAACGGATTCCCGGGCGGTCCGCCGCCGCGGCTGGCGCTGTCGCTGGGCGACAGCCTGGCCGGCATGTTCGCCACGCAGGGCGCCCTGGCCGCGCTCTACCGGCGCAGCGTCACCGGCGAAGGCCAGGTCGTCGACACCGCGTTGACCGAAAGCTGCTTGGCCATCCAGGAATCCACCATTCCCGATTACGATGTCGGCGGTGTGGTGCGCGGACCATCGGGGACCCGACTGGAGGGCATCGCGCCATCGAACATCTACCAGAGCGCCAACGGCAGCTGGGTGGTGATCGCGGCCAACCAGGACACGGTGTTCCGCCGGCTGTGCGCGGCGATGGGCAAGCCCGAACTGGCCACCGACGACCGCTTCGTCAATCACGTGGCGCGCGGACGCAACCAAGACGAGCTCGACACGATCATCGGCGCCTGGGCGGCCGACCGGGAACCGGGCGAGATCATCGCCACGCTGTCCGACGCCGGAGTGATCAGCGGTCCGATCAACACCGTGGCCGAGGTTGTCGAGGACCCACAGCTGCGGGCCCGCGGAATGATCGCCGACCACTGGGATGATCGGGTGCAGCGCAATGTCAAGGGCCCGGGTGTCATCCCGGTGCTCTCGCAGACCCCGGGCGGCATCCGCAACGGTGGATCGGCCCGTCCGGGCCAGCACAATGACGAGGTGTACTCGGGACTTCTGGGTCTGAGCGCCGAGGAACTGACGACGCTGCAAGAGCAAGGGGTGCTGTGACGTGATGAAAGTCGATATCCGCGAGGTCTGCCTGCGCGACGGCCTACAGATCGAGAAGCCGATCCCGTTGTCCGCCAAGATTGCACTACTGGAAGCCATTGTCGCCACCGGTGTCCGGGAGGTCGAGGCCACCGCCTTCGTCTCGCCGTCGAAGGTGCCCGCCCTGGCCGACGCGGCCGAGCTCGCCGCCGAGCTGTACCGCTTTCCCGACGTGGAGTTCTCGGCGCTGGTGGCCAGCCCGGGCGGCGCCAAACGCGCCGTCGCGGCCGGTTTGAGTTCGATCGAGTACGTGGTGTCGGCATCGGATGCGCACAGCCGGGCCAACGTCGGACGTGACACCGCGGAAGCCACGGCGGCGATCGCCGACGTCACCCGCATCGCCCACGATCACGGCGCCGCGGGTGTTGTGG
>Ga0209066_10006165_pt1 | contig 12347 bp, 8 predicted proteins | sample All_14_2_FD_187198 | JGI IMG/M metagenome (GOLD analysis project Ga0209066, IMG submission 187198) | Freshwater microbial communities in response to fracking from Pennsylvania, USA - Allegheny Zone_MetaG_DW_15 (SPAdes) (version 2) ...
TCGACGGCCTTCGGATGCAGACCACCCCGCGCGCCGGGCTGCACGCGCGACCAGGAGATCGAGAACCGATACGCCTCGAGTCCGAGTTTGGCCATGAGGTCGAGGTCGGCGTCGAGCCGGCTGTAGTGCTCGGCGGCGACATCGCCCGTGTCGCCGTTCCACGTGCGACCCGGGGTGTGGCTGAAGGTGTCCCAGATCGACGGCGTGCGACCGTCGTCGTGGGCGGCCCCCTCGATCTGGTAGGCCGCCGTGGCCGCGCCGAGCAGGAAGTCGTCGGGGATTCGCACCCGCCGAGATTACAGCCTTGAGAGCGCTCCCACGACATCCTCCGAGAGGTCGTCGACGTCCTCGATCCCGACGGAGAGACGCACGACCGAATCCGGCACCTCGAGCTCGGTGCCCCGCACCGACGCGTGGGTCATCTCCGAGGGGTAGCACATGAGCGACTCGACTCCGCCGAGCGACTCCGCGAGCTGGAACAGTCTCGTCGACTCCGCGAACCGGCGCGCGGTGGGCCCGTCGGCGAGCTGCAGCGACAGCATCCCGCCGAAGGCCGACATCTGACGCGCGGCGAGGTCGTGGCCGGGGTGGTCGGGAAGACCCGGGTAGTAGATCGCCGAGAGCGCGGGGTGCCCGACGAGGCGTTCGGCGATCGTCTGCGCGTTCGACGAGTGGCGATCCATGCGCACCGCGAGGGTCTTGATGCCCCGGATCGTGAGCCAGGCATCCATCGGCCCCGAGACTGCGCCCACGCCGAACTGGAGGAACGCGACCTTGTCGGCGAGGCTCTCGCCGCCCACCAGGGTCGCGTCGCGCACGACGACGGCCCCGCCGAGCACGTCGGAGTGCCCGCCGAGATACTTGGTCGTCGAGTGCACGACGACGTCGGCCCCGAGCGTGAGCGGCTGCTGCAGGTACGGCGTCGCGAAGGTGTTGTCGACGACGACGATCGCACCGACCTCATGGGCGAGGGCCGCGACCGCCGCGATGTCGGTGACCTTCATGAGCGGGTTGCTCGGCGTCTCGACCCAGACCACTTTCGTGGCGTCGGGACGGATCGCGGCGCGCACGGCGTCGAGGTCGCTCATGTCGACCGTCGAGAGCGAGACCCCCCACGGCACGAAGACGCGGCTGACGAGCCGATGGGTGCCGCCGTAGACGTCGTTGCCCATGAGCACGTGGGCGTTCGGGGCGACGAGGGCGCGCAGGAGCGTGTCCTCGGCGGCGAGACCCGACGCGAAGGAGAACGCGCGGTCACCCCCTTCGAGGCTCGCGAGGAGCGTCTCGAGGGCCGTGCGCGTCGGATTGCCGCCGCGCGCGTACTCGTAGCCGTTGCGGAAGCCGCCGATGCCGTCCTGCACGAACGTCGTCGTGAAGTAGACGGGCGGGATGACCGAGCCCGTCGTCGGGTCGAACTCCTGCCCGGCGTGGATGGCGCGCGTCGAGAACTGCGGGTCGCTCATGGGGTGCTTTCGTCGGGTGGCGCGTCAGGCGCCGAGGAAGGTGAGCAGGTCGTGGCGGGTGAGAACGCCGGCGGGCTTGCCGTCGTCGACGACGAGCAACGCGTCGGACGCGGTCAGGGCCTCCCGCGCGGCCTCGACCGGCTCGTTGATGCCGATGAGGGGCAGCGCCGCCCCGACGTGAGCGGCGAGCGCGTCGGTGAGCTGCGCGCGGCCGGAGAACACCGCCTCGACGAGAGCGCGCTCGTCGATGGAGCCGACGACCTCGCCCATCACGACGGGCGGCTCGGCCGACAGCACCGGCATCGACGAGATGTCGTAGCGACGCATCTTGTCGATCGTGTGCCGCACGGTGTCGCTCGGGTGCACGTGGATGAGGTCGGGCAGATCGGCTTCCTTGGTGCCGAGCACATCGCCGACCGTGGATCCGCCCTCCGGGGGCAGGAAGCCGTAGGAGCGCATCCACTTGTCGTTGAAGACCTTGCCGAGGTAGCCGCGCCCGCCGTCGGGCAGCAGTACGACGACGACCGCGTCGGCGGGCAGGTCCTTCGCGGCCTTGAGCGCCGCCGAGACCGCGAGCCCCGAGGAGCCGCCCACGAGCAGCCCCTCCTCACGCGCGAGACGCCGGGTGATCTCGAACGACTCGGCGTCGCTCGAGGCGATGATCTCGTCGACGACGCTCGGGTCGTAGGCGGTCGGCCAGAAGTCCTCGCCGACGCCTTCGACGAGGTACGGCCGCCCGGTGCCGCCCGAGTACACCGACCCCTCGGGGTCGGCGCCGATCACGACGATGTCGGGGTTCTGCTCCTTGAGGTACTTGCCGGCCCCCGAGATCGTGCCGCCCGTGCCGACGCCGGCGACGTAGTGCGTGACCCGGCCGTCGGTGTCGCGCCAGATCTCGGGACCCGTGGTCTCGTAGTGGCTCAGCGGTCCGTTCGGGTTCGAGTACTGGTCGGGCTTGAAGGCCCCCGGGATCTCGCGCGCGAGGCGGTCGGACACCGAGTAGTAGGAGTCGGGGCTGTCGGGCGCGACGGAGGTCGGCGTGACGTAGACCTCGGCGCCGTACGCCTTGAGGGTGTTGATCTTGTCTTCCGAGACCTTGTCGGGGCAGACGAAGACGCAGCGGTAACCGCGCTGCTGCGCGACGAGGGCGAGGCCGATGCCGGTGTTGCCCGAGGTCGGCTCGACGATCGTGCCGCCCGGCTTCAACTTGCCCTCGCGCTCGGCCGCGTCGATGATGCGGGTCGCGATGCGGTCCTTGCTCGAGCCGCCGGGGTTGACGTACTCGATCTTCGCGAGCACCGTCGCGGCGATCCCGTCCGTCACCTTGTTGAGTTTGACGAGTGGCGTGTTCCCGACGAGGTCGAGCACCGTCTCCGCGTACTTCATGCGGTCGAGCCTACCGGCGCTCCCCCGCGTGTTACCGGGGCGTCGCGGGGGTCAGTAGGCGACGAGACGCGAGCCGCGTGGAGCCTCGAGCCCCGCGGACTGGAAGGCGTCGAGCGTGAGCCGACGTCGATTGTCGATCTCGATTCCGAAGTCGCGGGCGAGCGTGCGATCGCGCTTCACGAGTTCGTCGAGCACCTCGACGGGGATCACCAGCACGGCCAGATCGGTGAGCGCGATGACCGACGACGCGATCCCCTGCCGCGTCACCGAGGTCAGGCCGATCGGGTCGTCCCGGTCGAACTGGGTGATCGTGAGCACGCGGCCGTCGCCCGCCGCGGCGCCCATCTCGGCGCGGCCCTCGACGATGTAGCGCACGCCGTCGGGCACCTCGAGTGCGCGTTGCACGAGCTCGCCGCGCCCGTACCGCTCGAGCCGCACGCGCGGAAGGATCGCCGGGATGTCGCTCGCGGCGAGGTAGAGCCGCGGCGCGATGCGCTCGAGCGCCTCACGGGTGCGCTGCGGGGTCGCCCACGAGTCGGTGAGATCGCGGTCGAGGTGCAGTCCCGCGCGGCGCGCGGCGTACCAGAGCCGGGTGCGGAACTGCCCGAGCGTGCCGTACTGCTTCGACGGATGGGTCAGGGGGATGTTGATCTCGAAGCGCGCCTTCTCGAGCGGCACCGCGTACGGAGCCTCGTCGGGGTGACGCTCGGGGAGACCCGCCGCGACGCGCACGAGCACATCCATGACCGCTTGCGGCGGATCGTCGGTCGCGAACCGCACGACCGTCGACGCCTCGTACGGCGCCGTCGCGCGGCTCAGATTCGTGAACGCGCCCCCCGCGAGCGTCGCGTTGGGCACGACGAGGATGCCGTTGGCGGTATCGATGTGGGTCGCGCGCCAGTTGATCACGACGACGCGACCCTTGCCCTGGTCGGTCACGAGATAGTCGCCGATCTCGAAGGGACGCTCGAACACCACGAGGAGGCCCGCGATGAGCGGCCCCACCGCGTTCTGCAGCGCGAGGCCGATGACGATCGACCCGATCCCGAGCGCCGTGAAGACGCCGCCGACATCGGCGCCCCAGACGACCGCGAACAGCACGGCGACCGACACGATGATGAGCACGATGCGGGCGATGTCGATGAAGATCGACGGCAGTCGGTCGCGCCAGCTGCCCCGGCGAGCGGTGACGAAGACGGCGAGGTTGAGCCCGTTGAGCAGCACGAGGATGATCAGGAAGCCGAAGATCGTCGCGGTGAGCTTGACCCAGTCGAACTCCGCGGTGACCAGATCGACCTGGGAGAGCAGCAGGAGCAGCGCGCCGAAGGGCACGAGCCAGTTGCGGACGAGCCGCACGACGCCCTGGCCGGGGGTGCCGCGGCGCTCCATCGCCGCGATGACCTCGCCGAGCACGATGAGCACCGCGGGCAGCCCGAAGATCACCGCGACGGAGGGCAGGAACCAGGGTTCGAGCCAGAACTCGTAGACGATCATCGGTCGGCGCGTTCGATGCGCCAGACGCGTTGCGCGCCCGTCCCGGTGTCCACGACCCCGGCTTCGCTGATCGCCGCCGAGTCGCCGACCCGGTCGACGACCGCTTGCGTCGCATAGATCCCGGGGCTCGCCGCTCCGCCCTGCAGCCGGAAGGCGAGACTGACGGCATCGCCCCAGAGGTCGTAGACGACCGACTGCCGACCGACGAGTCCGCTCGTGGCGCTGCCGACGTCCAGGCCGGCTCGCAGGTTGAGATCGGCGCCGTTCTGGCCGCTGAAGCGACGCAGGATGTCCTGGAGTTCGAGAGCGAACTCGACGACCCGGCGCACCGCGTCGACGCGCGGGACGCTCATGCCGCAGCTCGCGAGATAGCCCTGCCGCGTCGTGCGCACCCGCTCGATCCCGATGCGTTCCGCGGCTTCGTCGAACTGCTTGACGAGCTCGTTGAGCACATCGAGCGCGTGCTCGCTGTCGAGGGTGCGCGCGTAGTCGTCGAACCCGACGATGTCGGCGAACAGAACGCACACCTCCTGGTGGTCCTGCGCGATCGTGCGTTCGCCGTCGCGGTACTTGCGGGCGACGGCTTCGGGCATGAGCGACAGCAGGAGGCGTTCGTTCTCTTTCTGCTGCTCATCGATGAGGTCGGCCTTGATCTGCAGGCTGCGCGACATGTCGTTGAAGGCGGTCGCGAGCCGCGAGAGCTCGTTGGTCGACCCCGCATCGACCTGCACGCCCGTCTCCCCCGCGGCGATCCGCTCGGCGGCGACCTGCAGGCGCCGGAGCGGACGCACGAGGAACTGCGCGAGCACGAGCGAGAGCAGCGAGACGACGAGCACGATGATCGCGCTCGAGATGACGAGGTTCGTCGTGAACGACGCGACCGCGCCGAACGCCTCGCTCGTTTCCACCTCGGCGATGATGACCCACCCCAGGTTGGCGACCTCGAGGGGAGCGTAGGCGGCGATCGTCTCATCACCGAGGTACCCGCGGGCGACGACCGTGCCGCGCTTGCCGAGCAGCGCTTCGCGCGCGGCCTCGGTGCGCACGGGTTGCAGCAGCAGTGTCTCCCCGCTCGCGACCGCCTGGTCGACGACGACCTCGGGAAGGCCCGCGGCCCGTGCCTCCGCGGCGTAGCGGACGGGGTCCTCGATGAGGTCGCGCGACGGCGAGCGCATGAACTCGTCCGGCCCGACGAGGTACGTCTCGCCGGTCTCGCCGAGACCGGAATCGGCCCAGCCGCGGTCGCCCGTCATGACCTCCTCGATGCGGTCGATCGGCATCTCGACCGCGAGCGCGCCGATCGTCACCCCGTCCTGCGCGACGAGGCTGACCGCCCACGCCGCCGGCTGGTCGAGCGCGGGACGATAGGTCTCGAAGTCGGTGAAGATGACCGAATCGAGCAGCTGGCCCGCCATGGCGGCTTCGAACGCCTCGCCGAGGTTGGAGACCGCATACGGCCCGGTGCGGAGATTCGTGCCCAGGTCGACGCCCTTGTACGCCGAATACACGACGTTGCCGGCGGTGTCGATGAGCAGCGTGTCCTGGTAGTCCAGCAGTTGCGTCATCCGCCGGAAGTAGTCGTGGTAGCTCGCGTGGGCCGCCGACCACGCGCTGCCGTCGCCCGCATCGTCGACGGCGAGCGCCGCGTCGAAGTCGTCGTGCGGGGCGGTGTAGTTCAGGGCGAGGTAGCGTTGCGCGGCCCCGGTCGGCACGAACGGCGCGACGTCCACCGGGCGGCCCACGACCGCTTCGAGGTCGGTTCGGAAGACGTCGGTGAAATAGCTCTCGAGCGCGGCGTCCTGCTCGGGGGTGAGCTCGGCATCCGCCAGGTCCGCGAAGGCGGCGTTGAACTCGGCGGAGGCCCCGATCACGCTCGCGCCGCGGGAGTGCACGAGCAGGGAGTTCTCGATCGTCTCGAACAGCCGCGTGATCTCGCGCGCCCGAGAGTCGCGCACCTCGACGACCCGGTCGATCGCCGCCGAGCGGAGCGCGTCGCCGCCGTTGAGGTAGCCGAGCGTGCCCACCACGACGTTCGCGATGACGCTCACCGCGAGCAGCATGAGCAGGAGGATCGTCTGGATGCTCGCCCGCGGTCGGCGCCCGCGCGTCGCCTCGGGGGTCTGCGATTCGCTCATCACGGCCGTTCTGTTCGAGGTGGCCATACTCTAGCGATTCGACCGATTCGCCGTCTCTCGCCGATTCGGCGGAAATCCGGCGACCATGGTCGAGAATTACGTGACACGTCCACTCACGAACCTCCTGGAGCGCGCATGGCCACGCCCCCGAAAGACCCGTCCCCCACGATCAAGCAGCAGCGCGCGGAAAAGCGCGCCGCCCAGCTCGAGGCCTTCAAGAAGAAGGAGGCGGCGGCGAAGCGCAACCGGCTCCTGGGCATCATCGGGGCGATCACCGCGCTCGTGCTCATCGCCGGCACCGTCACGACGGTGCTCGTGCTGGGCGCCCAACCGCCGACGCCGCAGGAGGTCGACGACGAGCTGGTGAGCGGCGACTACCGGGACCGGCTGCAGGTGTTCTCCGACGTCGAGGCGGGCCACGTCAACACGCCCGTCGACTACGACCAGACGCCCCCCATCGGCGGACCGCACAACCCGGCCTGGCTCAACTGCGGCGTCTACGACGTCGAGCAGCAGAACGAGAACGCCGTGCACTCCCTCGAGCACGGCGCCGTCTGGATCACCTACGACCCCGCCGAGACGACCGACGACGAGATCGCGGCGCTCGTCGCCCTCGCGCCGACGACGTACACGATCGTGTCGCCGTACCCCGGGATCGGCGAGGCGATGGCGATCTCGGCCTGGGGGGCGCAGTTGCGGTTCACCGACGTCGCCGACCCCGCGGTCGAGGACTTCCTCACCGAGTACTGGCGCTCGCCGTCCTCGCCCGAGCCGAACGCCCCCTGCACGGGCGCGATCGACGGGCCCGGCAAGGTCTCATGACGCGTCCACGGCGTGGGCGCTCCTCGACCCGGCGGGTCTCGTGACGCGTCCGCGCGGGCGGCTCGTCGCGGGTCTCGTCGTGCTCGGGGTGCTCGTCCTCGCCGCCGGGTTCCTCGGCGGTCGGCTGTCGTCGGGAACGAGCGCCACGCCGACGACCGAGAGCGCCGCCGCCGGGTTCCTGCGCGACATGCAGGTGCACCACGCCCAAGCGGTCGAGATGGCGCTCCTCGTGCGCGACCGCACCGACGACGAGACCGTGCGCACGATCGCGTACGACATGGCGGTCACCCAGGCGTCGCAGTCCGGGGCGATGTACGGGCTGCTCGACGCCTGGGGCCTGCCGCAGCGTTCGCCGCAGCCGGCGATGACGTGGACTCAGTTGCCCGCCCTCGACGGTTCCGACGCCGCCCACGACATGGACCCCGGGGCGCCGGCCGGGATGCCGGGAATGGCGACGCCGGAACAGCTCGCGGCCTTGCGCGCGGCGAGCGGCGACGAGGCGGTGCGACTCTTCCTCGAGCTGATGATCCCGCACCACGAGGGCGGGCTCGAGATGGCGGACGCGGTGCTCGCCCGCACCTCGGTGCCGCAAGTGGTCAGTCTCGCGACGGGGATCCGGCGGGCCCAGGAGGCCGAGATCGTCGCGATGCGGAACCTGCTCGCGGCGCTTCCGGTCGCTCCCGCGCGCTGACGCCGACATCCCGGGACTCGGCGAGCTGCTCGGCGAACAGCCGCGCGTACACCCCGCCCGCGGCGAGCAGCTCGGCGTGCGTGCCGCGTTCGACGATCCGTCCGGCCTCGACCACGAAGATGACGTCGGCGCCGACGACCGTGGAGAGACGATGCGCGATCGCGAGCGTCGTGCGACCGCGCGACGCGTCGTCGAGCGCCGTCTGCACGATCCGCTCCGAGACGGTGTCGAGCGCGCTCGTCGCCTCGTCGAGGATGAGCACCGCCGGATCCTTGAGCAGCACCCGGGCGATCGCGACGCGCTGCTTCTCGCCCCCGGAGAGCCGGTAGCCGCGCTCCCCGACGACGGTGTCGTAGCGGTCGGGGAACGACGCGATCGTGTCGTGGATGTTGGCCGCGCGCGCCGCCTCCTCGAGCTCGGCATCCGTCGCGTCGGGCTTCGCGTACCTGAGGTTCTCGGCGATCGTCGCGTGGAACAGGTAGGTCTCCTGGCTCACGATGCCGATCGCGTCGATGAGCGAGGCGTGCCGGAGTCGGCGCACATCGGTGCCCGCGAAGAGGATGCGCCCCGACGTGATCTCGTGCAACCGCGGCAGCAGGTAGGAGATCGTCGTCTTGCCGGCCCCCGACGGTCCGACGAACGCCGCGTAGGTGCCTGGTTCGAGCGAGAAGCTCACGCCCGAGAGCGTGGTCGCCGCGTCCGCGGCCTGATCGGGATAGCGGAACACGACGTCCTCGAACGCGACCTCGCCGAGGCGGGCGTCGTCGACCGGCTGCGCGTCCGGCGCGTCGGCGATCGCGGGCACGAGGTCGAGGTACTCGAAGATGCGGGCGAAGAGGGCTTGCGACGTCTGGAGGTCGAGGGCGACCCGCAACAGGCCCATGAGCGGCCACATGAGCCGGGCCTGCACCGTGGTGAACGCGACGATCGTGCCCGCCGTCACCGGCACGTCCTGCAGGATGAGCCACGCTCCGACGAGGTAGATGACGGCGGGGATGACCGAGAGCACGACGTTGACGACCGCGAAAAACCACTGGCCCGCCATCGCCTGCTGCACCTGCAGGCCGATCTGCCGACGGTTCTCACCGGCGTAGCGTTCGACCTCGGCATCCTGCCGGTTGAACGCCTTCGCGAGCAGCACGCCCGAGACGCTCAGCGTCTCCTCGGTGATCGCCGTCATCTCCGACAGCGACTCCTGCGTCTTCGTCGCGATGCGGGCGCGCACCTGGCCGACCCGGCGCTGCACGACGATGAGGATCGGGAACAGCACGACCGCGACGATCGTCATCTGCCAGGACAGCACGAGCATCGCGACGAGGGCCGCGATGACGGTCACGGTGTTGCCGACGACGCTCTGCACGGTGTTGCTGAGCACTCCCGCGACGCCTCCGACGTCGTTCTGCAGGCGCGACTGGATGATGCCGGTCTTGGTGCGGGTGAAGAAGCCGAGCTCCATCGCTTGGAGGTGCGAGAACAGGCGCACCCGGAGGGCGCCCATGACGGAATTGCCGATGCGCGCCGTCAGGTAGGTCTGGCCCACGCCGAGCCCGGCGGACGCGAACCAGGCGAGCAGCATGAGGCCTACGAGCTCCAGGAGCACCGGCACGTCGGGAGTTCCCGTGGGCGGGAACAGGCCGCGGTCGAACGCCTGCTGGGTCAGCAGGGGCGGCAGCACGCCGAGGGCGGCACTCGCGAGAACGAGCGCGATCGTGATCGTGAGAGCCCGCCGGTGCGGCCGGAACAGGTCCGCGATGCGCCGGAGCAGATCGGGGATGCGGGGCGCCTGCGCGTTGAGTTCGCGCTGGGCTTGGGCATCCTTGCCCCCGACGCGGCGTCCGCCCGGCGGAGTCATCCCCCGCCCCGACATGCTCACCGGGGAAGCCTACGCGACGGGACACCCGGTCGACCGGGGTCCCGTCGCGTCGGCGGCGGGGTCAGGCGGAGCGACGTCGCGGCGTGAACTGCACCATCGCCGCGAGGGCGAGCAGGGCGACCCCGAACTGCACCAGTCCGAGCGCGCCGAGCATCGGAACCGTGGTGTCGCCCGACCCGGTGAGCGCGAGCGTGGGCAGCTCGGGCGGCAACGGGAAGGTCGGCAGGTCACAGATGGCCGCGAAGATCTGCGCGGTGTTCGTCACGAGCGGGTTGCTGACGCTCGTCACCGTCACCGTGTAGGTGAGGTTGTTCGGCACCTGGAAGACGACCGTGCTGGGCGTCGGGCCGCCCGTGACCGTCTCGCTGTCGACGGGGGCCGCGAGGGCCGTGGAGGCGGTGCCGCCGCCGAGCCCGCCGCCCGTCGCGACCGGAGTCGAGTCGTCGACGATCTCGACCGTGTACTCCTCGCCGTCGGCGAGATCGGTGATCGTCGCCTCGACGAGCGAGTCGCCGTCGAGGAACAGGCACTCGAGGGCGAGCGCGATCTTCGGCGTCATCGGGCACTCGTCGAGGGTGACCGATTCGGCATCCTTCACCGCCGGCGCGAGGTCGTCGACGATCGTGACCGTGTAGGTCATTCCCGCGGGAAGGCCGGTGAAGTCGATCGGCGCCGACGTCGACGTGACGCTGATCGGGTCGGGGTAGCGGGAGACGGCACCGTTCTGGTCGGTGATCGTCACCGTGTAGTCACGGCCGACGCCGAGGCCGGAGAACGTCGCCTTCACGGCGCCGGTCTCCCCGGCCGCGAGGCACTCGGTGATCGTGAACGAGAGCTGCGGCTGAGTCGGGCAGTCCTTCACCTCGACCGGCGCCGAGGTCGCCGTGATCGACGGCTCCGCCTTGTCGATGATCGTGACGGTGTGGCTGCCGGCGGTGACCGGGTAGGTGAGACCGCCCTGCGACGTGCCGTCCGCGACGATCTCGTCGACCTGGACCCCGTCGATCTGGATGAGGTAGCCACGACCCGGCGTCAGCGCCGAGAGCGAGACGGTGATGTCGAGCGCGCCACCGACGGTCGTGCACACCTCGTGCCCGACGGTGGGGCTCAGAGGCTGGCTCGGGCAAGGCTTGGTGTTGAACGGCGCGCTCGGAACCGTCGTCGCCGCCTCGATGTCGGTCAGCTCGACCGTCATCCCCGACGTCGCCGGAGGCACCGGGATCGACAGGGTCGCGGTGCCGTCGGGCAGCGGGACGACCGCGAGGGGACCGGCGAGGATCGTCGAGCCCTTCTTGACGACGGCCGTGTACGAGCGGCCGGGCGTGAGGAGGGACGCCTCGACCAGAACCGACGCGTTCGCCTGCGTCGGGGAGGTGCACTCCTGCGCTGTGACGAGCAGTTGGGAGTTCTGGGGGCAGCCGATGACCTTCGCCTCGGCGGATGCCGACAGACCCGCGTTGTCGTCGCCCTTCACCTCCCACGTGTAGGTGTGCCCGGCGGGTGCCTCCCACTCGAACGTGCCGTCGGAGTCCTGAACGTCCAACTCGGTCTGGTAGAGGAAGCCGTCCTGGTAGAGCGTGCCGGTGTAGGACTCCGTGAAGGAGGGATACCCGTCCTTGGGCGACTGGTAGGAGGCGAACCCGCTGACCGTGGCCGACAGGTTCGTGACGCCGTCGGTCTCGTTGCACTCGGTCGCCTGCAGGCCGACCTCGGGCTTCGCGCACGGCTGCTGAGTCGTCGTGGGGACCACGAGGTCGTAGCCGTCGTGGCCGTGCACCTCGATCGAGTACGTGTGGCTCACCGACGCATCCCACGTCGTCTGGAACGTGTAGTCCGTTCCGAAGTTCGCCTTCGTGGCGGCCGGGACCTGCTCGACGCCGTCGATGACGATCGACACCGTGTTGACCTTGCCGCCATGGTTGTTGTAATTCGTGAGCTTGACCTTGATGCCGAAGCAGCTGACGTCGTAGTTGCGGTCGTGCGCGCTCGCCGAGCCGACACCGACGGCGAGCCCGGCGAACCCGATCAGGAGCGCGAGGAGACCGGCGAGGAGGATCACCCAGCGCGGGCGTCGCGCACCCGTCTCCGAGTCGAAGCTGACGAAGGGCGAGCTGGGGCGCAGCGAAGCGGACGACATTCGGGGGGTCTCACGTTCGGGATCAGCCGACGCCGACGAGGTCACGAGCTGCGGGTCTCGATCGATCGTCGCGGGGGGAACGCGTCGGAGCGGGGGATTCGGGATTAAGTCACCCGAACGGGGTACGTTCGGGATCGGTCCTCATTATGGTGGACAGCCCCGGGGGTCGCAAGTAGGGTCGAGTTCATCGCAGGCGCCGTCGAGAGTGGTGGGCTGGGGCCCCGCTCTCCGAGACGCCGTCAGAGTCGTCTCGCTCGCCGATCCTCGTCGGCGGGCGTCACCTCAGGAGAGACGTGCCGCACTCGTTCGACCACGTGCGGCGTGCCACCGAAGCAGCCCTCGAGGC
>Ga0209066_10006166_pt1 | contig 12347 bp, 9 predicted proteins | sample All_14_2_FD_187198 | JGI IMG/M metagenome (GOLD analysis project Ga0209066, IMG submission 187198) | Freshwater microbial communities in response to fracking from Pennsylvania, USA - Allegheny Zone_MetaG_DW_15 (SPAdes) (version 2) ...
GCAGGCGCAGCTCCTCGGCCGACACGGGTCCGGTGATCACGCGGGCCACGGCCTGGCCCTCGCGGGCGAGCGCGATCAGGGCTTCGACGCCGGCGGCCGGATCGCACCGCCCCGCGTCCCGCCGAGCCAGCGCCAGGACCTCGGCGTCGGCGTCGGCGTCGGGCGCCAGTACGTCGGCGGCCGCCAGCGCCCGCACGGCGCGCAGGGTCAGCAGGTCCGCCGGTCCGCGGCCGGCCACATAGAGCACGCGCCCCACGGCGGCCTGGCCCTGCGCCAGGGCCTGGCGCAGCAGCTGCGCGGCGCCCTCGGCGTCCCCGGCCATGGCCGCGTCCGCCGCCGGGCCCGAGAGCTGGGCCCGCAGGAAGGCGCGGCGGCGCGGCAGGTCCGGCAGCGCGGCGCGCACCTCGTCCTGCAGCCTGCGGAACAGCGCCGCGACCCGGCCTGCGCCTTGCGGGACCCGGGCCTCGATGTCGTGGCGCAGCAGCGTCGCCAGCATGGGCGAGGCGCCGCCCGTGCCGATCGCCGCCACCACCTCGCCCCGGTCGATCAGGGCCGGCGTGGTGAAGTCGCAGGCCTCGGGCCGGTCGACCACGTTCACCGGCACGTGCGCGGCGCGCGCCGCCCTGGCCGCGGCCTGGACGAAGAGCTCGTCGTCGCTGGCGACGAAGGCCAGGACCGCGCCCCTGTAGGTCCCGGCGAGAAACGCCTCGTGCCCCTCGGCCCGCACCAGCACGGCGGGCGAGCCGGCGAACAGGCGCGCCTTGGCCTCTGCGGCCTCGCCGGTCCCGGCGATCACCACCCTGCGGCCCGCCAGCGGGAAGAAGGCCGGAAACGCGTCCACGCGCCCTCAGCCCCGTGCTTGAAGGTCGGTCGGCGAGGCGCGGTCCGTCACTTCAGGGTCCCGAGATAGTCGATGATCGCCTCGCGGCTGGCCGCGTCGGCGACGGCGGTCAGCATCCGCGTGCCCGGCGCGAAGGCCGCAGGCTTGGCCAGGTAGGCGTCGAGGTTCGCCGCCGTCCAGGTCCCCGACTTGGCGGTCAGGCCGGCGGAATACTTGTAGTCGGCGCGGCCGGCGATCTTGGCCCCGACGACCCCGGTCAGCGCCGGTCCCATCGGCGTGCTCTTCGCGCCGTGGCACGACTTGCATTGCAGGGCGAAGAGCTTGCCCCCATCTGCTGCGGAGGCCGGCGCGGCGGCGAAGCTTGCGGCGGCGAGGGCGAGAACGAAACGGCGCATGCGAAGACTCCCGGACATCCGGAACCCTAGCCTGTCACGGGCTGGACCGCCATTGCGGGTCGCGTTACCGTCGGCGCTGAACGCTGTTAAGATGCAATCCGAACATATGCGGGAGGACAGGGTCCATGGCCACGACGCTTGATGTGAACGGCAAGGCCGTTTCGGTGACGGCCTCGCCCGACACGCCGCTCCTGTGGGTGCTGCGCGACGAGCTGGGCCTCACCGGCACGAAGTACGGCTGCGGGATCGCCCAGTGCGGCGCCTGCACGGTGCTCGCCGACGGCCAGCCGATCCGCTCGTGCTCGACGCCGATCGAGGTGGTCGGCGCGGCCAAGATCACCACCATCGAGAGCCTCGGCGGCCAGCACCCCCTGCAGCAGGCCTGGGTGAAGCTCGACGTGCCGCAGTGCGGCTACTGCCAGTCCGGCCAGATCATGTCGGCCGTGGCCCTGCTGGCGGCCAACCCCAAGCCCACCGACGCCGACATCGACTCGGCGATGGACGGCAACATCTGTCGCTGCGGGACCTACCAGCGGGTCCGCGCGGCCATCAAGGACGCCGCGGGCGCCGCCGCGACGCCGGCCGCCCCGGCCGCCTCGGCCTGATCGGGAGGACGCCATGAACGCTCCGGTGAACCACGCCCCCAAGGCCGGCCTCGAAGCCGGCGCCACCCGCCGCGAGGTGGTGGTCGGCGCCACCCTGGCCGGCGGCGCGCTGCTGGTCGGCTGCTCCCCCGCGGACCTGCTGAGCCTGGGCGCCGAGACCGACTTCGGCGCCTTCGGCCCCTTCGTGAAGATCGGCGCCGACGGCGTCGTGACCGTCGTCTCCAAGCACATCGAGTTCGGCCAGGGCAACCACGCGGGCCTGGCCGCCATCGTCGCCGAGGAGCTCGACGCCGACTGGTCCAAGGTCAAGGTCGAGCAGGCGCCCGCCGTCGCCAAGGTCTACGCCAACACCCTGATGGGCGTTCAGGGCACGGGCGGCTCCACCGCCATCGCCAATTCCTGGACCCAGCTGCGCACGGCCGGCGCCTCGGCCCGCGCCATGTTCGTGCAGGCCGCCGCGACCCGGTGGTCCGTGCCGGAGGGCGAGATCACGGTGAAGGACGGCGTGGTCAGCCACACCGCCTCGCCCAAGTCGGCGACCTTCGGCGAGCTGCTCGCCGACGCGGCCAAGATCAAGCCGCCGGAAACGCCCACGCTCAAGAACCCCGCCAACTTCACCCTCATCGGCACCGACCGCGTCCGCCGCAAGGACGCCCAGGTCAAGAGCGACGGCACGGCGCGCTTCACCCAGGACGTCACCGCCCCCGACATGCTGATCGCCATGGTCGCCCACGCGCCCCGGTTCGGCGCGACGGTGAAGGCCTTCGACGACGCCGAGGCCCGCAGGGTCGCCGGCGTGGTCGACGTGGTCGAGATTCCCAGCGGCGTCGCCGTGGTGGCGCGGAACACCTGGGCCGCCAAGAAGGGCCGCGACGCCCTCAAGGTCGAATGGGACGAGGCCAAGGCCGAAAAGCGAGGCTCCGACCAGATCCTGGCCATGTACAAGGACCTCGTCGCCGGCAAGGGCCTGACCGACAAGCTGAAGTGGGAGGCCTTCGAGACCCGCGGAACGGTCGACGAGACGGCCAAGGGCGTCCAGGTCTTCGAGGCCGCCTACGACTTTCCCTTCCTGGCCCACGCCACCATGGAGCCGATGAACTGCGTCGCCCAGGTCAAGGGGAACAAGGCCAAGCTGACCTTCGGCTCGCAGATCCCCACGGTCGACCAGCTCAACACCGCCAAGATCGTGCTGAACCTGCCCGGCGCGGTGGAGATCGAGACCCTGTTCGCCGGCGGCTCCTTCGGCCGGCGCGCGAACTTCCAGTCCGACTACGTGGTGGAGTGCGTCCACATCGCCAAGAAGGTCGGCAAGGGCCGGCCGGTGAAGCTGGTCTGGACGCGCGAAGACGACATGCGGGCCGGCTACTTCCGGCCGATCGCCCACCACGCCGTGCGCATCGTCACCGACGTCGAGGGCTATCCGACGAGCTGGCGCCACCGGATCGTCACCCAGTCCCTGATGAAGGGCTCGCCCATGCCGAGCAAGGGCCTGGACGAGACCGCGGTCGAGGGGACCAAGGGCTCGCCCTACCTCAAGGCCACGCCCAACGTCGACGCCCAGGCCATCCTGCCCGACACCGGCGTCCCCGTGCTCTGGTGGCGGTCGGTGGGGGCGACCCACACCGCCTTCGTCATGGAGCACACCATCGACCAGCTGGCCCGCGCGGCCGGCAAGGACCCGGTGGAGTACCGCCGCACGCTCTACACCCGCGCCGGCGCGAACCGCCACCTGGGCGTGCTGAACCTGGCCGCCGAGAAGGCCGGCTGGACGACGCCCGCGCCGGCCGGCTGGACCCGCGGCGTGGCCGTGCACGAGAGCTTCGGCTCGGTGGTGGCCCAGGTCGCCGAGGTGAAGATGGAGAACGGCGAGCCCAAGGTCGGCCGCGTGGTCACCGCCGTCGACTGCGGCGTGGCGATCTCCCCCGACCAGATCGCCGCCCAGATGGAGGGCGGGATCTGCTACGGCCTCTCCGCGGCCCTCTACGGCGCCGTCACCCTCAAGGACGGGGTGGTCGAGCAGACCAACTTCGACACCTATCGGGTGCTGCGCAACAGCGCCGCCCCGCATGTCGAGACCTACATCGTGCCCTCCGCCAACGCGCCCACCGGCGTGGGCGAGCCCGGCACCCCGGTGATCGCCCCGGCCGTGGCCAATGCGATCCTCGCCATGGAGGGCGGCAAGCCGACCAGCGCCCTGCCCTTCGTCAGGGCCTAGCGCCGTGGCCGGCGTCAGCGTCGAGACGCGAGGACGGACGGCCGTCGTCACCATCGAGCGGCCGGAGCGCCGCAACGCCGTCGACGGGCCGACGGCCCAGGCCCTGTACGACGCCTTCAAGGCCTTCGACGCCGACGAGGCGCTCGACGTGGCCGTGCTGCAGGGCCGAGGCGGCTGCTTCTGCGCCGGCGCCGACCTGCACGCCGTCAGCCGGGGCGAGGGCAACCCCTTCCATCCGAGCGGCGACCTCGGCCCCATGGGCTGCACGCGGCTGGAGCTCTCCAAGCCGGTCATCGCCGCGGTCGAGGGCCATGCGGTGGCCGGCGGCCTGGAGGTCGCCTGCTGGTGCGACCTGCGCGTGGCCGCCGAGGACGCGGTGTTCGGCGTCTTCTGCCGCCGCTTCGGCGTGCCGCTGATCGACCTGGGCGCGGTGCGCCTGCCGCGCCTGATCGGCCAGTCGCGGGCGATGGACATGATCCTCACCGGCCGCGCGGTGGCCGCTCCCGAAGCCTACGCCATGGGTCTGGCCAACCGCGTCGTCCCGCCCGGCCAGGCGCTCGAGGCGGCGCTGGAGCTGGCCGAGCAGCTCTCGGCCTTCCCGCAGACCTGCCTGCGCCACGACCGGGCCCTGGCGCTGGCCCAGTGGTCGCTGGAGCATGACGCGGTCCTGGCCCTGGAGCACCGCCTGGGCCGCCAGACCCTGCGCACCGGCGAATCCGTCGAGGGCGCGAGCCGCTTCGCCCGGGGCGAGGGCCGCCACGGGCGGTTCTGATCACGAAAATCTAGGTTCGCGTACGGCGCCGTTGCGTCAGGCGAACGGCTGTTTGATAATCCCTCCAGAGCCCGGCCTACGGCGTTTCCGGCGGTCGCGGACATACCGACTTTTCGAATTTTTGACGGGCGATCGACCCTGGGAGGATTGAATGGCGTGGGATTTTGAAACCGATCCGGAGTTCCAGAAGAAGCTCGACTGGATCGAGGAGTTCATGCGCGAGGAGGTCGAGCCCCTTTCGCATCTGGGCCTGGCCGTCCACGGCCCCCTCGGCCGCGAGAAGTTCATCAAGCCGCTGCAGCAGAAGGTGAAGGACCAGGGCCTGTGGGCCTGCCACCTGGGCCCCGAGCTCGGCGGCCAGGGCTACGGCCAGCTCAAGCTCGGCCTGATGAACGAGAAGCTCGGCCGCAACAGCCTGGCCCCCACCGTCTTCGGCTGCCAGGCGCCGGACACCGGCAACGCCGAGATCATCGCCCACTACGGCACCGAGGCCCAGAAGGAGCGCTGGCTCTGGCCGCTGCTCAACGGCGAGATCCGCTCGGCCTTCTCCATGTCCGAGCCGCCGGCGGCTCCGACCCGCTGACCTTCAAGACCCGCGCGGTGAAGGACGGCGACGACTGGATCATCAACGGCGAGAAGTGGTTCTCGACCAACGCCAAGTGGTCGAAGCTGCTCGTGGTCTACGCCATCACCGATCCGGACGCGAAGGACCCCTACCGCCGCACCTCGATCTTCCTGGTCCCCACCGACACCCCCGGGGTCGAGATCATCCGCAACGTCGCCGTCGGCGGCGGCGGCGAGATCGGCGGGGGCAACGAGGGCTACGTCCGCTACAACGACGTCCGCGTCGGCCCCGAGGCCCTGCTGGGCGACCGCGGCCAGGCCTTCGTCATCGCCCAGGTGCGCCTGGGCGGCGGGCGCGTGCACCACGCCATGCGCACGGTCGGCGCCTGCAAGCACGCCCTCGACCTGATGTGCCGCCGCGCGGTCTCGCGCACCACCCGCGACGGCCGCCTCGCCGACCTGCAGATGGTGCAGGAGCAGATCGCCGACAGCTGGATCGCGCTGGAGCAGTTCCGCCTGCTCGTCCTGCGCACCGCCTGGCTGATCGACAAGCACAAGGACTACAACCTCGTGCGCAAGGACATCGCCGCCATCAAGGTGGCCATGCCCAAGGTCTACAACGACATCGCCACCAAGGCCGCCCACCTGCACGGCGCGCTCGGCGTCTCCAACGAGATGCCGTTCATGCACATGGTGACGTCCAGCCTCGTCATGGGCATCGCCGACGGCCCCACCGAGGTGCACAAGGTCACCGTGGCCAAGCAGGTGCTGAAGGACTACCGGCCCGACAACGACCTCTTCCCCACCTACCACATCCCCAAGCTCAAGGAGGACGCGCAGGAGCGCTACGCCAAGGAGCTCGGCGAGCTGAAGGAAGAGTACGCCAGGTCGGGCCGAGGCCGCCGCGAGAAGACCGAGGCCTGAGGCCCCCGAGAAAGGACCCGGAGCGCGAGCTCCGGGTCCGTCCTTCAGCCGATCAGGTCCTCGATGCGGATCGGCAGGCGGCGCACGCGGCGCCCCACGGCGTGGAACACGGCGTTGGCGATCGCCGCCTGGATTCCGGCCGAGCCCAGCATGCCGACGCCCTTGATCCCGCCGGGCAGGTGCGGGTCGTGCTCCTCGACCATGGCGACGTCGAAGGCCGGCATGTCGGCGTGGGTGGGGATCAGGTAGTCGGCGAAGCTGTCGCCCACGATGCGGCCGCTCGCCCGGTCCGTGGCCGTGCGCTCGTGCAGGGCCATGCCGATCCCGCCGATCAGGCCGCCGACGTACTGGCTCCGCGCCAGCAGCGGGTTGAGGATGCGCCCGGCGGCGAAGGCCGCTCCCACCCGGCGCACGCGCACCTCGCCCAGGTCGGGATCGACGCCGACCTCCACGAAGATCGCGCCATAGGCGTTGGCGGCGTAGTCGACGGCGTCCGGCGGCGTGGTCGCGGCCTCCGCTTCCAGCCCTTCGGGCGCCAGGCGGGCCATCAGCTCGGCCACGCTCTCGGCGGCGTTGCGCGCGCGGCTGCGCACGAGGCCCGCCTCGAAGACCAGATCGTCCGCGCCGGTCAGCGGCGAGGCCTCGTCGGCGCAGGCCAGGGCGGCCAACTGTGCGCGGATCGCCCGCACCGCCTCCTGCGTGGGCGGCGTGAAGCTCGCCGTCACCATGGAGCCGCCGGTGTAGGGACCTTCCGGCAGGTCGGTGTCGCCGAGTTCGACCTGCACCCTGTCCATGGGAAGCCCGAGGCCCTCGGCCGCGATCTGGCCGATCGCCGTATAGGCCCCCTGGCCGAAGTCCTGAGTGCCGCACTGCACGAGCAGGCCCGCGTCGGCCTCCAGCCGCACGCGCACGCTGCAGGGCTGTCGGTGCACGGGATAGACCGAGGTCGCCATGCCCCAGCCGATCCGCCAGCGCCCGTCCTGCGCCTCGCCCGCGGCGGGCCGCGACGCCCAGCCGAAGCGCTCGGAGCCGAGGCTGTAGCACTCCAGGAGGCCGTTGCTGGACCAGGGCTTGTCGGCGTTCTGGTCGCGGTCGGCGAAGTTGCGCACGCGCAGCTCCACCGGATCGAGACCGAGCGCGACGGCCGCCTCGTCCAGCGCCGACTCCAGGGCGAAGGTTCCGGGCGCCACGCCGGGCGCGCGCATGGGGATCGGCAGCGGCTCGTTCGTGCGCACCAGCCTGTGGGCCGTGGTCACGTTCGCGCAGGCGTAGAGCCAGCGGGACACCGCGGCGGTCGAGTCGCTGTACTCGCCGTGCGTCGCGGTCTGGCCCAGGACCGCGTGGTCGATGGCCTGCAGCCGCCCTTCGGCGTCCAGGCCGATCGCCAGGTCCTGCACGGTCTCCTGGCGGCGGCCGACCAGGTGGAACAGCTGGGCCCGGGTCAGTTCCAGGCGAACCGGGCGGCCCGTGCGCCGCGCGGCCTGGATCGCCCAGATCATCCAGGGCCACCAGAGCGGCCCCTTGCAGCCGAACCCGCCGCCCATGAAGCGCGAGACCACACGCACGTTGTCGGTCGGGATCTGGAACGCGTGCGCCACGACGCGCCGGGTCGCGAAGATCGCCTGGGTGCAGGTGTGCACGATCACCCGGTCGCCCTCCCAGGCGCAGACCACGGCGTGCGGCTCCATCGGATGGTGGTTGTTGACGGCCGTCTCGTAGCGTCGCCGCACCACCAGGTGGGCCTGCTCCAGCGCGGTCCGGGCGTCGCCGCGCGACGTGGCCGCCGGGTGGCGGCCCACCAGTTCGGGGGCGTAGGCGGCGTCCAGCGCCTGGTCCATCGCGGTGATGGCCGGCGCGGCCTCCAGCTCCAGCCGCACGGCGCGGGCGCAGGCCTGCGCCTGCTGCGGCGTCTCGGCCACGACCAGTCCAAGCGGCTGGCCGGCGAAGTGGATCTGCGGCTCGCGGATCAGGGCCACGGCGCCGGAGGGCTTCAGGGCCTGGGCCTCGGCATGGCCGACGACGTCGGCGAAGCCGGGCAGCCCCCGCGCGGCGTCGGCGTCCAGCGAGAGCAGGCGGCCGTTGGCGATGGGCGCCTCGACCAGGGCTGCGTGCAGCAGGCCCCGCATCGGCGTCTCGGCCTCGTAGACGGCCCGCCCGGCGGCCTTGAGCGCCGCCTCGAGGCGGACCGGACCTTCCATGATGCTCATCACGCCTCTCCCGCCGTCCGCAGGGCTCGCGCCACGGCGCGGCGCAGCAGCTCGATCTTGAAGCCGTTGTGGGCGAGCGGCCGCGCCCCTTCCACGGCGAGCGCGGCGGCGTCGGCGAAGGCCTCGGCCGAGGGCGCGCGGCCGGCGAGGCTGGCTTCGCTCGCGGTCAGCCGCCAGGGCCTGGGCGCGACGCCGCCGGCCGCCAGCCGCACGTGGACGATGCGGCCGTCCACGACGCGCAGGACCGCGGCCACCGAGACCACCGCGAACTCGAACGAAGCCCTGTCGCGCACCTTCAGATAGGTGGAGCGCGCGCCGGCGCAGGCTGGAACCTCGACCGCCGTGATCAGCTCGCCGGGCGCGAGCACGGTGTCGGCCTGCGGCGTCGCACCGGGCAGGCGATACAGCTCGGCGACGGCGATGCGCCGCGCTCCGCCCGCGCCCGCGCCCGTCGTCTCGACCTCGGCGTCCAGGGCCGCGAGCGCGACGGCCAGGTCCGAGGGGTGCGTCGCCACGCAGGCCTCGCTGGCCCCAAAGATCGCGTGGCCGCGGTTCTCGCCCGCGAGCGCCCCGCAGCCGGAGCCGGGCTCGCGCTTGTTGCAGGCCAGCGCGTCGTTGCGGAAATAGGCGCAGCGGGTGCGCTGCAGGAGCGCGCCGCCGACGGTGGCCATGTTGCGCACCTGGCCCGAAGCGCTGGCGCGGATGGCCTCGGCGACCAGCGGATAGCCCCGCGCGACGTCGGCGTGCGCCGCCACCTCGCTCAACCTGGCCAGCGCGCCGAGCCGCAGTCCGCTCGCCGCGGCCCGCACCTCGGCGAGGGGCAGGCGGGAGATGTCGACGACCTGCGAGGGCCTCGCCGCGCGCGCCTTCCAGAGGGGCAGGAGGTCGGTGCCTCCCGCCAGGAACGCCGCCCCCGGACCGGTCCCGGCGGCCAGCGCCTCGGCCACGTCGCCGGCCCGGCGATAGGTGAAGGGCGCCCCGCTCATAGTCCCGCGACCTCGGCGATGGCGGCCACGATGGCGGGGTGCGCGCCGCAGCGGCAGAGGTTGCCGCTCATGCCCTCGGCGATCGCCGCGCGGTCGGCGACGCCCTCCTCGATCAGCGCCAGGCCCGACAGGATCTGCCCCGGCGTGCAGTAGCCGCACTGCAGGGCGTCGTGACGCACGAAGGCCGCCTGCAGCGGGTGAAGGGCCTCGGGCGCGCCGATCCCCTCGATGGTGGTGATCGACCGCCCCTCGTAGGACGCCGCCAGCGCCAGGCAGGCCTTGATGCGCCGGCCGTCGGCCAGCACCGTGCAGGCGCCGCAGGCGCCCATGTCGCAGCCCTTCTTGGTCCCGGTCAGGCCAAGCTGGTCGCGCAGGACGTCCAGAAGGGTGTCGAACGGTTCGACCGCAAGGTCTCGCCGCTCGCCGTTGAGGATGAGGCGAAGGTCGACGCGCCCGGCGTTTGGCATGGGGCGGCTCCGATGATCTGGGGATGGGACGACCCCAGACTACCGTTTCGCCATAACTTTACAAGCGGTAAGTTATGGCGAAGCCAGCCGGCGGGCCAGCACGTCGAGGAAGGCGCTCCACTCGGCCTGGAACTCGGGGTCCTCCGGCGCTCGGCCGGTGACCATCTCGGTGGTCTGGGAAAAGGCGATCGGGTAGATCGACAGGGCGTAGATCGCCAGCACGATCATGTCTGTGGGCAGGTCGGCGGGCAGATCGCCCCGGGCCTGCCGCTCGGCGACCATGCCGGCCAGGCGCTTGACCGAGGCCCTGCGGGTCTCCTCGCCGACGATGCGACCGGTCTCCCGGTGCTCGGCCGCCTCCCAGGTCATCAGGCGCATCCAGATCGTGTCCTCGGCGGCGAAGCGGAACCGCTGGCGGAACAGCTCGCCCGGCCCCGCCTCGTCGGCCTGCAGCGTCCTGCGCTGCTGGTACTTCGTCTGCAGGGTCTCCTCGAAGAGCGCGTCCTTGCTCGGAAAGTAGTGATAGATCAGCTGCTTGGTCAGTCCCGCCCGCTTGGCGATCGACTCCACCCGCGCGCCGGCGAACCCCCGCGCGGCGAACTCGTCGCGCGCGGCGGCCAAGATCTTCGCGCGCGTGCGCGCGGCGTCGCGAACCTCGCCCATGCGCCTTCGTATCAGGGCGTGAGGCGGCGAACCACTTCAGTCTGGGCGCGCGGATTTGCTTTCCCCTTCGCGCCCCGGGCCATTATCTGGAAGGGGCGGCGGCGGCGCCGCGCCCGTTTTTCAGGTCAGTCCATTTCGAGATTTCGCGCCTATGTCCGATTCCGCCGTCCCCACTGAAGCTGCGGCCCCCTGGCCGGTCATGTCCATCGCCGAGGCCCACGCGCGCCTCACCGCGCCGGGCCAGCGCTTCGAGATGGAGGAGAAGACCATCCGCGGCGTGAAGACCCGCGTCTGGAAGAACGCTCCGCCGACCCTGCGCGACGTCTTCCTCAACGGCCGCTCGTTCAAGGACCGCGAGTTCGTCGTCCACGAGGACGACCGGGCCACCTACGAGGGCTTCGCGCGGGCGACCATCGCCCTGGCCCGCCAGCTCCAGGCCGACGGCGTGAAGCAGGGCGACCGCATCGCCGTCATCATGCGCAACCTGCCCGAATGGCCGGTGGCCTTCTTCGCCGGGGCGATCGTCGGCGCCGTCGTCACCCCTCTGAACGCCTGGTGGACCGGCCCCGAGCTGGAGTACGGCCTGGCCGATTCCGGAACCAAGGTCGCCCTGGTCGACGAGGAGCGGCTGGAGCGCCTGGACGGCCATCTGGAGAACTGCCCGGACCTTGAGAAGGTCTACGTCACGCGCCTCGCGCAGGCCCCGTCCGGGCCGCTGCTGCATCGCCTGGAGGACGTGATCGGGGCGGTGAACGACTGGGGCGGCCTGCCGGACCTGGCCCTGCCCGACGTCGACATCGACACCGACGACGACGCCACCATCTTCTACACGTCCGGCACGACGGGGCGGCCCAAGGGCGCGCTCGGCACGCACCGCAACATGGTCTCCAACATCATGGCCAGCGGCGTCGCGGCGGCGCGCAACTTCGTGCGCAGGGGCGAGCCCGTGCCGGAATCGGACCCGCACAAGCTGCCGCAGCGCGTGACCCTGCTGGTCGTGCCGATGTTCCACGCCACCGGCTGCTCGGCGACGCTGTCGCCGGCGATCAACGCGGGGGGCAAGCTGGTGCTCATGCGCCGCTGGGACGCCGAGCCCGCCATGCGCCTTATCGAGCGCGAGAAGGTCAACGCCACCGGCGGGGTGCCGACCATCGCCTGGCAGCTGATCGAGCACCCGGCGCGGGCGAAGTACGACCTCTCCAGCCTGCAGTCCGTCACCTACGGCGGCGCGCCCTCGGCGCCCGAGCTGGTGCGCAGGATCGTCGAGGTCTTCCCCGCCTCCCAGCCCGGCAACGGCTGGGGCATGACCGAGACCACCGCCACCTTCACCTCGCACCTGGGCAAGGACTACGAGGCGCGCCCGGACAGCGCCGGCCCCGCGGCGCCCGTCGGCGAGATGCAGATCCGCGATCCGGCCGACGGGACGACCGTGCTGGCGACCGGCGCGGTCGGCGAGCTGTGGGTCAAGGGCCCGCAGGTGGTCCGCGGCTACTGGAACAAGCCTGAGGCCACCGCCGAGACCTTCGTCGACGGCTGGCTGCGCACGGGCGACCTGGCGCGGCTGGACGAGGAGGGCTTCCTGTTCATCATCGACCGGGCCAAGGACATGCTGATCCGGGGCGGGGAGAACATCTACTGCGTCGAGGTGGAGAACGTGCTCTACGATCACCCCGACGTGATGGACGCCGCGCTCATCGGCCGGCCGCAC
>Ga0209066_10006167_pt1 | contig 12344 bp, 10 predicted proteins | sample All_14_2_FD_187198 | JGI IMG/M metagenome (GOLD analysis project Ga0209066, IMG submission 187198) | Freshwater microbial communities in response to fracking from Pennsylvania, USA - Allegheny Zone_MetaG_DW_15 (SPAdes) (version 2) ...
TCCCTGGGCGGGGGGGAACCGCGCAACGGTTCCCATCATCCAGGAGCGAGGGACCAGACCACGGCCAGCCCCGACAAATTATCAGAGGTTTCGTTACGGTGTTACTTGGTGAACTTGCGTTCTAGGGATTCGATGAGGATGGGGACCAGGAAGAAGAGGAGGACTAGGACGGTGAAGGAGAAGAGGGTGCCGCCGATGGCGCGCAGGCGGGCGTCCACGCCGCCGGCCTGGAAGAGCACGGCGGTGCCTATGATGCCCAGGATGCGGTTGCGGCGCTTGACGTCGGAGAGCTTCATTCTTTGATCCCTTCCAGATCCAGCATGAAGGCGAATTCGAAAGCGGTCAGCTTCAGCGACTCGAAGCGCCCGGACTTGCCGCCGTGGCCGGTGTCCATGTCGGTCTTGAGCAGCAGCAGGTTATTGTCGGTCTTCAGGTCGCGCAGCTTGGCCGCCCACTTGGCCGGCTCCCAGTATTGCACCTGCGAGTCGTTGAGGCCGGTGGTGATCAGCAGGTTCGGGTAAGCCTTGCGCGCCACGTTGTCGTAGGGGGAATACGAGAGGATATAGTCGTAGTACTCCTTCACGTTCGGGTTGCCCCATTCGTCGTACTCCGAGGTGGTCAGCGGGATGTCCGGGTCGAGCATGGTGGTCACCACGTCAACGAAGGGCACGGCCGCGATGATGCCGCGGTACAGTTCGGGCGCGAGGTTGGCCACGGCGCCCATCAGCAGGCCTCCCGCCGAGCCGCCCTCCGCGTAGACGTGGGCCGGCGAGGAGTACCCCTCTTTGATCAGGAACTTCGTGACATCGATGAAGTCGTAGAAGGTGTTCAGTTTCTTGAGCTGCCGCCCTTCCTCGTACCAGCGCCGGCCCAGCTCGGAGCCGCCGCGGATATGGGGGATGACGCAGATGAAGCCCCGGTCCAGCAGCGACAGCCGCACCGAGCTGAAGTACGGGTCTGAACTGTAGCCGTAGGAGCCGTAGGAATAGATATAGAGGGGGTTCTTGCCGCTCTTCAGGTCCAGGCCCTTTTTATAGACGATGGACACCGGCACCCGCTCACCGTCGCGCGCGGTCACCCACAGGCGCTCGGCCTTGTAAGCCTCCGGCTTGAAAGAGCCCAGCACCTCCTGGCGCTTGAGCAGTTTTTTTTCGCCCGTGCGCAGGTCCACGTCGTAGACCGAGTCCGGCGTGGTCATGGACTCGTAGCTGACGCGCAAGGCGCCGGTCCGGTACTCGAAATTCTCGGCGAGCTCCGTCATGTAGGCAGGCTCGTCGAAGTCTATCCAGCTCTCCCTGCCGGTGGCGCGCTCGAAGACATGGAACCGCCCCTGGGCGTTGCGGCGCTCCTTGAGCACCAGCCAGTCCTCGAACACGTCCATGTACTCCACCAGCGTGTCCTCGCGGTGGGGGACCAGGCCGGCCCAGTGCTCCCGGGCCGTGGCGGAGGAGGGGCAGACGGACACCTTGAAGTTGCGGGCCCCGTCGTTGCTCAGCACGTAGAACTTGTCTCCGCCGTCCTCAATGTCGTACTCCAGCTTCGGCTGCCGGGCCTGGAAGACCCGGGGCGCGGCGGCGGGCCGGTCCGCCTCCAGCAGGCGGTACTCGGTGGACAGCGTGGAACCGGAGCGCAGGAAAATGAATTTATCCGTGTTGGACTTGGCGACGCTCACCTCGAAAGTGTCGTCGGCCTCGAAGAACACCTCGCGGTCGGCGGCCGCGCCCAGCTCATGCGCCAGCACGCGCTCCCAGCGCAGCGTCTCCGGGTCCTGCCGCACGTAGAACAGGGTCTTGTTGTCGGCGGCCCAGGTCATGTTGCCGGCGGTCTTATCCAGCCGCTCCTTCAGCGTTTCGCCGGTGCGCAGGTCCTTGAAATACACGTCGTAGAAGCGCCGCCCGCCGGTGTCCAGGGCGTAGGCTATCATGGCGTGGTCGGGGCGGATGGCGGGGAACAGCACGGCGCAGTAAGGCTTGCCCTTCGCCAGTTCGTTGACGTCGAGCAGTACCTCCTCCTTGCCGTCCGGCGAGCCGCGGCGCCTGGCGTAAACGGGGTACTCGCCCCCGGCCTTATAGGTCTTATAGTAAAAATAATCTCCGTACCTGAACGGCACGGTAGAGTCATCCTGCTTCACGCGGCCCTTCATCTCGTCGAAGAGCGCGGCCTGGAATTTTTCGGTGTGGGCCATCGCCGCGGCGGCATAGGCGTTCTCGTCGTTGAGGTACTTTATTACTTCCGGGTTTTTGCGGTCCTTGAGCCAGTAGTAATCGTCCACGCGCGCGTGGCCGTGCTTCTCCAGCCGGTGCGGGATCTTTTCAGCCCTGGGCGGCGGGACGGCCGCCGCGCCTTCAAAAGCGGTCACGCACAGTACCGCCGACAGGAATATAACTTTCATGTTCCGTCCCTCCGCGCGCCATCGCTAGATGCCCATGCGGGCCAGGATCATGCAGATCTCGTTGACGACGGAGACCATCTGCGGGTGCGAGGCCTCGAAGCCTTTCACGGCGTAGGAGATGCCGGAGATGGAAAGGTTCTTAAGCTGCACGCTGGAATTGCCGCGGGTGACCTCGTGGGCGGCGGCCTCGGTGAAGTAGCCGATGCTCCGGGCCTCGTCGAGGCGGGACGGCGGCAGTTCGGCCAGTTCGGCCTTCAGCCGGCCCAGCAGCGCCACCAGTTCGGCCTTTTCTTTCGAGTCGCCGGCCTGTACCTTGGCGATAGCGGATTCTATTTTAGCGAGAGTGTCTTTGATCACGTTGCCTCCATGTCCCTATCGCTCAAAACTACCAAATACGCCCCGGGGTGTCAAATAAACGCGCCATTATGCTAATCTTTAAAATATGACGGGAAAAGCCGAAATAGTCTGCACCGGCTCCGAGCTGCTGGCCGGCAAACTCAACCTTTACGTGCCGCTCTTCCACGAGCGCCTCGCGCCGCTGGGCTTCGGGATCGCCCGCGAGCAAAGCTCCGGCGACAGTCTCGCCGAAGTGCGGGATTGTCTGGCCGGGGCCCTGCGGCGCGCCGACCTGGTGCTGGCCTGCGGCGGGCTGGGCCCGACTTTCGACGACGTCACGCGCCAGGCCGCTGCCGCCGCGCTAGGCCGGCGCCTGGTGCATTCCAAGGCCTGCGAGCGCATCCTTTCCTTCAACTACGGACTCAAGAAACTGCCGCCCAACTTCAAGGACCAGTGCCTGATAGTGGAAGGGGCCAAGACGCTGGAGAACAGCAACGGCACCGCCTTCGGCGAGGTGCTGACGCGCGGCCGCAAGATGCTGGTGCTGCTGCCCGGCCCGCGCCGGGAATGGGAACCGCTGTTCCCGAATTTCCTCGAACAGGAGATCCGCTCCTTCTTTAAGCTGCCGGGCCTGCGCCAGGTCAAACTGCGCGCGGCGGGGCTCTGGGAAACGCAGGCAGAGCGCCTGCTGCGCCCGGTGATGCGCCGCCATAAGGACCTGAGCTTCACCATCCTGGCCGGCCCCGGCACGGTGGACTTCATCATTCTGGGCGACGACGCGCGCGGCGCGGTGGAAAAGGCCGCGGCCGCCTGCCGCCGCCTGCTCGGGGCGAACCTGTACGGCGAGGGGGAAGACACCCCGGCCTCGGCGCTGGGCGCCCGGCTGAAGGCCGCCGGCCGCACCGCGGCTGGCGCGGAATCCTGCACCGGGGGCCTGGCCGCGGAGCTCATCACCGGCATCCCCGGCAGTTCGGCCTGGTTCAACGGGGCCGCGGTGGTCTACTCCAACGCGGCCAAGACCAAATTGCTCGGCGTCAGGCCCGCCACCCTGAAGCGGCACGGGGCGGTCTCGGCGGAATGCGCGCGGGAACTGGCCGAGGGCGCGCGCCGCGCTTTCGGCAGCGATTACGCCTACTCCGTCACCGGCATAGCCGGGCCGGACGGCGGCTCTCCGGCCAAGCCTGTGGGGCTGGTGTATTTCGGCCTGGCCGGCGGGCGGGGGACCAGAGTGTTCAGCCGCAAGTTCCCGGGCGGCCGGCAGTATGTACGGGACTGCGCCGCTAATTTCATTTTGGACGAGCTGCGAAAAGTAATAAAATAAGCGGAGCCGTCTTATCCGCTTTCCAAGGAGAACAATATGAAGAACTTCACGCTCTCGCTGGCCGCCTCGGCCCTCTTGCTGGCCGCCTGCGGCAAAAAAGAGCAGCCCGCGCCGCAGCCGGAAACGCAGGCCGCGCAGACGCAGGCCGCCCCGGCCGCCGCCGGTTACGCCAAAAAGGAAACCTATTTCAAGCTGCCGAACGCCGCCGGCGGCGAGATCGACCTGGCCGCCTACGCGGGCAAGCCGGTGCTCGTGATGTTCTTCACCGAGACCTGCCCCTACTGCCGCAAGGCCGCGCCGTTCATCCAGAAAGTCCACGCCTCTCACGGTGCCAAAGGCCTCGGCGTGGTCGGCATCTGCGTGCAGGACAGCGCGCAGGCCGCCAAGAACTTCGCCCAGGATTTCAGCGTCACCTTCCCGCTGGCCTACAAGGGCAAGGAGATCTCGCGCAATTACCGCACCCAGGGCGTGCCCTATATCTACCTGCTCGACAAGGGCCACGAAGTCTACGACGTCTGGGAAGGTTACGACCCCCAGTACGACGGCTCTATCCTTAAGGCGGTGGAAACGGTACTGGCGGGCAAATAGTCCGGAACGGCGGGGGGAATAACACGATGGCAACTGAAATTCAAAAAGGGACTATACTGGTGCATCGGGTCTTCGACGTGGCCGGCGAGATCTCGCTGCCGCGGGCCGAGCAGCTGCTCAGCGACCAGGCCAAAGGGCCGCGCCTGAAGTTCCCTACCGACACGCGCCGCGCCATCATCATCAAGGAATCCCCGCTCAAGACGGACCTCGGCGAGGAGATGCTGGCCCTGGCGGGCGGCAGCCACAAGGTCAGGCTGTTCTCCCGCATCTGGAACTACGGCGTCATCACCGTCACGATAGAACTGCCCATCCCGCCCGGCACCTCCTGGACCGACCTGGTGGTAATGGCCGCCGACCTGGAGAAGTCGGAGGAGATCGAGCTGCTGGCCGTGTCGCGCAAGGACGCGCTGAAGAGCCGCATCATGCCGGCCCTGTCCCACCCCGCCGACTGGGAGATCTCCGAGGACTACATCACCTATATCATCGAGAAGGCCGACGGGGCCGACGACCCGAAGGCCTTCATCCGGAAGGTGGACGTGGCGGCGCTGATCCTGGCCGAATCCAAAGAGCTGCTGGTGGACGACCACCGCAACTTCCTCGTCGAGAGCGCCACGCAGTATTCCCGCTCCGACCTGGCCATCATAGACTGGAACTCGGCCCTGCTGATAGAGCCGGACGGCGAGCGGGACGTCGCCGACGTGATAGAATTCTCCCTGACCCACCTGCTGGAGTTCCGCTACTACGACGAAATGCTGGACCGCAAGCTGGACCAGCTCTACGACACGATGGAGCAGAAGCGCGAGAGCGTGGGGAACATCTTCCGTAATTTTTACGACGCCGCGGCGGAGGACTCCAGCAGCAAGTACATGGAATTCTCGGAATTCCTGGGCCGGCTGGAAAACTCGCTGAAGACCGTAGGCGACCCCTACCTGGCCACCGTGTTCAGGGCCTCGGCGATGGAATTCCATTTCGACGATTGGAAAAAGAGCATCTCCCGCAAGATGGAGACGCTCGCCCAGATCAGCCAGATCCTCCACGGCGAGGTGAACACCCGCCGCAGCCACTGGCTGGAAATAATAATCATTATCCTGATCACCATAGAGGTAGTGCCCTTCCTCTACGGCCTGCTGAAATAAGCCCGGTCAGTCCCCGAGCCCGGCGATAGCGGCGGCCACCACGGCCTTCGCCTTCCCGCTCACGCCCCCGCTGGAGCGGTACTTTATCTTCAGGAAATTCAGAGGCTTCCCGTTCTGCTTGATGCGGAAGTCCAGGTGCGGCCCGCTGGAGAGCCCGGTGGAGCCCACATAGCCCACCACGTCGCCCTGCCCCACGCGCCGCCCGGAGCGCACGCCCTTCGCGAAGCCGGAGAGGTGGCCGTAGGTCGTAGCGTAGCCGCCGCCGTGCTTGAGCATGACCAGCTTGCCGTTGCCGCCCTTCCACCCCGCGAAAGTCACCGTGCCGTCGGCCACCGCCGAGACCGGCGTGCCGCGGGGCGCGGCGTAGTCTATGCCGTGGTGCGGCCGGTAATACTTGAGCACCGGGTGGAAACGCCGGTTGGTGAAATAGGAGGAGATGCGGCGGTAATGCAGCGGCGCGCGCAGGAACATGCTGCGCAGGGACTCGCCGTTCTCGTCGTAATAGTTTTCTTTCCAGGCCGCCGCGTTCTTGCGGCTGGTTTCCTTCCCGTCGTAAAAAGCCGCGCTTATCTTCTGCGAAACCACCTTGCCGTCCGGGGCGGTCCTGTAGGTCCAGGCGATGGCCCAGCGGTCCCCGGCCCGGACTTCAGTGAGGAAGTCCACGGACCAGGAGAAGATGTCGGCGTAGTCCAGGATGGCGGCCGGCGGCACGCCGGCGGCGCTCATGGATTCCCACAGCGAAGAGCTGATCTCCCCGTATAATTTGCCGGAGGCTTCTGCCAGTTCCACGTCCTGCACGAAGACGCCGTACTCGCCGGCCTCGGAGGGGGAGAGCAGATAGGTCTTGAGGTCGCGGTTGACGGCGAGTGAGACGAGCGAGCCCCAGGTGGAGACCGTCAGCTCATAAGTATCCTGCGGCCGCAGGCGGCGCAGGTTGAGCTCTTTGGACATGGCCCGGGAGATCCTGGCGCGGTCCGCGTCGCCCAGGCCTTGCGCCTTGAGCACCGAATCCAGGGTGCCGGTTATCGTGCCGCTGGAAACCACCACCGAAGGTTCGTCGGGAAAGGCGGGCAGCCAGGGGCGCGACAGGTACAGTGCGCCGGCAAGCGCCGCGGCCGCGGCAGCCCCGGCCAGCAGGAACCACTTGGCCCGTTCGTCAGAAACGAAGTCGCGGGGCCGCATCAGCAGTACAGGTAGTCTTCCACGAGCTTCTTGATCTCTTCTTCCTTGCCGTAGAGGCGCTCGCTGAGGTTGCGGTCGTCGTGGCTCTTGAGGCGCTTGATGGTGCCGTCGATGATCTGCCGGGGGAAGACGCCGCGGGCCTCGAAGGCGTCGCGGTGCTTCTCCAGGGACTCGGCCGAAGCCCAGCAGGAGGCCGGCAGCTTGGGCAGCTTCTCCAGCAGGCCGGCGTGAGCCTTGTCGCTGACGTTCTTGTCGACGAAGAACTTGTCGGCGTAGGCCAGCGCGTCCTTGCGCTCGAAGCCGCGCCGCGCGGCCACGCAGAGGCCGGCCATCAGGAAATGCAGGTTGGCCGAGCCGTCGGCGGAGCGGAATTCCACCGTCTGGGTGTGGTCCACCACGGGGGCGGCTGAGCCGGGGTTGGCGTCCTTGACCATCGAAGAGGCGTTCAGCCAGCCGAGCGGGATGCGCACCAGGGCCGAGCGGTTGCGGTAGGCCCAGCAGACGTTGATGGGCGCCTCCTGGTGCGGGACCAGGCGGAAATAGGAGGTGGGCACGGTATTGCCGAAGGCCGTCATGGGGGCGGCCAGTTCCATGAAGCCGGCGATGGTCTTGCGGGCCGGGGCGGAGAGGACGCCCTTGTCTATCATCGCGTTCCTGCCGTTCTTGTAGAGGCAGGTATGTACGTGGAGGCCGCTGCCGGCGTGCCCGATTGAGATCTTGGGCGCGAAGGAGATCACGACGCCGTACTTGTGACCGATGCCGTTAAGGATCCATTTAGCCACGGCCAGCTGGTCGGCGGCCTCGGAAGCGGGCACGGGCAGGAACTCTATCTCCTGCTGCGCCATCTCCGACTCCTCGGTGCGGATGAAGCCCACCTCGGCGTGGCCGTACTTGATGCGGCCGCCGGCCTCGGCGATGGCGGCCATGGCCTCGGTGCGCAGGCCCTCCCACTTGGCGAACGGGAAAGACTCGTGGTAGCCCTTCTGGGTGCCGGTCGGGTACAGCGGGTTCTTGGGGGCGATGACGTAATACTCCAGCTCGCCCAGCGCGTGGAAATCGTGGCCGGAGACCTTGCGGAACTCGGCCTCCGAGCGGCGCAGGACCTCGGCGGGGGCGCCGGCGAAGGGCTTCCCGTCGGCGGTGTAGAAGGAGCAGAGGATGTCCACGGCCGGGACCTGGGAGAAGGGGTTGACGAAGGCCGTGCGGTAGCGGGGCACCACGTAGAGGTCGCTGGAGCCGGCGTCTATCATGCCCTTGAACAGGCTCGAGCCGTCCACGCGCTCGCCGGCGGACAGGATGCGGTCCAGGTAGCGCTCGTCGTTGATGATGAAATTCAGCGTCTTCAGGCGGCCGTCGCCGGCGGCGTAGCGGAAGTTCACCATCTTGATGCCGTGGGCCTTGATGTAGCGGACCAGGTCGGGGCGGGTGAAATCGCGCGGCTCCTTGTCGAGGAAAGCGGCTATCTTGTTGGCGTAGATCTTGTTTTTCTGCATATCTGCCTCCGGCGCTCGTCTTAGGAGAGAATAATAACAAATTAAAATTATATCGGGAAGTTTAACAGGCTGCCTCTTTTTTGGTAATCTTTTCAGGAAGTTAGAAGGCTAAGGTTAGGGGATGACCATGAAAATCACAGCGGCGGCGCTGCTGCTCCTTTTGACCGGGACCGCCCGGGCCGAATCGGAGTTCCACGCCACTAACGAACTCTCGGCGACCTATAACGACACGGCGGGCCCCGGCAGGGCCGCCTCCCCGCTCACGCGGGGACTGAACTTCCTGGACACGCTCAACCTCTACGGCAACGGCACGAGGGGCGCCTGGGAATACAATTACACCGCCGGCGCGAAAGCCACCGACGACGAGCGCAACGACGCCAGGAAAGTCTCGCTCACCAACCTGCAGGGCCGCGCCACCAACAAGGTCCACACGCTGACCGCCGGCGACGTGTTCGAATCGTTCTCCCAGTACTCGCTGGCCACCTCCCTGAAGGGCGGCTCCTACCGCTTCAATAAGGAAGGGACGCGGCTGCCGGAAGTCACCGGCGTCTTCGGCTGGGCGTACCCGCGCTGGGACTCGGTCTGGCGGGATCCGCGCACCAGCGCCGTTACCCGCCGGGCGGCCGGCCTGCGCGTTAAGCAGGAGCTGACCCCCGACCTGTGGGCGGCCGGCAGTTACGTGGGGACCAAGGACACCGGCAGGATCAACCCCGCGGACGCGCTCTACGACGCGAAGAACTACACTTTCGACTTCGGCTATAACCCCATCCCCGGCCTTACGGCGGCCGGCGAATACTCGGCCTCCGACTACGACGAGGCCTCCTCCGGCGCCTCTGAGCGGGGCAGCGCCGCCCGCCTGGAGCTGACGGGCGACGCCGACCCCAGCCGCGTCACGCTGGAATACGAGAACGTGGAGCCCGACTTCCTGTCGCCGCTCGGCTCGGCTTCCCCTGACCGCCGCAAGGTGAAAGCCAGGTGGCGCTACAAGTACTCGCCGCGGGTAACTGTTACCTCCGGCCTGCTCTGGTACCGCAACAACCTCGACGGGCAGCTGGCGGGTACCACCCGCAACTGGAAGCCGGAGGCCGCCGTGGCCGTCAAACGGCCTTTCGGAGCGCGGCCCTATTCCTTCGCCGACCTCTCCTACCGCTTCGACCGCAAGTACGGCGGCGGCACCAGCGGCGCCGACCATTACCTCAACGCCAACTACCGCGACCGCTTCGGTGAACTGGATTCCGACACGAACCTCGGCTACACGCTCTACCGCACCAAGACCGCCGTGCGCGACGCCAGCGAGGTGACGTTCAACACGTCGCTCAGCTCCCGGCACGAGGCCGGCTCCGTGGTGCTCAAGCCCGCGGCGCACCTCGGCACCTGGTATTCCAGGGACGAGCTGGCGGACTCGACGGACAAGCTCTACGAATACTCGCTCGGCCTCGGCTTAGAGGCCCCGGCCGCCAGCCTGACCGCCGACCTGCGCGCGGGCCAGAACCTGCTGCGCAAGGAGGCGGGGGAGGATTCGGACAAATTCTTCGCGGCGCTGTCGGCCTACTGGCGCCCCCGGCTGCTGGCCAGGCTCAGGGAGTCCACGCTCTTCCTGCGCGCCGGCTACAACAGCTACGACTTCACCACCGCGGCCAATAATTTCCGCGAAAAGAGCGTAACCCTCGGGCTGACCACTTCTTTCTAGGACCGGAGACAATATGAAAAAATTACTGATACTCGCGGCGGCGGTGCTGGTGCTGGCGGGCTCGGCGGACGCCAAATGGTGGATCTTCGGCAAGTCCAAGACCGAAGTGGGGCTGAAATACCTGCATATCAACAAAGTCTCGGCCGACGAGACCGGCCCTAAAATTAAAGTCTTCCGGGAGATGCTGGGCGCCGACGGGCTGGTAAAGATAACCGGCCGGGCCTCCGGCGGCAAGACCGGCGCCGTGCGCATCACGCTCGACGACAAGGCCACCTGGGTTGACGTCAAGTTCGCCGACAACGGCACCTTCGAACATGCTTTCAAGCCCGAGCCCGGCAGAACTTACGCGATGCTCATTGAAGTCACCGACACCTCTGGCAAGACCAACAAGCCCGAGGAGACGCGCAAGGAGATCACGCTCTCCGAGGAGAACATCCAGGCCAAGGTGAAAGAGGCGCTCGACGCGCTGTTCGCCGCCTATTCCGCCGAGAACCTGCAGAAGTTCATGGCGGGGGTGGGGGAAGACTTCGCCGGCGACAAGGCCATCCTGGAACGCGCCGTCAAACGCGACTTCGACGCGCTGAGCAATATCAGCCTGCGCTACACGCTCAACAACGTGGCCGCCGGCGCGCAGGGCCGCGTCTTCGTCTCGCTGACCTTCAACCGCCTGGTCTTCGTCAACAAGAGCGGCCAGACCAGCACGGACAGCGGCTCCACCGAATTCGTCTTCGGCTCCGCCGAGGGCAGACTGGCGCTCTACAGCATGAAGCAGCCCCTGATCTTCGGCCTGTCCGACGCCGAGGGCGTGGCCACCGGCGAGGTGCTGGGCAATACCGGCTCGACGCTAGTGCTCGACGAGAGCGGCAACCTGGGTGGCAGTGAAACGGTTACCATTTCGTGTTCGGCCAGCAATTTCCCTGCCTATACCTTTGCCTCCGGCGCCGAGTCCTGCGGGGGCGGTTCCGGGGATATCTGGTTCTACGATGCCGACTTCAACCCGACTCATGTGATCGGATTGGTTACTACCCAGGCAAAGACCTTCAACAAGGGACTAGATTCTCTCTCTGCCTCAGAAGTCAAGAATCTTTCCGGTTATTCCTCGGAAAGTAGCATCGCAGACGCTGGTTATGGAGCCTCCTATTGCTTCAATTACGGGGCGGATTTTTACTGCCTCCAACTCACTTCCGCCAGGCCGACTGCAGCCAACGAGACGGTGACGTTCAAGGTCAAGCAGTTCTAAACCACAGAGCAGCGCGGCGCCGGAGCAGACCGGCGCCGCCGCTTTATACGGACATATATGAAAACATTACTCCTTTCCCTGGCGCTGGTAACCGCGGCCCTGCCGGCGGCAGCCGCGCAGCGCACTTATTCTGAGGCGCAGACAGAGCTGGACCTGCTGCTGGGGCGGGGCAGCGGCTACCGCAAGATCCTGCGGGACAATATCCGCCAGCAGTCCAACAATTACGAGGTGAGGAAACAGCTGGAACTCGCCCGCAACAACGTGGACTTGATGATCAAGAACAATAACATTGCAAAGGCCTGCAAGGTGGTGGAATTGGGCTTTACCGCCGCCACCCTCGGCGTCGGGGGCGTGGCGGCCGCCGGGGCGAAAGGCCTGGACATCATGAGCCGGGAGGGCATGAAGCAGGCCGCCAAATACATAGGCGGCAAGGGGGCCGTAGAGGTTGGCAAGGAAGCGGCCGGCGTGCCCGGCTACAGCGACGCCGTCAAGGCTGGCGTTTTCGTCTTCAACAAATACACCGAGGAAGAGCTCAGGAGCCAGCTCGGCCAGGGGGACATGGACCTGCTGCTGCGCGCGAAAAAGCTTCTGGAAGACGAGACGGGCGGCCGCACGCTGGAGCAGAAACTGCCGGAATTCAGGGAACTCATGCGCGAGGCGGAAGAGCGGGTGGAGAAGACGGACAACCAGATAAAGGGCGCCGCCAGCAACATCGACAGGACCATTGCGGAAGCCGCCGTTCTCACGGCGGAGGTGCGCCGCCTGAAGGCTGAGGAACGCAAGAAAGAGGACCAGGCCCGCGAGGCCGCCAGAAAAAAAGAGCCCGCCAAGCGCATCCCCACGGACCAGGCGGCTCCCGCCGAGGTGCCGCAGCCGGCAGTAGGCCCCAAGGACACACCGGACGAGAAGCGCAAAAAAATCCAGGAGGCGCTGGACCGGTATATAAAATCCCTGGCCGCCCGGATC
>Ga0209066_10006171_pt1 | contig 12340 bp, 9 predicted proteins | sample All_14_2_FD_187198 | JGI IMG/M metagenome (GOLD analysis project Ga0209066, IMG submission 187198) | Freshwater microbial communities in response to fracking from Pennsylvania, USA - Allegheny Zone_MetaG_DW_15 (SPAdes) (version 2) ...
GAATAGCTGCTGGCTTCAGCGGCAATCCAGAGCGCCAGCACATTGACACCGCGATAGCGACGGCGGGAGGTGACGTTCTGCGGCCTCGTCGTGGCAGCGCCATCATGGTGCCAAGGCATGCGCCAGTCGCCGGCACCGGCTTCGATGGCAGAGACAATCTCGGTGGTGATGCGCGAATAGACGTCGGCTCGCGGCGTCGCAGGGTGGGATCGGGACATGGCGGGTCTCCATGGCGGGCGGAGGGAAACTCTCTTCCGCTCCTTCAGCCCGTCACCCGCTACACGCCTCCTCTACCTCTCCCGCCCCGCCTGAGGCGGGGCGAATGCTGCTTGGATGAACCAGCGCTCATGAATGGCGGCGCGTCAATGCCCGATCGGCATCCCGCCAGTCTTCGCGGGCCGCGGGGCAAGCCAGATAAGACACGCGGCAAAGATAAGGATTGCGGTGGTCGCCCAAAAAGTGTGGATGAGCGCCATGGTTGTCGCTTCCAGGTCAACCATATTGCTGAGCACCTGCCGCACCTGGTCAGGCGGGAAGCCGAGTCCCGCAAGGCTTGCCTGCGCCGCTTCCGGCTGCAGGACTGCGACCGCGTCGCTACGCGCGAGGCGCTGGGTATCACCCCAGTAGGAAAGTGTGATCGAGGTCGCCACGGCGGTCGCAATCGTGCGCATGAAGCTTTGAAGGCCGGCAGCCGATGCCACCTCGTTCTCATCAACCGTGTTGAGCGTCAAGGTCATGAGCGGGAGCATCATGAAGGTGACGCCGAGTCCCTGAACGAACTGCGGCAGACTGAGGGTCCAGAAGTCCGAATCCGTCGTCCAGGTCGTGCGCAGAAGGGCCATCGCTGCGATCCAGGCAACGCCGCCTGAAACGAGGAGGCGCGGGTCGTGACGGCTCATCAGATAGGCCACAAGCGGCGCGGTGATCAGTCCGCCCATGGCCGAAAACGATGAGGACAGACCGGCGGCGGTCGCCGGAAATCCGAGCCAGGCCTGCTGCCATTGGGGAACAATGACAAATCCCGCAAAGTATCCTGCGAAGGCGAGCGACAGCACCGTTAGGGCAACGCTGAACCCCCGGTGCCTGAGGACTCGAAGATCGACGATCGGGTGATCCTCGCCCAACTCCCAGATCACGAACACAACGAAGCCGACACATGATGCAATCGACAGCGCCACGATCATCGGGTCGGCAAACCAGTCGTGGTTGCGACCAAGGTCGAGCACCAGTTGCAGGCAGCCGACCCAGAGTATCAGCAAGGCGAGGCCGACAAAGTCGATGGGTAGTATCTGCCGCTCGGTCTCGATCGGCCTGAGCAGAGAAAATCCTACGACGATGCACAAAATTGCAACAGGGATGTTGATCAGGAATATCCAATGCCAGGAATAATTTTCGGTGAGATAGCCGCCGATCATCGGGCCAAGAGCAGGTCCCATCAGCAGTGTAACAGCCCATAGTCCCATCGCCATATTGCGCTTCTCGGGCGGGAACACGCTGAGCAGCAGGGTTTGCGACATCGGCATCAAGAAAGCGCCGAAGATTCCCTGACCGATCCGGCTTGCCACGAGCATGCCCAAGGTCACCGAAATGCCGCAGAGAAAGGAGCAGATGCCAAACCCGACCATGCTGAACAGGAAGGTGCGCACCGACCCGAAGCGACCGGCGATCCATCCGGTCAAGGGGACGCAGATCGCCTCGGCGACCGCATAGGAGGTGATGATCCAGGCGCCTTGTTCGAGCGTGATACCGAGATTGCCCGCGACGTGCGGAATCGAGACGTTGGCGATGGTCAGGTCGAGGATGACCATGAAATTGGCCAAAGCCAGCACCAGGCCTGCGACCATTTGCCGCGACGGGGAGATCCCCGCGCTTGGGGGTGAGGGTTCGCTCATTGCAGGTCACTGGCCCGAGACATCGATCTCGACTTCCACCGACAGCCCGACGCGCAAAGGGTGCTGACGCAGTTCGGCAGGATCGAGTTCGATCCGCACCGGCAGGCGCTGAACGGTCTTGATCCAGTTCCCGGTCGCGTTCTGCGCGGGAATGATCGCCATCGACGAGCCGGTCCCGCCGGCGAGGCCGGTGACCTTGCCGTGATAGACGACATCGCCGCCGTAGAGATCGGACTTGAGGGTCACAGCCATGCCGGGGCGAACGCGCCCCAGTTGAACTTCTTTGAAGTTAGCATCGACGTAGAGCTTGTCGATCGGAACGATGGTCATGATCGTCTGGCCGGGGCTCAGGCGCTGGCCGACCTGGATTTGCAGGCGGCTCACCACCCCGGAGACCGGTGCTCGGATCTCGGTACGCTGGAGATCGAGCAAGGCCGCGTCAAGCCGGGCCCTGGCCGCCTGAACCGCTGGATCGGTGTCCACGCTGGAGCCGCGCACCAGGGCATCGTTGGCCGCGAGTTGCCCTTGCGCAACCCGGCGGGCTGAAGCGACTTCCGAGATGCCGCCACGTGCTGCTTCGAGCGCAGAACTTGCCGCGGAATAGGCTTTGCGCGCCTGTGTCAGTTCCTCGCCCGAGATCGCGCCGCTGGCAATGACTGCCTCCCGGCGCTGCAAATCGATCCTTGCCTTTTCGAATTCCGCCTGCGCGGTGCGAAGCCGCGCCTGGGCCTGGACGAGACCGGCGCTTGAGGTATCGATCTGGGCCGATAGCGCGCTGTTGGTCGCAACGGTCTGGCCGAATTTGCGGCGAGCAGCGGCAAGATCGGCCTCGGCCTGCGCGACGGCGATCCTGGCGTTGGCGTGATCGAGCCTGACCAGGACGTCCCCGGCCTTCACCTGCTGCGTATCTTCGACGAGCACCTCGATGGCCGATCCTGCAATCAGCGGGGTGACCTGCGCCATACGCGCGTTCACATAGGCGTTGTCGGTGCTGACATAGTTGCGAGCGACCAGCACATACCACGCACCCCAGGCAAGCGCCGCGATTGCCAGCGCGATGGCCAGGCGCTTGAGCCACATCGTCCGGCGGGTCTTGCGAAAGGCGGACAGTTCCGGATCGACTTCGGCAGCTTGTGTCGCGGTATCGCTCATTGGTCGGTCTGTCCTGATGGTTGGGTAGTGGCCGCGTCGAACCCGCCGCCCAGCGCGCGGATCAACGCCAGCGTCGCGCCGCGCTGATATGTCTCAAGGCCGATAACGGCGAGGCGAAGGTCCTGCACGCCGCGTTCGCTCGCGAGCACGTCGAGATAGCTGGCAAGCCCGGCCTCGTAGCGTGTGCGCACCAGACCGAGTGCATCTTCGTTGGCGGCCAGTGCGGTGCGGGCCGCGCGAAGCCGCTTGTCCGCCGCGTCGCGTTGGGTCACCGCGTCGGCAACTTGCTGGTAGGCGGTGACCACAGTCTGGTTGTAGTTTGCGACGGCCTCGTCATAGGCTGCCTCGGCGCTGCCATATTGCGCCTTGAGCGCGCCGCCCTGAAAGATCGGCAGACTGATTGCCGGGCCGACGCTTCCAAACAGCGAGCCGGAATCGACAAGATTGCCGAGACCCAGGGCCTGCAGGCCAATCAGCGCCCTGAGGTTGATCGAGGGAAAGAACCCGGCCCGCGCGACCTTGACCCGGCTTGCCGCCGCTTCGACCCGCTCGCGCGCGGCGACGATATCGGGACGCCGGCCGAGCAGGTCGGTGGTGACACCAGCGGGAACCCCGCCGGGCGTTGAAGGCGCCAGTGGCGGACGGGTGATCGACTGCCCCCGATCGGGGCCAGCACCCAGGAGCGCGGCCAGCTGATTGCGCCGGATGCCGATGTTCTCGTCAACTGCGGCTAGATCCTGCTCTGCTCCGGCGACCTCGGCATCGGCGCGGCGCAGACTGGCGAGGTTGTCGAGCCCGTTGCGCTGGCGCTGGGCGACAATGTCGCGCATCGCCTGGCGGTTGGCGAGCATGGCTGCGGCGTTGTCGCGCTCGCGATAATGGCGACCGAGTTCGGCATAAGCGGCGGTTATCGCAACCGACAGCACCAGGCGGGCCTGCGCCGCATCGACCGCCGCCGCTCGGGCATCCGAAGTCGCTGCCGCAAGGGCCGCCCGGTTGCGCCCCCACAGGTCGAGGTCGAAGCCGAAGCTCAGCGAAGTTTGCCCGTAATCCTTCCAGCCATCGGGCAGAAACTGCGCGGGAATGCCGTTGTTGCCGCTCTGGCGGCGCAGGCCGCCTTCGGCCTCGGCCCCAATCGAGGGGAGCCGTGCGGCCCCGACCCGCTGCGCCTCGGCTTCCGCGCGCCTGACCCGCGCCACCGCCACCGCGACCTGCGGTGAATTGGCGAGGCCTTCCTCGATCAGCGCGGTCAGTTGCGGATCGCCCGCCAAGCGCCACCATTGGTCCGGCGGCCAGGCCGTGTTGCCGCGCGCGGCGAGGGTCTGCCCCGCCTCGGTCGTCTCGGCAGTGCGCAACGCGGGCCGTGCTCCGGGATGGGAAACCGGGACGCACGCGGCCAGAGCCAGCACCAACGCTGCGCCGCCGTAGATTCGGAACCTAGCCGACATAGGCACCCCGCCCGCTGGCCAGCAATCGCCCTTCGGCGTCCTCGATGCGGGTCTCCGCGACACTGATCTGCTTGCCCAGCTTGACCACCCGCCCAATCGCGCGCAGCGGACCTGAGGTCGCAGGGCGATGGAAATCGACCCGCATATCGGCGGTGGCGCGCGCCGATCCGCCGAGCGCGTTGATCGTGTAAAGCCCGGTCAGGTCGATCAGCGCCGAGAGGATGCCGCCATGCGCCGATCCGATCATCGGGTTGGAGACGATCTCGTCGCGCCACGGCATTTCAAGGATCAGCGCGTCGTCTGTCAGTTCGGCGATATCCAGCCCCAGCCATTGGTGGAACGGCGCAATGAGCAACATCGAACGGAGCTGGTCGAGGTCCATGCTTGCTGCCGGATCGTTCATGCCGCGACCGCCTTTCCGTGCGTGCGGACAAGGAAATCGAGGATCGCGTCGCCAAAGGCATCGTTCTGGTCGCCGACCACCATATGCGTCGCATCGGCGATGTCACTGTAAGCGGCATGCGGCACGAGCGCGCGGAAATGCGCCACGGCTTCCGGTGACACCAGATCGCTCGATCCGCCCCTGATCAGGTGGACCGGAAGCGCAAGCCGCGATGCGGCTTCGCCCAATTCTGTGCGCCCAAAGTCGCTGCTGTCGCCGCGCTCGGCATGGCGCCGCATGATGCCGTCGATGAATGCCGGGTCCCAATGCCAGTAATAGCGCCCGTCGCCCTTCTGCCGCAGATAGTGGGCGAGGCCGGACGACGCCTTGCGGCTTGGACGATGGGGGAGATACTCGGAGATCACGCGCGCCGCTTCCTCGGGCGAGGCAAAGCCTTCGCGGGCATGGGCAGCCATGAACCCGACTACGCGCGTAACACCGCCCGCCTCCATTTGCGGTGTGATGTCCACCAAGGTCAGCGAGGCGAAGCTGCCGGGAGCGACCTCGCCTTCGGCCATGATCCCGGCAAGTCCGCCTAACGACGCCCCGATCAGTGCGGGCTTGCGGTCGAGCGACCCGGCAATCGCGATCAGGTCGCCCGCGAAATCGACAATGTCATAGGCTCCGTCATCGGCCCAAGCGCTGTCGCCATGACCGCGCAAATCGAGCGCGATAGCGCGAAAGCCGCAGTCGGCCAGCATCGCCGTCACCCGCTTCCACGCCCGCTTGGTCTGCCCGCCGCCGTGGGCGAGCAGCACCGGCATACCCTGCTCAGGGCCTTCGATCAGGGCGGCGATAGCATGGCCGGAATGGCCGGAGAGCGTGACGGGCGGATTCGACATGCTTTTATCTTACTGTATGATGCCTTACAGTAAAGGCTGTCCTTTTGGTCAATCGGAAGCTATGAGCTGTGGCATGGCGAACACGTCCGACCAGCAGAGCTACCTCACCGAGGCCGATGGGCTGGTGTTCCTGGTTGAGGAGGTTCCGCGCAAGCTGCGCCGCGTGTTCGATTCCTCGACCGCGAAGTTCGGGCTGACCCGAACCCAATGGCGCGCTCTCGCCTATATCTTCCGCACGCCCGGTCTGACCCAGACCGAGCTGGCCAAATGCCTCGAACTGGAACGCGCCAGCGTCGGTCACGTCATCGACCAACTCGAAAAGGCGGATTACGTCGAGCGCCGGGCTGTGGAAGGCAATCGGCGGGTGTGGACCTTGCACCTGCGTCCTAAGGCGATCGGCATCCTGCCCGCGCTCAGAGCGGAAGCCGATGTGGTCTATGAACGGTTGCTCGCCGGCATATCGGGCGATGAAGTTGCCGTGTTCAAGCGACTTCTGGCCACCATGTCCGCCAATCTGTAGCCTTCACGCTGGCTGCGGCCGCCAGCTGGAATGTCGACGCCGCAAGACCAGGACGGCTTCCCCTGGACGCTTGCGGGGGATTATCAGCCTTACTTCGCTTCGGGACCGATCTGCGACAGGATCCTCTCGATCCTTGCCACCTCGGCCTGAAGCGTCACCCGTTGCGGTTCTGGAAGCCGCTTCTCGCGCAGCAACAGCCGCGCCTCGTCAGCTCCGCACTGCCAGGCCGGGCGATGCCGTTCGACAATACAGGCATTGGGGCAGCGGACCGGCTCGCACATGGCGATCATTGGTCCGGTGGCACCCGGTTCCGAAATGCGGTTGAGGCACAGGGCAGTTGCCGGATCAAAGAAGCAATCGGCCAGCGGGCCGACATGCAATGTCCGCGCGAGACTGCCGAGCATCGTGCGCAGGCGGGGCCGGTCGGCAATCATGGCAGGTAGCGGCGCCAACTCGTGGCCAACAGTATCGAGTGCGGCTCCGATCCTGTTCGCGGCAGGTCCGCCAAGGCGCGCACCACCTTGCCGCTCGTCGAAGTAGACGAGGATATCGTCGATCTGGCCAAGCGCGCGCTGGGCTTCGATCTCTCCGCGAAATCCGGACCGGCTGCTGCCGGCATAGCCTTCAAACGCCGCAACGCTGGCGTGCTTGTACTGGATCATGCCGGCAATCGTCCCAAAGGGCCGGTTGGCGATGTGCCAGGCAATGGTCCGGCGAAACTGGCGTGTGGTCAGCCGCCAGGGCGCGCCATTGGGTCCGGCAGGAATGATCGGTGCCTCAGCCGTTCCGAACCGGTCGTTGAGATGATCGCGAAACCGGTTGAGTTGCCGGACGATCTCGGCAGAAATGTGCGTCTTGGTGTTGGCCCGAAGCGCGAGGACCGGCCACAAAGTCGTTGTCCCGCGCGCTTGCCCCGCCCGCGCGGACAGGCGTTCGAGGACAGCGATGGCTTCGGCGACCGGCGCGATCGTGACCCACTCGGTCTCCTCGCCGCCGCCGCGCTTGCCCTTGTAAGCGGTGGACTTGATGCCATGCCGCAAGATCGCACCGTCTTCTGATCTGGTGATGGACAGGCATCCCTGCTTCATCGCCTGGATCTCGCTGTCCCGCATGCCTGAGAGGTAGGCGCAGACGACGTAGGCTGCCGACTGCAGCATGACCTCTTCGAGAGCCAGGACCTTGGCATCGAAGCGGGTACGCCAGAGCAGGCCGGTATCGGGATCGGCCGAAATGGCCGTATCCATCCCGCCAATCTCGGTGCCGAGTTCTGCTACGGCGGCGGCGATGAGGTCCGGCGCGCCGGTGGTCAGGCCAAGGTGCATGGCCGGTTCGGCCTGCGCGTCGATGCCGGCATGGAGGTGGATCAGGTGGTAGTTGATGGGCGGCGTGACTTCCCCGGTGTGCGGATCTGTCCGCGTTGTGCCGTTGTGTGGGGTGGTCCAGATCGGAATCCCGCGACCTTGTCGCTGCAAAGCTGCCACATAGGCGATGAGGCGTTGGCGTTGCCGAAAACGGCGAGCAGCGGGATCAAGCCCTTCCTCAGCGGTGATCAGACAGTTGCGCGTTGCTTCGAGGCGGTCGAGTTCCGCCCGCGCGGCGAGGATGTCATCTGCATAGCAGGTCACGTAGCGCAGCGACCAGGCGAGCAGCGGGGTGATGATCGCTTCCGGAATGCGCGGCGTCCGGTTCTCTCCGGCGACGTACTTTGCTCCCGCAACCGAGAAAGGGCTGCGCCCCGGCCACGGTTCAAAGGACAGGCGCGCAGTCGGCAGATGGTGCCGCAACTCATGCAGGTCGAAGATTATCCGCAGCAGCGCTGCCGCCGCAACCGGACGCAGTCCGGCAAGGCGCAAAGAGCGGGCGTAGCGATCAGCCAACGACTGATCGACCCGGCCGAGATCGAAACGACCCAGCTGAGCCTTCACGAAGTCGAAAAAGCGCAAGGTCCGGTTGGCCTCACCGCGCACCCCCGCCGGCTCAAGCCGTGAACGGTGCCCGGGTAGATCGACATTGAGACGCGCATGAAGAATCTGGCGCAGGGCATCGGCGATGGATGGGTCGTCGATACCATCGAAATGTACCGTGATATGGCAGCGCCGGGCGTTGTCGCGAAACACGCCGGGAGCCAGATCCCAGACCGGATCGCCGTATCGCGAGATATGCGCGCGATCGACCCCAGGGCGGAGCGGTGCGGAGATGAGCACCGGGAGGGCGTCACGTTCATTGCAGCTGTCGGCGAGCAGCTGGAGAGGGGTCATGCGCGGGCCTCGGGTGGCAGATAGACCGTGGGAGGTTCGACCGCGACCTGCGCCCGGGCCTTTGCCACGACGTCGTCGCCGAAGGCGGGCAGGATCTGCTGAACAATGCGGTCACGGGCATGGCCGAACTTGGCTGCCCACTCGGCCGCGCTCAAACCGGCTCGCTGATCATCGACGAAGGTGAGGAACGCGAGGATGGCGGGCAGCTTGCGCGCGGTGATGACCGCGTTGCGACAATCGAGGCAACCCCAGAACGGCGTGGGGCACGCGGTACCGGCAGATGCAAAGGGACTGGAATAGAAGTTACCGCAGTTGGCAAGCCAGACGTCCTGTTCGCCGTCGAGAAGTGCGCGCGAGACGCCTTCAACATCCGGAGCGGGGCTCGCCAACTCCCTGCGCAGCCGCTCCTCGTCCGAGGGAGGAAGTATCCTTGGACCGGTCAGCGCTTCTTCGAGGGCATCCGCCACGGCCTGCTCGTGCAGCGGTCTGAGTGCCGGAATATCGGCGTAGTGCCGTGCCGCGATCTCGGCGGTATGGCCGACGGCGAAGCGGGCCATGTGCCCTTCGGTCTTAAGGTACCACAAGGCCTTGTGCGTCTTGCGTAGCTGCGAGAGGCGCAGGAATAGCGGTCGACCGGCGTCATCGACAATGCCGTGACGCTGCGTCCAGGCGTCGATCGTCATGCGCGGTTGGCGGATACCAGCGGTGATCTCGTTGGTCTGATAATAGACCCAGAGGTTGTCGCTGGAATTATGCACCCTGGCCTTGGCGGAGAGTGCGATGATCCGCCGGATCAGGCCGCCCGGTGTCGATGAGCCGCCATCACGGACCCGGATGGTCTTGTGCTCGGCGCCGTGGGCGCGAAGCTTGGTATAGGCGACATCGACGGTACCGCCCGAAGCATTGCGCAAACAATCGATGGTGAGCGACTTGCAACACTCCAGCTCGAGCCCCGTCTCCAGCGAGAGCAGAACGAGAAGCGGCACGACGTCGTGTGCAGTAAGGTAGTGGGCAGCATGGAGGCTCAGGTTGAACCTTGCGCCGCTCAGTTCGCGAATCCACCGCAGCTTATACAGGCTCTGATATGCGGGGTCACGGTAGTGCAGCACACCGCGCGCGTCGATCGCAGCGTGGGCTTCGCGGTAAGCACCTTCTGTCTCCGGCACCTCATCGAAACGCGGCCCCGACCGCAAGCGCGCCTCGATCGCAACAAGATCGGCGCGGGCCGCATCGCGGAGTTGGCGAGCGACATACGGACTGTAGGCATCGCGTGGACGGGGGCGAACGTGGGGGTGCGAGCTGACGTAGCGCAGCCGTTCCCGCAAGCCAGGATCGACAAGCTCGGGACCATCGGCCGCAATGCGGCGAAGGACCGAGACGACCTTGGCGACATAGGTCGGCGCGTGTGTCCGCGACTTGCCCTGCGCGGCGAGCCACCTCTCGAACCCGTCGATATGGTCGGTGCGAAGGTCTGCCGGCCCGTTGATCCGGTCGCCTGTCCCGGCAAGATAGGCAAAGAAGCTCGGTAACTGCGTCACGTATGTCTTGATCGACGAACGCACCAAAATGGGGCCGCGCGGGGCAACCAGCATGAACAGGCCCCGTGCAAAGGCGAGAGCCAGGCCTCGTGGCCGCAAGCTGGTGAAATCCACGAGCAACTCGCCGCCGTATGGCGGATCGATCATGAAGCGCAGCGTGCTGATCTGCGACCATGGATCGGCCTCGGGCGCAGTCGCGGCGGCCTCGAAACTGACCTTGCGCCCTTTGCGTGGAGCAGCGGTCATGATGGAAGATAGTCCGGTACGAGTGCCAACAGCTCTTCGACCGCCGCATCGACGGTATCGGCACGCGTGGCGAGGTGATCGAGATAGATCGAGGTCGTGGCGAGGCTTGAATGGCCAAGCAATCGCTGAACCTGTTGAAGCGGATCGCCGACCAACTGGCGATACCCTTCCATGGCACCCACCGGTGCCGCCGCCTCGGCAAGGCGGCGCTGGATCAGCATCGCCAGCATGTGGACCGCAAAGGAATGCCTGAGTTGATGGGGGCTGACCCGGACCGGGATGCCGGCATCCGTGCAACGGCGGCTCGCCCGCGCGAAGATCGCTTCCCACGAGTTGGGGAGCACCGGATGCCCGACCTCGGTCAGCCAGAGCACCGCCGCTTCGCCAGGCGTTCCATCGTCGGCGCAAATTACAAGCCTTGCGCGTTCATCCGGTGTGACGACCTCCATATCCATCGTGCCACCGCCAACCAGCTGCAATGCGCGCAGCCTGAATGAGGGGCGGTGTATGAAGATCGGGCGGTCAATGGCTTCCCAGCCACGGCGCCTTGCGAACTTGGCGACGGCTGCGGCTCGCTCCACGGCGATATAGGCGTCAAACATCGGCAACAAACGGCGCGGCAGCAATATGCCACGCCCCCTATCCCCCTTGGTAAGTGCCGCCGGAAGTTCGACCCGCCGCTGCCGTTCCGCGCGGGCGCCGCCAACCGGAATCTCGGCAGTGAGCAGGTGAGATGCCTCTTCCAGGCGCAGGCCAGTGGTGACCAACAGATCGGCGAACAGCGCGTTGCGCGCGCCATTGCGGTCACGTGCTCCAGGACGCTCTGTTCCCTCTACGGTCAGGCCGCGCAGGCCAACCTCGCGAAAGGCGTGGTAATCGGTGAGATCGATGAAGCGGACATCTGACCGACGGGCCGCGCGTTCATAGGCGTCGTTGCGGCCCGTGACGGCCGCTCGACGCCCTCCGTGCGAACTTCGCCAGACCTGACGGTGGGTAAATGGGGTGCGCTCGATCAGGCCCTCCCGCTCGGCCCATCGATAAAGCTTGTCGAGCGAGGCAATCGCCCGGTTCCACGTCGACGTCGAAACCCGGAACTCAGCGTCACTACGCCGACGTGCCCGATGATAAGCACTGACATCATCGGTATCGGCTTGCCAGACAGACTTGCCACAGACTGAGGCGAGGAAGCGAACCCAGACCAGGACATCATAGCCGTGGGCGCGTAGCGAATGGCGAGACCGCGCCCCGCTCAACGGCAGATCAAGAAAGTAGCGGTCGAGGTCTGGATCGTAGATCTCTCCACCTCGCAGGATCACCGGGACGTAGGAATCCAAGCCATCCGCCGCCCGGCGTTCATGAATGACGATCGACGTGTCTGAAGTATCCACAGCTTGCCAGTCCCTCCCCCGGACCCCCTCCCGACTCCAGATCGCGCACGTTGCGCGGCTGCGGGACGGTGGCCATCAGGCCGGACTACGCCAGCTTATGGATAGCGCTTCATCCGGCCTGATGGCCCCCTGCGTTGTGCCAAGAACATACCGTTCGATGGTGCGTCAGGCACGGTGCAGACTGTCCAGATAAGGCCACCAGCTCCTCGAACGCATAAGCCTTGTCGCCAAAACGCTTGCCAAATTCGCGGGCGAGCCGCGAGGCATGGCCTGACCAATGGCCAAGCTCATGCGCTTTCGTGGCCACGAATCCGTCTTCGGTGTTGAAGACATTGGGGTGCGGAAGCTGAATATAATCAGCGCCCGGCGAGTAGAACGCGCGGTCTCCGCCGAGGCGTATGTCAGCCGGGACGGGTGCGAAGAAGCGCTCGACGGCAGCGGCCTTCTGCGAGGGCGTCGGCGGCGCTTCAGGCACCGGGCTTGGATAGAAATGCGGCGGCAGGCCATCGATCTGCGAGGCGTTGAACACGCTGTAGGCGCGCATGAAGCGGATTGTTTTTGACGATTCCTCGCCCGTTGCATGGTCGATCGCAGTCTTCTTCGTGCTGTTGAAG